>ERZ808267.351-NODE-351-length-14816-cov-4.443534_pt1 | contig 14816 bp, 9 predicted proteins | sample MGYA00521241_ERZ808267 | MGnify/ENA primary metagenome ERZ808267 (study PRJEB31516, sample SAMN03275592) | gut metagenome | biome: mammalia-associated habitat; material: feces | host: Papio cynocephalus | place: Kenya | collected 2012-07-19 ... | reverse complement strand
GGAGGATTCTAGCCCTAAATATGTGGCGTTGTCTTTTGATGACGGACCGAGTTTGAAGTACACCCCAATGATGTTGGATGTGCTGGAGGAGAACGGTGTGAAGGCCTCGTTCTTTCTGATTGGCCGGAACATAACGGAAGAGACCGCCCCTATTATCAGGCGTATGGTTCAAATGGGATGTGACGTGGAGAATCACACATATTCCCATCCTAATCTTACGCAGATTTCTGATGCTCAGATTCTTGAGGAGGTTGCTAGGACGGATTCCCTGATTGAGGCCTATGTTGGGACAAAGCCGAGATACCTTCGCCCGCCATTCACCGCTCACAACGCCCATGTCGCTGGACTCATTGACGAAAAGATATTCATCGCTGGCCTAAGCTGTCAGGATTGGAGGGCTGACATGCCCGTTGAGGCTCGTGTGACAAGAACCCTTGAACGTGTCGAGGACGGACGCATCCTCCTCTTCCACGACACCAACGAGCGCACCGTCGAGGCCATGAAGACCATCATCCCCCAGCTCAAAGCCCGTGGCTTCGAGATCGTCACCATCCCCGAACTCTTCCGCCTATCCGGCCACACCCCCGCCTACAACTCCCCGAAGATGTACGGCAGAGCCTATTAGATTATCTCTCTGAAAACTTCACTGAAATAGGTGCTCGTAAAACTTGTTCTGACACCAGAATAACTGACGGCAGCATAGGAGCGTTTATCGTCACGAGTAAGGATGATCAAGAAGTGTAAGATTCATCCATTTGTCCGGCCGGACACCATTCCGGCCGGACAATCGTCCTCACTCGGCAATTATGTCCGGCCAAGGAGGTTTATACCGGAGATATTGCGACCAGAAGATCACGCCACAGCCCAGCCGTCAACGGTGCGGGTTGCGGAGGAGAAGTTGATTCCGAGCTTGATTATCTGCTTGCCGGATCTTAAGAAAGGTTTGTCGTAGCCTTTCTCCTCGATTTGTCGAAGGGCGGTTTCCGGTGATTGGTCGCGCTTCAACTCGATGATATAGACAAAGCGGTCGGTGTCGAAGACGATGTCAATCCTTCCGTTTGAGGTGTGATATTCAGTCTTGACATAGAGCCCCATCATCTTGAGCATCACGGACATCACATTCTGGAAATAGAGTTCCAGATCGCCTTGAATCTCATAATCATTGCCCGACAGGAAGGTGGTGAAGCGATTCATGAAACTTTGCGTGTCACCTCTCTCTATGTCACGGATGAACTGATAGACAGAGAGCTCTCCTTGGATCAAGGCTGGCGCGAAAAGTTGGCTAAGAGAATTGAGGAAGCCGCTTTTTACCTCTTCGTTCGGGTAGTCGAGATTGTAGGTGTTGAAGCGCTTGTCGTAATGCTTGATTGTCAAGTAGCCGGTTTGGTACATCAGTGTTATTGGAGCTGGGCTTTTGTAGTTCGCACCGGTCAGGGTCTCTATCGGGACGTCATTCTTGGAAATATTATCCAGATTGTAGTTGCCTTGCTTCAGATAGCGGACAAGGAAAGACGGAGTGCCGGTCTCGTACCAATAGTTTCTGAATTCTTGAGCGTAGAATGTGTTTAACAGGCTGAAAGGATTATAGATACCAGCAGCATTAGGGTGAAAATGATAGCCATCGTACATTTTTGCCAACTCGCGATAGCATTCCTCTATTTCCATATCGTTCGCCTTGGCCAGTTCTGCGACACTCTCGCTGAAATTGCTTCGGAGCTCAGCCTCGGAGATTCCGCAAATGTCAGCGTAGCGATTGTCCATCGAGATGTCATTGAGATTGTTCAATCCGCTGAATATGCTCATCTTGCCGAGTTTCGTCACTCCGGTCAGAAAAGCGAATCTGATCATGCTGTCCTCGCCTTTCATCACGCTGTAAAGCCCATGAAGTTCCCTGCGGAAAGACTCCATCAGCTCCGGATTGTCGAGGTTGTCTATTATCGGCTTTTCATATTCATCGATAAGGATGACAACGCTTTTGCCCGTTTTTTCGTACGCCTTTTCAATGACAGTCTTGAATCGGGTCGGGAAATCCTTGGAGCCATTGTTGATTCCATATCGTTCTTCCCATTTATGCAACGAATGATCAAGGTTAGCGTCAAGGTCGGATGTCGAGGTGTATCCGCTTCCCGTGAAGTCCAGATGAAGGACAGGGTATTCTGTCCAGTCCTTTTCAAGAGATTCGATGTCCAATCCTTTGAACAGTTCTTTTTGTCCGCTGAAGTAAGCCTCCAGCGTTGACACCAGCAGACTCTTCCCAAACCGGCGTGGCCGGCTCAAGAAATAGTACTTTCCCGTTGAGGCAAGCTGATAGACCAACCTCGTCTTGTCAACATAGGCGAACCCTCTCTCGCGGATGTTGGAAAAGCTCTGTATTCCGATTGGATATAACATAAAAGTCCCCTCCTGTTTCTGTTTTTCGTATTTGCCAGCCATGGCCACATGCCACCAAGGCTGATAATTACAAAGTTAAGTTTTTTCGGCAAAAATAGAAATAGTATTCAAGAGTACCTGTACCCATAATATCAAGATAAAATATTATTCCGGCCGAAATATTCAATACCCCTATTCCCGATGAAATCACCGAGTGACAGTCCTTGGAAGCTGTTTTTACCGGTACGTCTCGGACGTGATAATATTCTTTCAATACATTCTAATACAAAAAACCGAACAGCCAAAGTGGGATTCTTGCTCCGTAACCTGTCTCAATACCGTCTATGGCGAGGAAACTGTCTGGAATGTCGGCTATTTGTGAGAAGTCTTTGGAAGGGCCTCCTACTTCCACTCTCAGCTTTCCGTCTATCAGAAAATCTCCGGCGTGACTAGAGCGGACATCGTGGGTGTTGCCGACTTGGTTGAAGAAAAAAGTTTCTCGGAGATTGCCCTCATTGACGTTGGAGCCGAGAGCGTACATCAGATTTGTGTTGTCAAGATAGATTTTATCCGGATTCACAAGCCTTTTGTGACTCTTCAACTCAGTGGTGAGAAGACGTAGTATGGCGGCCCTGTCAAGCATATACATCATTTTCAGGCACGAGTCGCGTGTCGAGCTTATCGCGGACGCCAGCTTCTCGGTGGTCGGTTGCAACGGCACGTGTTCCGCGATGATCATAAGAAGTTTCTGTGTCTTCTCTATAGTCGCGTAATTCACATCAAGAACTGCCGGCAAATCGTTTTCTATCACCAGTTTGGCGGTCTCCGCCAACCTTATAAGGAAATCATTCTTCGCATCTGTGAAGTAAGGATAATATCCTATTTTCAGGTACTTGTCAAACATCTTGAGAACCTTTGTCTTTCCGCAGATGTCCATGGCTGTGGAGACGTTGTTCTGAAAAATGTCCGAGAGATGCAGCGGTTCATATTCAAGGGTCCCCGTGTATTTAAGATATTCCCTGAAAGACAGTCCGTCGAGGCGGTAGGGTGTCTGCCTCCTTGCAAGGTCAGTGCTTGACTTTTCTATCTCAAGCATAGATGAACCGGTGTATACAATTCTCAAGTCTGCGAACTCGTCGTAGAAAGTTTTCAGAGACTGACTCCAATCCTTATACTTGTGTACTTCGTCAATGTAGATTTCCGTGGTACCGTGGGTATAAAGGTATTCAACCAGTTCCTCAAGAGAATGGTTTCTGAACCAAAGATGATCCAACGTGATGTAAAACGTATCGTCGATGTTCTTGTATTTTTCCAATATCCGTTGAAGAAGAAGCGTGGTTTTTCCGACTCCTCTGGCCCCTTTTATCCCGATAATTCTGGCGTCCCAGTTGATTTGGTTAAAAAGGTATCTTTTAAAATTAAGATTCACTTGTTTAATCTTCCGGTGGTAGTAGTTCACCAATGGCTGTATGTCAGAACTTTGCATGATTGTGCCGATATTTTTACAAATATACAAAATCACTTTTGAAAAAGCGAATATTTTGGTTATAATCACTTTTTGAAAAGTGGACGGCTGAAAGCGTTTCGTAATATTTATACACGGAAACCGCATCGGTACTCGTCACTGCCGCAAAATGGCAACGATGTGGCCTATCTTTGCGAAAAACAAACTTATGGAGCAATATGAGAATAGTCCACATCTCAGACACTCACAACATGCACCGGCTGCTGACTGGGCTGCCGGAGGGCGATGTGATCGTGCATTCGGGGGACTTCACGATGACGGGGACCGAAGGGGAGGCACTGGACTTTATGGAATGGTTCTGCGATCTGCCGTACAGACACAAGGTCTTCATCGCTGGCAACCACGACTTTTGCCTTCGCGGCGCAACTCTGGAGGGACTTGACGAGAACTGCCACTACCTGTGCAATTCCAGAGTCCAGATCGATGGCGTCAAGTTCTATGGCGTGCCGATGTTTTTCGAGGATGCCGCGGCGCGGCGTACGGAAGATTTTATGAATATACCTCCGGACACGGACGTTCTCGTCACCCATCAGCCGCCCTATGATATTCTTGACCTTTCTGATGAGATCCACTACGGTGATCCACTTCTGCGGCAGCGCGTGATGCAGGTTCGCCCCAGACTTCACCTGTTCGGACATATTCATAAAGCCGCGGGAGTGATGGAGGAGTGGAATGGAACTGTGTTCTCCAACGGGGCTGTCTTAGGGGAGGCTTACGATTTTGCTAAGTCGGATATTCACGTCTTGACGATTTAGACTGCCGGAAGCAGCGGTTCCTTTTAGGTTGATTCGCAGATAAATCGATTGTTTGTAATGTGTTAATATTAAACAATATGGGAAAAGAAATAACCTCAACAGGCTATCAGTTGCCCCCTTTGGAGTTGCTGAATGAATATGCCGCCGACGGTAACGTTGTGTCGGAAGAAGAGATTGCCGGGAAGATAGATGCTATCAAGAATACACTCGGGAAGGGCAAGGTACAGGTCAAGGACATCAAAGCCGTGCCGGGGCCGGCGGTGACGCTTTACAAGGTCTATCCGGATCGAAAAGTAAGTTGCTCAAAGGTCAAGGGGCTTATGGCAGAAACAGCGCTTGGCCTTCATTGGAAAGGTGTGCGTGTAATGACCTTGGAGGATTCCATCGGCATCGAGATCGCCAATGACCACCGAGCGATAGTTCCGATTCGTTCGGTCCTAAGCGATGACGCGTTCCGGAACAGCGAGGCGGAACTGCCGGTGGCCATCGGGCAGACATTCGGGAACAAAACTGTGGTCTTTGATCTGGCCAAGGCTCCCCACTTGCTTGTCGCTGGTGCCACAAAACAGGGCAAGACGGTGGCCATTAATTCTATAGTCGCCTCGTTGCTATATTCAAAACGCCCTGAAGAACTGAAGTTCGTGTTCATTGATCCCAAGGGCTGCGGGTTCTCCGCATACGGGCGTCTTGGAGGGCAATATCTGGTCTCCATTCCAGGAGAGAACCCTATCGTGCAAACGACGGTTCAGGCAGACAAAACCCTTGCGGCACTTTGTGAAGAAATGGAAGTCCGCTATTCGCACCTCGGCGGATGCGGCATCGGCAACATCGTGGAATACAACAAGCAGGCTTCTACTCGCGGAGGACGTTGGCCTTACATTGTCACCATCGTTGATGAATATGCCGACTTGGCCATCCCAGCAGGCCGCGACAAGGAGTCTAGGAATATGTCGCACCGCATTACCGAATCTATCTTCCGGTTGGCGCAGAAGGGGAGGGCAGTCGGCATTCACATCATTCTTTCCACCCAGAGACCGTCCAAGAAAGTCATTACGGATTCTATAAAGGCAACTTTCCCGACAAGAATCGCAGTCAGGACCGTGACCAGATCTGACTCACGGACCATCATCGGCACGTCGGGAGCGGAAAACCTTATCGGTAGCGGAGATATGATTCTCCAGACCGGTGGAGAAACAATTCGCCTCCAAGGTGCCTACATGGGTCCCAATGAGACTGACCGTCTGGTCTCCTATTTTATGTCCCACAATGAGGCGCGTGGCGCCTAAATGTTTGTCTAAGAATATGATGAATATACTATCCAGTGTCGCATGCCATGATCCTATCGGGAATTGTTCCGAGTTTTAGAGGGGTAAAATCGGGACTTTTCCCGAACTGTTGATAACTTTTCGGCGAGGGCGGCTTTGCGGGGATAGGGTTTTTCGGTATCTTTGTACTGTCGCAATCCGCCCGAAGTCGGAAGGAAAAAATCGGATGCCGGGCGGTTTGTTTTGATGATTGAAAAATTGACTTGTCGCCATGGCTTTTGTTCACCTTCACGTCCACACACAATACTCGATTCTTGACGGTTTCTCCACAATCTCGACTCTGTTTGACAGGGCCGAGGAGATGGGAATGCCTGCCCTGGCTATCACTGACCACGGTAACATGTACGGAGTCAAGGAGTTCTTCAAGTTTGCAAACAAACATGTTGACAAGGCAACCGGGCATTTCAAGGTCAAGCCAATCATCGGGTGCGAGGTCTATGTGACACGCCACTATGACCCGAAGCTCAAGGACAGCGAGCACCGGTCATATTACCACCTCATACTGCTGGCAAAGAACTTTGAAGGGTACAAGAACTTGATGAAGATTGTGTCTCTGGGGCACATCGAAGGCCTTTACTATGGCAAGCCGAGGGTCTCGCACGAGATCATAGAGAAGTACCACGACAACCTGATCTGCTGCTCCGCCTGCCTTGCGGGCGAGATCCCGAAGAACATCGTTGCCGGCAAGATGGACGAGGCGAGAAAGGCGATAGAGTGGCACAGGAATGTCTTCGGGGATGATTACTACCTTGAGGTGATGCTCCACAAAACGGAGGTGCCGGGGCTCTCGCTGGAGGTTTACGATGAGCAAAAGATCAGCAATGAGGGAATATTCCAACTCGCTGCCGAGATGGGAGTCAAGGTTGTGGCAACCAACGATGTCCACTTCGTCAACAAGGAGGACGGCCCGGCGCACGACCATCTCATCTGCCTGAACACCGGCAAGAAGATCAATGAGGAACCGCGTCTGCACTACACGCAGCAGGAATATCTCAAAAGCGAAGAGGAGATGGCCGCTCTGTTCCCAGGTCATCCCGAAGTGCTTGAGAACACCCTTGAGATAGCCTCAAAGGTTGAGGAATATCAGATCGACCGCGACCACGTGCTTCCCAAGTATCAGATAGACCAGGCCTTCCTTGATGACCTGGACAACTATCTGGAGATGTACAAGGATGTCATCGAGGTCGGAAAGTGCGACAAGAAAGGCAATTACCGGGGCGATGAGTTTTGCAAGTCGGTGGCCTATCTCTGCCACATAACCTACGAGGGAGCGAAGAAACGTTACGGTGACACTCTCAACGCTGAGCAGGCCGAGCGAATCGACTTCGAGCTCAAGACTATCTGCCGAATGGGTTTCCCGGACTACTTCCTGATCGTCCAGGACTACATCGCGGCATCGAGGGCTAAGGGCAGTATGGTCGGCCCTGGCCGTGGTTCCGCCGCTGGATCCGTGGTGGCCTATTGCTTGGGAATCACCAATTTGGATCCGATCAAGTACCAACTGCTGTTCGAGCGTTTCCTGAATCCGGACCGAATCTCGATGCCGGATATCGACGTGGATTTCGAGGATCTGTCACTGGCTCATAAATATGTCGAGGACTCCTACGGTAAGGATCACGTTTCCCGCGTGATCACCTTCGGCACGATGCTCGCCAAGGGAGCCATAAAGGACGTGGCGCGAATCCATGACCTGTCCATTGACGAATCCAACCGCCTGTCCGGAATGGTGCCCGACCGCCTCAGCGAGAAGGTGGAGAAGGAATATCTCTTCAATCCGAAACTGGATGATCTGAAGCCGGGATTCAAAGTGGTCGAAAAGGATGTTGAGGTCGATGATCCTGACAATCCTGGTCAGAAGAAGACTATCAAGAAGACCTACCAGAGGGGAATGGAGGACACCGATGTCAAGATCACCCTCAAGAACTGCTACCGACTTGTGCCGGAGTTCAAGGAGGAACTGGAGAACGGCACGCCGCAGGTCAAGGAGGTCCTGAAATTCGCCCTGCAACTGGAGGGTTGCATCCGTCAGGTCGGAATGCACGCATGCGCCACAATCATCGGACGAGGCAACCTGACCGACTATATTCCTATCTGCCTCTCGATGGACAAGGAGTCTGGGCAATATGTCTGGACTTCGCAGTACGACGGCCACTACATCGAGGAGGTCGGAATGCTAAAGATGGACTTCCTTGGGCTCAACACTCTGTCTATCATCCATAAGTGCCTTGACAACATCAAATTGCGCTTCGGGACGGACATCGACATCGAGGCGATTCCGATTGACGACAAGCCGACTTACGAACTCTACGGCCACGGCGACACGGACAGCGTCTTCCAGTTTGAGTCCGAGGGCATGAAGACCTGGCTCCAGAGACTGCACCCGGAGCGTTTCGAGGACCTTATCGCGATGAACGCCCTCTACCGTCCTGGTCCAATGGACTACATCCCGGATTTCGTAGACAGAAAACTGGGCTTGAAGCCTATTGAATATGATCTCCCGGAGATGGAGGAGTTCCTCAAGGACACTTACGGAGTCACGGTCTATCAGGAGCAAGTGATGCTTCTCTCCCAGAAACTGGCCGGATTCACGAAGGGACAGGCGGACAAACTCCGTAAGGCGATGGGTAAGAAGCAGATCGCCATCCTGAATGAACTCAAGGACAAGTTCATGGAGGGAGGTAAGGCCAACGGACATCCGGAGAAGATGCTCGACAAGATCTGGAAGGACTGGGAGAAGTTCGCGCAGTACGCCTTCAACAAGTCCCACGCCACCTGTTACGCTTGGGTTTCCTACCAGACCGGCTGGCTGAAGTGTCACTATCCCGCTGAGTTCTTTGCCGCCAACCTCTCCTGCAACCTGTCGAACATGCCGGAGATCAAGAAGATTCTGACGGATTGCAAGGCTCATAAAATCAAGGTGTTGAACCCGGATGTGAATGAATCATATTCACATTTCACCGTGAACAAGGAGGGCAACATCCGTTTCGGGCTGAAGGGGATCAAGAGTTTCGGTTCCAATGTCGCTGAGGCGATCATCGCCGAAAGAACCGCCAACGGAACCTACGCCGACATATTCGATTTCGTTGAGAGACTTGGCAACTCGCTGGGCAGAAAGGCGATAGAGTGCCTCGTATATTCAGGAGGCTTCGATTCGTTCGGCATCAGGCGCAAGCAGTTCTTCCTGCCTTGCCGCAGCGGCAACCTGTTCATTGACGAACTTGTGAAATATGCCAACCTTTACAGCCAGGACGCCGCAAACTCCGCCGCGTCTCTTTTCGGCGAGGTGGAGGAGATGAAGCCGGTAAGGCCTGATATTCCCGAAATGGTCGGGGCGGACGATGAATTCGAGTGGCTGCAGAAGGAAAAGGAATATGTCGGGATGTACATCTCCTCTCATCCTCTGGACAAGTATGCGTTTGAGATGGAGAGTTTTACAAACTGTGAACTTGCCAATCTGAACAAACAGGTGGCTGATTGCGAGGCCTCCAAGAAGAAGATGAAGGTTGCCGTAGCTGGCCTTGTCACTGAATATTCCACCTTGACCACCAAGACTGGCAAGCCATATTCAAAAACCAAACTGGAGGATTACAGCGGGGCCTACGAGTTGGCCCTGTTCGGTCGGGATCATGAAGCGTTCATGAATTACATGAAGCCTCACGAGAGCCTTTACATCGAGGGTGACATCGAGGAGAAATACTTCATCAAGCCTGAGGAGCGCGCCCAAGGCAAGACTTCGCCTTACGCTTTCAGAGTGAAGAAGATAATGCTTCTGGGCAATGTCAACGAGGCGATGCTGAACGCATTTTCCATCAGCATCACTACCCCGATGCTCACCGAAAAGTTCCGCAAGGATCTCGTCTCTCTGATTCAGGCAAACAGGGGAACCGTTCCTCTGAAGATGTACCTATATGATCCGCAGACCAAGTACAAAATCGAGTTCCATTCCACCAAGTACAAGGTCGCTGTCACCACCGAGCTCGTCTCTGCATTGAAGCTCCTCGGTGTCCAATGTTCTCCTGTAAGAAAATAATGTAACGTGATTTTCATTATATTTGTGAAAATCAAATGTTATGAAAGGAGATTCATTATTTGCGTTTATCGCGGGGGCTGCTGCCGGGCTGACCCTTGGACTTTTGTTCGCTCCAGAGAAGGGGGAGGAAACACGTAGGAAACTGAAAGAGGCCACCGGAGATGCCGTTGATTCTATAAAGAATCGTGCTGAGTCTGCAAAAACAGAAATCGAAGAACTGAAGGCTGAGTTGAAAGATAAAGCAGAGGATCTGAGAGAGGATGTCAGGATGAGGATTTTCGAGCGGCTGGAAAAACTCGAAAGTGCCATTCAGAAGGACATTGAATATGCCGAAAGACAATCCGAAAACGTTTGACAATGAGTGAGTTCACTAAACCTTTAGAGGACCTTGGCAAGAACACAGCTGACTATGTCGAGGCCAGGATTGATGACCTTAAATTAAGAACTGCCAAAGGGCTTTCCCTTACGCTTGGCAAGTTGCTCTACATGCTTCTTGTCCTCTTTATCGTGTCTGTCATCCTGACGGCTGTGGCCATCGGAGGGGTGATGTGGATAGGGGAGTTGATAGGGAGCTACGCTGCCGGGGCCGGGATTGTGGCCGCTGCGTTCGCTGTGATTCTGGGGATTGTCATCTTGTTGAGAGAGAGACTGTTCCGCAACACTTTCGTGCCTATGTTCATCAAACTTTTCTTTGACGAAGAAAAATGAGATATTCAGAAATCAAAACTATGGAAGAGCTGGAGTCGGCTCAGAAGGATGTGCGGGAGCGTTTGGCCCGCAGAGAGTTTCTGATGCGCGAGTCTCTGTCCGATGTCAAGGAGGCATTCACGCCATCCAACATGCTGTTCTCCAGTCTCAGAGGTCTTTCGGCGTTTGTTCCGGTCGAAAAGTTGCTTTTGCTGGCCGTAAGAATGTTCAAGCGCAGGTTATTCAAATGATTGTCGGACTCTGTTTCGCCGTATAGAATATAGTCTGTCGTCATATGCATTCTATTGTATTCGTAAATAAATCAGATTCAGCAGATGGGCATATTCAAAGATAGGATTGAGTCGGTTCGGGCGATGATGCGCTCGAAAGGGTGGGATGCCATCATCGTGACGGGGAATGACCCGCACAATAGTGAATATTCCGCAGCGCGCTGGCATCAGGTGGCTTTGTTGTCCGGCTACACTGGAGAAGGAGATTTGGTCATCACTGAGGACCATGTCGGGCTTTGGACGGACACACGTTATTTCATCCAGGCTTCGAAGCAGCTTCCGGAGGCTGGAGCTGAGCTGCATAAGACACGTGTTCCTGGTCAAGTGCTTATTCCTGAATGGCTTGCCGGACATTTTGCGGATTTTGATGAAGTCTGCGTAGCGGTTGATGGGCTTTGCATGACAGCTTCTTCCGTGAGGGACATTCAGGAAGCGGTTGGGGAGAAGGTCCGTTTTGTCAACGTCCCCGACATGCTGGAAGTTTTGTGGACAGACCGTCCGGAGATTCCTCAGACTCCAATCATTACACTTGGCCCTGAGCAGGTCGGCTGGTCAAGGGAGCAGAAAATCCGTTGGCTGCGTAAATGGTTGGCGGAAAAAGGCTACGATGCGATTCTTCTCACGGCTTTGGATGAGATTGCCTGGATGCTGAACGTCCGTGGACAGGATGTGGCTTACAATCCTGTTGTGATGTCGTACCTGCTTGTCACTCAAGACAATGTGCTTTGGTTTGCACGTAAAGGTCCAACACTTGATGAGGATGACGAGACCGAGGACAGTTTCCACGAGCTGATCGCGGACGGAGTGAACATTCAAGAATATTCTGATGTGGAAACCGCACTTTCAAACCTTGTGGACGGCAGTTACATCGAGACTCTGTTTGTTGACCCGACGACTTTGAACTACAATCTGTACAGTATTTTGAAGGACAATTCGCCACAGTCTATCGTCTTCGGCACCTCCCCGGTCGGATTGCGCAAATCCGTCAAAAACGATGTGGAGATCGCTGGAATGAAAGAGGCGCACCTTGAGGACGGCATCGCCATGGAGCGTTTCCTCCACTGGTTGCAGACGTCTGTCGAGGCGGGCGATGCGATCAATGAATATGAAGCCTCGTTGAAGTTGCACGAGCTTCGTTCGGAAATCGAAGGGTTCCGTGGCGAGAGTTTCGAGACAATCTCCGCTTACGGCCCGAACGCGGCTCTGCCTCACTACGTTACGCCTGAGGAGGATTCGGCTGAGATTTACGCCGAGGGGCTTTACCTGTGCGATTCCGGAGGGCAGTACTTGTTCGGAACCACAGACATCACCAGAACAATTCCGCTTGGACCTTGTTCGCAACTGGAGAAGGAGGACTACACATTGGTCTTGAAAGGCCATATAGCCTTGTCCAAGGCTGTTTTCCCTAAGGGAACCGCTGGTTGTCAATTGGATGTATTGGCCCGTGAGCCGCTATGGAACGCCAAGCGCAATTTCGGCCACGGAACCGGCCACGGTGTCGGTTTCTATCTTAATGTCCACGAAGGGCCGCAGGATATTCGCCAGAACTTCAACCGTCAGGCCATTCTTCCGGGAATGATCACCAGTGACGAGCCGGGAATATACCGGGAAGGCAAATTCGGCATCCGTCACGAGAACCTTATTCTTTGTGTCGATGCAGGTGAAAATGATTTCGGCCACTGGCTTCGTTTTGAGCCACTGACTCTCTGTCATTTCGACACCTCTATTCTGCTGAAAGACCTCCTCGACCACTCCGAAATCGACTGGCTAAACGCCTACAACGAAAGAGTTTATCAGACTCTTTCCCCACGTCTCTCCCAAGATGTCGCCGCCTGGCTTCGCCAGAAGACCCTCCCGATATAAAATTCGGAGAAAGAATAGTAGTTGATTTTCCATAATCTCTTATAAGCCACGAAGGGTCTCTGTTCTGAATTTTGGTAACGTGCAAAATTCAGGTTAGAGACCCTTCGTGGCTCTGGAAAGATTACCGGGGAAACAGAAAAATGCTTTCATCTCCGCAGATGTTACGGATTTTTAGGCGCAAGGGGCGTTCATCGGATGTTATGCTCCCGTCCCAGAAAGAACTGGTTTTCTTCCCATTCTTTATCACGTAGCCGAGCCTGTCGATCTTGATTTCAGAATCACTATGCCAAGGTGCGGACTTGTCAGCTGAGGTACAATCAAGACTCAGCATCTCAATTGCTTCCAAGCCTTCCTCACTCAGAAGGATAGGATTGAATTCTATGTTTTTACCTTTTGAGACTTCTACAAGATACTGCTGCCTTGCCTTCTCGTTCACTTCATCAATCTTCCGCCAGACTCTGTCGCTGTGGAAAGACTGGATGTCAACTTTCCAGATGTTCAGAACACCATCTGTGCTCTTTTGGACGTTGAATCTGACAGTGTCCTCGGCAACCACATCATCCAAAACTCTTTTCAGATCTCTAAGTTCAACCTCAATCAAAGTGTTGTTGCTCTCCTTGATGTACTTTTCTAACTCATGACGGTCATGGATGTCAATGTAGTAAACGATTACCTTTTTGGTGTCATCCGGGAGTTCCGGGATGGCTTCCTTTATGATTGGAGCGATGGCACTGATGTCCAGCACTCTGGATGAACTGTCCAAGAGATTCGGGAGGTGTACAGGCATCCACCCGGATTCCAGATCCTCTATGGTTCCAGACCAAAGAGGGTTGAGTCCAGCCTCTTCCCTGAATCCATGAATCAAGCTCTTTAGTTTGTCCATTGTCTGGACTGGGTTCCTGAACAGGGATATTCCGTCTTTGACTTCCAGTACATCGAATCCGGCTCCAGCGGCTTTAAGCCTGTCTCTTGCTGTCTGGATGCTGTTTATGTTGATGTCGCAGTGGATGAACCGTCTTCCGAGGCGGTTTGCCACAGCGGCCGTCACCCCGCTCCCTCCGAAGAAATCTGCTACGACCATCCCCTCGTCGCTGCTCGCTTTGATGATCCTTTCCAGCAACGCCTCCGGCTTCTGAGTGGCGTAGTCCTCTCTTTCCTGCGCCTGAGAATTTACAGGGGGAATATCATCCCAAAGAGCACTGATGACACTGCCTTTCAAGTCATCAAGATACCGTTTATAGCGTGGACGGTTGTTGCCGGTCATCACAATTCGTCCTTCTTTGCAGAGCTTGTCTATGTTTTCTTGTGAATATCTCCAATGTGTTCCTGCCGGTGGATCAAGGGTTTTTCCGAAAAATGAGCGCGCTCCTCCAATGCCAGGTGCAGTTAAATTATCTAGGGCATATTTCCGTCCGTTTTCATCAATATTGGAATAATACTTCTTTACATGCTCGTCAGAATGCTGTGTATATTGGCTGTGCCAGATGTAATCGTCTGCGTTCTTTGTGTAGACGTAAATCGAGTCGTAAACAACAGCGAATCCTTCCTTTTGGGCATGAGACGTGGTTCTCTTCCAAATGATTTCAGAAGAGAAATTCTCCTCCCCGAAAATCTCATCCATCAGAATCTTCACATAATGCCCTATGTGCCAGTCCAGATGCACGTAGATGCTGGCATTCTCACTCATCACGGCCTTGATCGCTGAAAGATTCTCGTACATCCAGTTGAGGTAGCGTTCTTTGTCCCAGATGTCCCCGTACATCTTCTCTTCGAAGGATTTCAGTTCATCGTAATCCAATTCTTTTTCCGCCTGCGCTATCGCGTCCGCCACCTTGGGATTTCGTCTGATGTACACTTTCTTGGAATAGTCCGCACCACTGGCGAATGGAGGATCAATATAGACCAGGTCCACTGTTTCTCCCTTGTCTTTAAGGTAGGCGCATGCTGAAAGACATTCTCCTCTTATCACAA
>ERZ808267.350-NODE-350-length-14863-cov-2.743720_pt1 | contig 14863 bp, 14 predicted proteins | sample MGYA00521241_ERZ808267 | MGnify/ENA primary metagenome ERZ808267 (study PRJEB31516, sample SAMN03275592) | gut metagenome | biome: mammalia-associated habitat; material: feces | host: Papio cynocephalus | place: Kenya | collected 2012-07-19 ... | reverse complement strand
CCAGTACGTGTTTTGCAAACTCAGGCAAATTTGACCTCAAGTGATATAACCTACCAGGGGCAATGTGGTCTGTTGAAATGTTGTCTCCAAATTTGAATGCTTTTCCCTTCATAAAAACTCTCCTTTTCCTCTATCTATACTACCGCAAAAACAAAATATGTGTTATAATAATATACAAAAAGGTGGTTATCTATGTATTTTAGCAGAAAATGTAAAGTAACGTTCATTTGCCATGGGGCAACAATTTATTCAGAAGAAGGCAGATTTTCTGATGCGGAAAATTATCCTCCATTGTCTGAACTTGGAGTTGAAGAAATGGAGAATATGGCAAAATATTTGAAAGCGCGTGGTGTAAAAAATGACGTCATTTACACATCTCCATCAGTTAGGACAATGCAATCAGCGATGATGGTGTCTAAAGTCTTCAAAAAAGATTATGTTGTAGTAGATGACCTAAAAACAAGAGAATGTGGTGATTGGAACGGATTAACCTTTTCACAAATTCTTGATAAATATCCAGATGGCTTAGAACGAATATTAAAATATCCTGATGAAAAAACAGTCGCTAACGCTGAAGGCTCAACCGCTTTTATTGCGAGGACTAAAAAGGTCATAGACAGACTTGTGGCAGAAAATATCGGAAACAGAATTATCATAGTTACTCACCCTGAGGTCATTCAGGCTGCAATTTGCGGAGCATTGGATATTCCTGCGGATAAATTACCAAAAATATTTATCAGAACAGGCAGTGCGACCCAAATCAGCTATTTTGAACAATGGGCAAGTTTGGTTTACTCAGATTACATACCACAATAAGGAGGATTTATATGTCTATAAAAATTAAACATCTTGTTTTAGCAGCTATATTTATCGGTTTAACAATATCGTCAGTAAATATTGTTAAATCTGCAACAACTTCGGATGGAACAGTACAAACTCAACGCAGAATTGACCCATGCGCAGGTAAGACTTGTGGATGTGGAACTTTGCCGACATGCAAACAAACTGCTACACCTGAAACTAAAAACAAGGTAAAACCTGAAATTAAAGGTTATTTTTCTTGTGATAAAGAGCCAAAAACATTATGGGAAACAAATAAACTAGGAACCAGAGTAAATACAACTTGCGAATTCAAGGTTGTGGGAGCTGAAAATCCAGCCGCTTACAAATTTAGAACAATGTCTGAATGTATGGAATATAAAAATGGCAAGGTTTCTAGCGTCAAATGTAAAGGTTCAGCCTCTGCAAAAATTTTTAGTGCTAATACACCACGAGAAATAGTTGATTACTCAGGACTATTACTTAAAAACAGGGTATCTGTAACAAAATGTTATGTCGTAAAAATAGAAAACGGCAAGGAAAAAGTATTATTAAACATGTCTAAACCTAATTGCTATCAGCATGAATTTGTTATTCCTGAATAGCAAATAGGTTTATAAAACAAACCATTGAGCTAGAGCGAAATAAAACACTGTCATTCTGAACTTGATTCAGAATCTTTTCCATAATTAATATTCAACAAATGTTACTATTGATAAATCACGATTATTGAAAGGATTCCGAAACGAGTTCGGAATGACATAGTTTCAACTAGTTAAATTTGAGACTCTGAAACTAGTTCAAAGTGACAATTATGCATATAACCTTACTTAATACTAATCAACCTTTGGTTTTCTTTAATCAAAAAATCTTTTCCGGGGCGGATGTCTATAAAATTCCAAGGAAGAGTTTTTTCGTAGCCATAATCCTGTGTTGCATAATAATCGGTATCAATTTTAAATTCTTTTGCAGCTTTTTTGAAAGCCCCAAGCTTTCCACCAAGTTTGTAGACCTCAATCAAATAATCTGTCAAGTTTTCATCGCCGCGAGAAGTCAATGCCTGACAATAATCCCATTTTACACTTGATACACTTGATTGAATCCCTAGTTTATGGAGTTCTTTTTGCAAATATTTTGATTTCTTTTCTAAAGACTTTTCATCTTCTCGTCCAAACCACTGAAACGGAGTGTTCGCTTTTGGCACAAAAGTCGAAAACCCAAACGATATCTCAAACTTTTTGAATTTCGCTTTTATTCGCTTGCATAGATTTATAATTTCTTCCAAATCTTCCATCGTCTCAGTCGGAAGTCCAATCATTCCGTAAAACTTCATCCCATGCAGATTACACTCTATCGCAACTTCAATTGCTTTAAATATCTGTTCTTCTGTCAGATTTTTATTAATTACTTTTCTAAGCCGTTCACTGCCTGCCTCAATCGCAAGGGTCAAATTCTTCTGTCCGGCTTTCACAAGAGTATTCACAATTTCAGGCGTAAAAGAATCCACTCGAAGAGAAGACACACTCATTTCGATTTTCTGCCCATTATCAATTTTGTTTTCTATATATTTACAAATATCCTTAAACCGTGGGTGTGAAGTCAATTGAGCACCAAGTAGTGCAATTTTATTAGTATGTTTAAGCCCAAGTTCAATGGACTCAATAATCTTTTCATATTCAACAAATCTTATCGGCAAATTCATATATGATGCCAAACAAAAGCCGCATCTGTTGGCACATCCGCGCTCAACTTCAAGAATAAAAGTATTAGGGAAAAATGCTTTATTACTTAAAATTGGCGTATATACACACTCGGTAAGCTTTTTTGTAGTCTTTTTGACAGTTGTTTGATTTAGACTTGGAACATATACCCCTTCTATATTTGCAAGTTCTTTTAGGGTCTCTTGCTTTGTTTTGCCTTCTTCTTTACACTTTTTGCAAATTCCAACAGCTTTTAAGTTTGCATCTTCGCCGTCGCCAATAATAAAAAAATCAAAAAACTCTTTATAAGGTGTAGGATTTGAAGTTATTACAGGACCACCTGCAAAAATCAATGGAGCAGACTCTTTACGCTCTTTTGCTTTTAACTCAAACTTATTCCACTCTAAAAATTTGAATATAGCAAGAAAATCCATATCAAAAGTAAACGACATGCCGATTAAATCAATTCGGTCTCTCATTAGAACAGTTGTTTTTGTATCGTCGTAAACTCGCTCTATATTTATATCATCAAGCATGTCAATTGCACGATACAACCACAAATAACCTAACGACGACAATGCAAAAGATTCAGGGCCAGGGAAAAAGAACCACATGTTGAAATTTACATCTTTTTTTATTTTTCTGTCATATAAAAATATTTCGTTGCGTTCTTCGCTAGCTGTGTTGTTCAAGTTCATTACCTGTATCTTTCTCATTAATTGGGGTTAAATACAACTCATCAACCAATACACAGATAGTTGCAGCAATTGCAGGTGATAGAATTACACCGAAGATGCCCAAAAATTGTTCTGCCACAAACAATGCAACCAAAATGCTTATTGGATGTAGTTTCATGAATTTGCCAAACAGAAACGGACGAATTACATAATTGTTGACTTGTTGAATAGTCAAAAATAACACAACTGCAATGATAACTTTCACCCATCCTAAAGGAAAAGCTAATGCGATAATCACAGAAATTGCAATCGTAGGTCCTAATACAGGAATAATTTCACAAATACCAGCAATTAAACCTAACAAAATCGGATATTCAATTCCAAGTAATGCAACCACAATCGTAATCATTACACCAACTAAAATCATTGAAATGGTTTGCGCTCTGACATAACTACCAACCTTAGATGTAATATTATATAGTATACATCCTGCCTTTTCTTTCATTGCAGGTGGGAAAAATTCCAAAAACTTTTCTCTCAAATAAACTTTATCAACCAATATATAATATACAAACATCGTCAACGCTAAGGTAATAAATATACCTTGAGCTGCTGCCACTGTGATATTCATAGATTGGTTTAATACGTTTTGCGCAATATCAGATGATGCGTTTGTAATATTATCAACAGGAATAATATCGAGTAATGTTCTACCGTAAAGCTTAGTATTAGTAATAAAGCTGTACAAGTTTGCAGCCTTTTGAGGCATGATTGCAATAAACAACTCGATTTCTTTAAAACACATTATAATAATAGGTAAAATCAACGCAAACAATGCCACAATCGCTGATAATACAATGATTGATGATGCTGCAGCTCTGTTTTTGATTTTTTCTTGAACTTTGTTTACAAAAGGATTTAATGCGGCTGCAATTACAAATGATGCGAATAATATCATTAACAACCCTGTAATTTTAGGTATTAATAATAATATAAAGACAGCAAGAGCCGTAAATATAATCGTTTTTGGATTGAAAAACTTCTTTAGCATGTATTTTCACCTGTTTTTGTCTGATAAAACCCTTAAATAATACAAAAAACAATTAATTATTTCAACTGTTCAACTAACTGAGCAACTTTCTCATGTATGCGTAAATACTGGGATAGATACTCATGTATATAAAGCGATATATAATAATGTTAAACGTTTTCGTAACATTTCGTAACATGAGAACTCAAAAAAGGCAATTATCAAAAACAGAAATACTTTATATAAATACGAGGACACTAAACACAAGGATACGAGGACAATGGGTTTCTTATTAGGCGCATTCGGAAAATTAGCTGCGGGCAGGCGAGTTAGACAACTCCAAGCTCAAATGATGCGCGTCCAGTCTAGACTGAGACGAGCAACCCGCGACGTATCCGAAATGGAAAAGAATTTACAAAGACAAGAACAAGCACAATTAAATGCAGTTGCTGCACAAGGTATGATGGCTAAGCAAAGTGCATTAGGTCAAATCTTAGGCGGTGACCAATCAGCATTCCAAGCTTTACAACAAACAATTGCAAGTGGCGGTACATTATCAGCAGAGGATACACAAAAATACAATAACTGGTCATCAATGTATACTCAAGGTTCAACTACAATTGGTGCATATAATGAACAATGGATTTCTCAAATGAAACAACAAGTTTCAGACAACTTTGAAATGTTGAGAGAAACTCAATTGGAACCATTGAAAGACGAAGAAGAAATGTTGCAAACAGAAAAGGATTCTTTGGAATCTCAAATCCAAATTGCACAGCAAGATTACGAAGCTTGCAAGAAAATGGAACAAGCAGATGCAAAGAACCTCGCTCCAAACTACACAGGTCAAGGTTAAGGATAAACAATACAATATGCAAAGCTCGCGGTCATCCGCGAGCTTTTTTGATGCGTAGGTAGATGTTTCAGAAGTCCGGAGGAGAGTATATTTAATATTGTCATTCTGAAAGGATTAAAAATCAAGTTGCGTAGCGACGTAGATTTTATCCTATTCAGAATCTCTAACTGAACAAGAAAGAACTATGTCACCCTGAACTTGTTTCAGGGTCTTTTCCATATTAATAATTTAACAAATATTATAAATGACAAATATTGATTATTAAAAAGATTCTGAATCAAGTTCAGAATGACTATACCACTTTTCCCTCGCCTAGGGTGAGGGGTGTTCAAATTTGAATCAGAGCCCAAATTTCCCACACAATATTAATTTCTGTAAAACGATTTACAAAATTATCGTAATAGGCTACAATGAGGACATGGAAAATATGAGTTTAAATGAGAAGATTAACGAACTTGTCGTTAAAATGGCAAAAGAGCCTAATGTTATAGAAAATTATCACAAATTGTCTGAGCTTTATATGATGCAAAAAGATTATGACAAAGTTATGTCAGTTTTGGACAGTCTTTTGGCTATCAAACCTGATGATGTTCAGGCACTTGTCGGAATGGGTACAATGTGGTTCTATGAAAGAGATTTCAGAAAATCTCTATCTTATTACAATAAAGCACTGGAAATCAATCCGAAAAACTTTTTGATATATTACAATATCGGAAATGTTTTTGCTGAATGGAAAAATTTCTCAAAGGCGCTATTCTACTATAACAGAGCGATTGACTTAAACTCATCAAATCCTGAAATTTATAACGCAATCGCACTTTTATATCAAGATATTGAAGACTACGTTGAGGCTAAAGCATATTATGAAAAGGCACTTTCGCTAGACCCTGAAAATGTTAATGCCTTGATTGATATGGGTAATGTTTGTTTCAAATTGTTTGATTATAAAACTGCGTTGAAATTATTCAAAAAAGTTTTTGTATTGAATCCTGATAACGAGCTTGTTGCAGTTTGTATCGCAAACGCACTGACTCTTATGAAAGAAGAAAAAGAGGCTTATTTATACTACGACAAAGCACTTTCAATGACAGATGATAAGTATAGAATTTTTATATCTTATGCAATTTCATTAACCGAGTTCAAAAAATATGCTGAGGCTGAGACAATGTATAAAAAAGCAATCGAATTTGCTCCAAAACAACCAAATGCATATATTTTGTTAGCAAACTTTTATTCTACTCAAAACAGAGTAAAAGAGGCAATTGAACTATATAGAAAGGCTTTGAGAGTTGAACCTAACAATGCTGAAACTTATATGTTATTAGGTAACGCTCATTATTTGGATAAAGATATCGAACAAGCAATTTCATCATACCGTGCTTCAATCGGTATAGCACCTGATAATGATGAATATCGTTTGATATATAGCCAAGTTGTAGATGATTATGTTAAGTCTGTTCGTGGAGAAGTGTAATGCGTGATTCTATAGGAATCTTAGACAGACTGTTTTCATGTATTTCTTATATCACTGCAGGTTGGGGCGGAATGATTGTGCTAGTTGTTATGTATTTCAGAAAAAAGACCCCATCTCGCTTTTTGAGATACAATGCAATGCAATCGATTTTTATATCGTTGTTCTATTTTATTTTAGCAATGGGTTTAGGACTGATTTTGAAATTTCTTTCTTATATTCCGTTTATTAATTATTTGGTTGCACAAACGCGTTTTTCTTCAACCGTCCGCTATTGCTTGATTACTCACTTATTCAATTGTTTATCACTGGTTTAATCGCATATTTAGCAATAACTTCACTTTTTGGTATTTATCCGAGAGTTTATTGGATTTCTAAAAATATTATTGATAGAAATGTGTAGTTCGGCATTGCAAGAGAAGGCAAGAAGACTGGAAGGCTAGCTAGCTAGCTAGCTATTTACTTAACCAGTTTCTATATTGTCATTCTGAAAGGATTAAAAATCAAGTTGCGTAGCGACGTAGATTTTATCCTATTCAGAATCTCTAACTGAACACATCGGTCTATGTCATTCCGAATTTATTTCGGAATGACAATGTTTACTTTGTTTGGCTAGAGACCCTGAATCAAGTTCAGGGTGACAATGACCCTTAATTTTGAGATTCCGAAACAAGTTCGGAATGAGAGTAAATAGACTTGTCCTCCGAGCCTCTAGCCCTCTTGCCTTCTAAAAAAATCACCATGTTGACAAAAAGGTCTGGTTGATGTCTAATAATATTGTATATTAGCCGAAATTTTCGTGCTGGATTTGACGGTTAATATAAGTAGTAAAAAGCAGGGACGCGAAGCCTAAGCTCCCAAGAATGCTTGTGTAGGGCGAATTTGGTAAAATTAAAGGAGAAATTATGCCAACTATTAACCAGCTTGTACGTTCTGAACGTAAAAAGCTACAAGACAAAACAAAATCTCCGGCTTTGATGAATTGTCCTCAAAGACGTGGAGTATGCACAAGGGTTTATACAACAACCCCTAAAAAACCAAACTCAGCACTTAGAAAAGTTGCAAGGGTTAGATTAACTAACGGATTTGAAGTAACTTCTTATATTCCGGGTATTGGTCACAACTTACAAGAACACAGTGTTGTTCTAATCAGAGGTGGTCGTGTTAAGGATTTACCTGGTGTTCGTTATCACATCGTTCGTGGTACTTTAGATACTGCAGGTGTTGCTAACAGAGCTCAAAGCCGTTCTAAATACGGTGCTAAAAAAGATGCAAAGGGAAAAGGAGGTAAGAAGTAATGTCTAGACGTTCTAAACCTGCAAGAAGAATACCTTTAGCAGACCCAGTTTATAATAGTGTTGATATCTCTAAATTCATTAACAGAATTATGAGACGTGGTAAAAAATCTTTAGCTGAAAAGATTTTCTACGGCACAATGGAAAGAATTAAAGAAAGAACTAACGAAGACCCAATCGAAATTTTCCAAAAGGCTATGACTAACGCAACCCCATTGCTTGAAGTTAAAGCTCGTCGTATTGGTGGTTCTACTTACCAAGTTCCTATCGAAGTTAAAGCTGATAGAGGATTTGCACTTTCTTCTTCTTGGTTGATTGAATCAGCTAAGAAAAGAGGCGGTAAATCATTCATTGATAAATTAACTAACGAATTAATCGACGCTTCAAACGGTCAAGGTGCAGCTTGCAAAAAACGTGAAGATACTCACAAAATGGCAGAAGCTAACAAAGCTTTCGCTCACTACAGATACTAATTTTTTAGTTAATAAAAATTTAGCAGACATGTTGTATAGCATGTCTGCTTTTTTAATATTCAATGGGAATTTTATACCCTGATATTTTTAAGGTCATTTTCAGGGGTCGTAGTAGTTTTTATATTGTAAGTTTCGCACAATGTGGTGTAAACAGACGGATTGACAGATGTCGGTGCGCATTCATTCATATAGATATTTTTGGCATCCAAGTTTTTCAACCTGATTATTCCTGAGATTGTCATAACATCACATGTTGTAAAGAAAAAGGTTATTCGATTGTCCGTAATTGCCAATTTATCAAACAACAATTTCAAAACACTCATCGCAATCGGAACATAATTTCCGACATTTACGGTTAAGACATTATCTTTGAAACTTTCATAAGAAAAACTTATGACAAATTCATCATCTTTGAGTTTGCTGAATAATTCTTTGAAATATTCTTTTTGAACCTCTGAATGGGCATCAAACCCGACAATATAAAGTCGCCTAATCTCACCATTATTAACTCTTTTGCAAATATTTTCAAACTGATTTAAGATTTCATCTTTGTTAAACCCTAAATTGGTATCATTTTTGATTTTACCTTTTGAAAAACCTTTTGCATTCAAGGCTGATTCTATCACCTCATCATAATTGTTATCAGAAAGTTTTATCACACCATCTGGAACAATATAATCATTTGAAAACAGTCTGCCACGGTAGAAATACTCAGAATTTCCGCGCGAATTTTTTGTCAAAAGTATTGCCCCAGGAAAGGTTGCAAAATCTAAGATACAATTTTCTGTCGTATCACCGTAATGACCTTTTAGATGGTCAAATTTTTGAAAATGACTCAATGCGTGTGTGATTAGCAAATTTGAATGAGTGTAAATGTCGATATCTTTGTCTTTTGTATCCTCTAATATCGCCATCAAGTCAAAAAAATTGTTCCCTGAAACAAGTATAGCCTTGCCTTTCCTTGTCGAATGAGAAACTTTAACCTTTGAAATTTCTCCAAAAGTAGAAATCAACTGTTTGCTGATTTCGTGCTGCAATTCATTATCTAATTTTGAGAGTTTATCAATTTGCGAAATTAAATTTTCACTATCAATGTTTTTAGAATTGAACAAATTCAAAGTTTCAAGCAACTCATGGAAAGTATTGTTATGGAATTTGCCAAAATCGTTCAATTTAATCAAATTCAGGCTGACACTTTTTAAAATAATTACCAAAATACTAACCATATTTTTCTGCTTAGTTGATGTTTTTTGATATTTGGCAAAGAAAATCTTCTCACCTAGCGCGATTGCTTTTGAAAGATTTGTTTTTTCATTGAATTTAATTTGCCTATTGAGTAATTTCCTTGGCAAATTCTGTTTTTGGCAAATATCAGAATAAATTCGCAAAGTTTCCTGCAAGATGTAATATTCTTTTAGAATTATTGAATAGAGCTGATTTTCGCTAAATTCATTAACAGACACCATACTTGCAATTATTTGCGTTATTTCAAGTTTAATATTTTTGTTGTTCGCACCACATTCCTCCAGTTTTAGCATATAATATGCTATTTGCTGGAGAAAACTTAGAGAAAGCTCTTCCAGTGCTACAATTGCAGGCGAAATAGAACAAGCACCTCTTGCACTACATTCGTTCACTTCATTATAAGTTGTTTTATATTGATTATTGTTTTGCATAATTCTTCCTATCCATATTTTTTAGATATTTGATTATTTCTTCGGATTCATAAATTTTATCATCAGTTTCTTCGTTGTATAAAAATGGAACTTGGTCAACTCCGCCGATTGTGAGAAGTCTAAGCGCATTATCGTTGTTTATTGTGTCAAATTTATGGAATTTGATATTGTTTTCTTTCATAAAATCCATAACTTTCCTGCAGTATGGACAGCTTTCAAGAATAAATAAGTCTAGCATTATTCCTCCTTTTGTTAATTATGACAATCTAGGGTGAGCGAAAATTACAGTTTTTTAAATTGCCCTTGTGATTATTTTTCAAAGTTTATTATGTCACCCTGAACTTGTTTCAGGGTCTCAAATATAACAAAACAGTCAGAATTATCCTGCTTGGTTAATTGCAAAATAATGATTTTTATACTAAACTACAGCTATGAATAAGAAGAATATATTATTTGTTTTTGGAACAAGACCTGAAGTTATCAAACTTGCACCGGTCATTTTAGAGCTAAAAAAATATCCTGATAAATACAGGGTTATTATTTGTAATACTGAACAGCAAAAAGAGTTGTCAAACCAAACTTTGGCATATTTTGGTTTAAAAGCCGACATCAACTTGGACTGCATGAGAGAAAATCAAACTCTTGTAGAAATTCAATCAAGAATTTTGACATCTTTAGACAAAGTTTTTGCAGATAATAAAGTTGATGCAACTATTGTTCAGGGTGATACAATGACTGTTTTGTGCGGAGCATTAACAAGTTTTTACAGGAAAATTCCTGTATTTCATGTAGAGGCTGGCTTGCGTTCGTATGATATTTATGAACCGTTTCCAGAAGAGGTTATGCGACAAATGACTTCTCGAGTTGCACAATTGCATTTCGCCCCAACTGAGAAAAACAGAAAAGCTTTGTTAAAAGAAGATATTTCAGAATCAAAAATCCACGTGACAGGTAATACTGTTATCGATGCATTGTTCTGTTTATCAGAAAACACAATGTCTCAAGCAAAAGCTTTTTATGAAGAACAAAATATACCTGTAGATGATAAATTGGTACTAATTACGGTTCACAGAAGAGAAAATCACGGAGAAAGAATTGACCGTATTTTGGACGCTTTGGAATATTTAATCAAAAAGTATTCAGACCACCATTTTGTTATTCCGGTTCACCCAAACCCAAATGTAAAATGCAAAATTTATTCAAGATTGGGCGATTATGAGAATGTATCATTGTTAAAACCATTGGATTATCCGTATTTGGTTTACTTGATGAAAAATGCTAAATTAATTTTGACAGATTCCGGCGGAATCCAAGAAGAAGCGCCATCATTTGGTTGCCCAACCCTTGTTATGCGCTATGAAACAGAACGCCAAGAAGGAATTGATGCAGGAGTATCTGTTCTTGTGGGTGCTGATTATGACAAGATTACATCTTACGCATCAGAAATTTTGTCAAAGACTCGCCAAGAAACAAGATTAAAAGCACAAAACCCTTATGGTGTCGGCGATTCTGCTAAGACCATAGAGCATTTGATTAACGAATATTTTGCAGCCGACAATATTTAGTATTGAATTAGGTCATTATGAAAAGTTAGAAAAGGCATGTGTTAAAAAGCAGGGTGGGCTAGTGAGCCACCCTGCTTTTTTGATTTTTATGTTGTCATTCTCATTCTGAATTCGTTTAAAAATTTCAAATTGAACAAGTAGGTCTATGTCATTCTGAACTTGATTCAGAATCTTTTCAATAATCATTATTAAGCTAAGTAATCATTGCTAAATCCATAATTGGAAATGACCCTGAAACGAGTTCAGGGTGACAATGTTTCTCTTGTTCAGTTAGAGATTCTGAATAGCAAGAAAATTTTATGCTCACAATGTTCGCATAAATTTTCTAAGCTTTCAGAATGACATGTTTTTTGTCTTTTCATTGGTCGGCATTGGTTTACCGACACAACTTTTTAAAAGCTTAACTCTCATTACGCACTTTGGTTGAATTTGAATGTTCTATCAATGTTTTTAGAAATTACATTCTTAATAGAATCATATTCAGTTTGCAATGAAGTATGTTCTGTATCGATATTTTTCAATTCAATATCATAAATATTGTCTTTTGCTTCAATATCGTTCATTGCTCTGTTGTATTCAGCCTCAGCCTTGGTTACAGCTGCATCGTCAGTTTCTTCTGTAATTTTAGTACAAGATTTGTAATCTAAACTGTTCCAGTTGTATGATTTGTCAACTTGTTCAAGAGTTACGATACCACTTTCTAGGGCATATTCCATCCATTGAGAAGATGATGCCAAACCGTTTTCAATGGCTTTGTAACCTTGTTGCATTCTTTTGAACATGTTTGTGTACCATTGAGCCTTTGTATCGGCATTGTCTTTGTTTGATGTATCGTTAGAATCAACCCATGCATATTTTGGAGTACCATTGTTTTCAATCATTGTTTCAACAATGTGTTCTTTGATGATTGTATTGAAACTTTCAGATTGAGTTAAATTTGCTTGTTTCAAATATTGAAGAATGAAATCGATATCTGTTAAGTTTTCAGGAGTTACTGTAACTTGTTTTGTTTCACCATTTTCATCAATATATGAAATTACTTTATTGCTTTGCAAATCTTCAACAACTTGATTTTTAGATGTGCTATCAAAAATAGTATCTAAGAAGGTATCTTTTGCAGTCTGGTAGTTGGTTAATTGTTGTGCAAGCGTTACATTCTCCAACCCCGGGATATATGCACTCAAATCAATACCCATCGCATCAAGTTCATTTGAGGTTCCGGCTTTATCAATCAAGATTTGTGCAAATTTTTCTTTGTTTACAGTGTTCATAATACTGTTGATAATATCATCTGCCAAGTCATTGTAATATTTTTTTACTTCAGATGCGTCTGTGCTATTATAGATACCACCTTCAAAAACTTGATAAGGGCTATCTTCAGTACCATCACCTGTCAAACTAAAGAAAGAGTTTGAATTTTCTGAATCGATAGTCTCATTGTAGTATAAGTTATTTACAAAATCTTTGAAAGATACACCATCTTCAATAGCTTTATCGATAGATGTTTCCTTTACTGCATAACCTAAAGTTCTTGAATTAGTTTCTGATTCTGATGTAGTTTGACCGCCTGTTGTATATTCACAACTTTTAACTTTACCGGTTGATTTATCTACAACGATTTTTACATCACCATCAATTGTATATGTAATAGTACCGGCATCTTTATCTTCAGCTGCTGACAAATCAATTGCATCTGCTCTTTGAATACCACTAATGTCTGTGTCTGAGCCATCTGCATTATGCATTGTTCTTTCTGTATATTTGATATTATCAATTTTAGCTTTCAATGAATTATAATCAGTTTCTGAAATTAATCCTTCATTTTTTAATTTATCAATATTGTAATTGTTAGAATTTGAACCTTGAAATGCATCTTTGAAGGCTTGAATACTTGAACTTGTAATAGTGTAAGTATTTCCAACTGTAATATTATCACCGTCAAGTCCTAGATTTAATGTATCTACAGGGCTATTTACAAAATAACTTTTCATTGCAGTGCTAACTGCTTTATTTAAGTTTACAGTTTCTTTTACGAAATCTTTGTAGCTTTCTTGGAAGTTTTGAAGTTCTAAAGAAGATTCAAAACTGCTGTATTGTTCATAGTATGATTTCAAATCTTCAACACTGATATTGTTGAAAGGTGATGGATATGCATCATTTTTCATAGCACCAACATTTTCAAAATAAGTAGTTGTGTATTCCAAACCATGAGCTTGTAAATATTTGTTCAAGTTGCCGCCTGCATTTTTGAACATAGCAGCTTCTGATTCGCTAACCAACAATTGACCTGATGCGTTAGACAAACCGTATTGAGTATTGTATGAGCTGTATGCTGTCAATGCGTTGAATGTCAAATTTTGAGACACAGCTTCACCGTTCACATCATAGTTAGAGAACTTCATTGTAGCATTATTCAATGCATTGATGTAGTTTTCACTAGCTTGTGAACTTTGAGTTGATAAGCGCATTTTAGCATTGTTGATAGTTTGAGACCTCAACTCATTATCAGCCAATCTAGCTGTGATTGTTAATAATCTAGCTTGTGATGCTGCCATTCCCATAGTAAAGCTTGTTCCTTTCGTTTTCCTTAAAACTTTTCTTATTCTTATAATCGGCATTTTCCCCTGAAACTTTAGGATTTTGAGGGGTTTTGTTAAGATTTTGTAACATAAATTTCTAATAAAATTTAAGAAAAATTTTCAACAAAAAAGGGCGGATAAAAAATCCGTCCTTAAATTATCATCCATCATATATTAAACTTTTTTATTAACCCATAGAAGAGAATGAACCTGAACAGCTGCCACAAGATGAACCGCTGAATGATGCACCTGAATCAACTCCGCCTGCAGAAAATCCGCAATCACCAAGAACTGCTACTGCTGCAGAAAAATCGCTCATAAAACCTGAGTCTGAATCAGAAAAACTTTCGTTTGCATACATTGCATAGTCAACAGCTGTCGGATTAGAAGAAACATAAGTATCATATTCACCAACTGTCAACAAGCTTTTTGCATTACCAAAACCCATTGCCAAAATACCTGAGTTTTCAACCGGATTATTCTTTTTAACATTAGCACTTTTATTAGTTGCTGCGGTCTTTGTTGCTTTGTCTCCGAATAATAATATCATCTCTGTCTCCTAATATCTCATATTCTTTACACTAATATAAAGTTTTTCAAATTTGTCTAATTTCAGCATGGATGTTTTTCGTTACAAAAGTTAATAAATATTTCGACCTCCATGTCTAAATCAAAAGGTTGATGCACATGCTAAATAAAGATTGTAGTATATATGTGTAGAT
>ERZ808267.349-NODE-349-length-14898-cov-2.912215_pt1 | contig 14898 bp, 9 predicted proteins | sample MGYA00521241_ERZ808267 | MGnify/ENA primary metagenome ERZ808267 (study PRJEB31516, sample SAMN03275592) | gut metagenome | biome: mammalia-associated habitat; material: feces | host: Papio cynocephalus | place: Kenya | collected 2012-07-19 ... | reverse complement strand
AATTGGATTGGCAGGAGTGAGGGTGCTGAAATTCAATTCGCTATCAAGGGAACTGACTTGACTTTTAAGGTCTTTACGACTAGGGCGGACACTTTGTTTGGTGCTACCTACTGCGTTTTGGCTCCTGAAAACCCACTGGTTGACCAAATCGTTTCTGACGAGCAAAAGAGTGCTGTCGAGGAGTATCGTAAAGTTTGTCAAACAAGGTCTGATTTGGACAGAACTTCTCTCAACAAAGAGAAAACGGGTGTTTTTGTCGGTGCATATGCTATCAACCCTGTAAATCAAGAAGAAATCCCAATATACATTGCCGATTATGTCCTCGCAAATTATGGTTCGGGGGCGGTTATGGCTGTTCCTTGCCACGATGAGCGTGATTACGAGTTTGCAAAAGCGCTGAATTTGCCAATGAAGCAAGTAGTAGAGGGCGGGAATTTGGACGAGTGTGCTTTTGTCGAAGACGGTAAACACATTAATTCTGGTTTCCTCAATGGGCTCTACAAGCAGGACGCCCTTAATAAGATGTTTGAATGGCTGGAAGCAAACAAGGTCGGCAAAAAAACTGTCAACTACAAACTCCGTGAGTGGATTTTCGGTAGACAACGCTACTGGGGTGAGCCTATCCCTGTTATTCATATGGAGGACGGAACAAAGAGGTTGGTTGATGAAAAGGACTTGCCGCTTGTTTTGCCTGAGCTTTCTGATTACAAGCCTTGCAACGGGCAGTCGCCACTCGAGCGTGCCGATGAATGGAAGAATGTAGTAATTGATGGTGTCAAAGGTAAAAGGGAAACAACGACAATGCCTAGTTCGACTGGTTCTAGTTGGTATTTCTTGCGTTATATCGACCCACACAACAATGACGAAATCGGCAAAAAAGAGTTGCTCGACCACTGGCTCCCTGTTGATCTGTATGTAGGCGGTGCGGAGCATACCGTGGGGCACTTGCTATATAGTCGTTTTTGGAACAGATTTTTGTTTGACAAAGGATACATTTCAAAGCCAGAGCCTTTCCAGAGACTGGTACATCCCGGAATGATGCTCGGTAGTAACAACGAAAAAATGAGTAAGAGTAAGGGAAATGTAGTTAACCCTGACGATATGGTGGCGGAGTATGGCTCGGACGCTTTGCGTGTCTACGAAATGTTTATGGGGCCAGTTACCGACACAAAACCTTGGCAAACGGGAGGAATTGGCGGAACAAAGCGTTTCATTGATAAGATTTGGCGTATCCTCGTTGATGAAAGTTTGATTGTTGATTTTGCGACACCAAATTTGGAAAAGATTTATAACCAAACTGTCAAGAAAGTTACGAGCGATTATGAAAATCTGTGTTTTAACACCGCAATCTCTCAAATTATGATTTTTGTGAATGCCGTAGTGAGCGAAAAAGCTATTTCAAAGGAATATGCCGAGGGGCTAATTAAGCTTTTGAACCCTCTCGCACCATGCATTACCGAGGAAATTTGGCAGCTGATGGGGCACGACAACACTATTGCGTATGAGCCTTGGCCAACTTTTGATGAGGCGAAGTGCGTGGAAGACGAAGTCGAAATTCCTGTCCAAATCAACGGCAAAATGAAGGGAACGGTTCGTGCTCCTGTTGACACTACACAAGATGAAGTTTTGGAACTTGCAAAGCAAAATATCAAACAAGTGAATGAAGCCAATATCAAGAAAGTTATTTTTGTCAAGAATAAGATACTAAATATAATAGGGTAAAATTTTGTTTTCTCAAAAACTTAATCATTTATAAATAATTGTATGAATAAAATACAAAAGCCACAGAATTTCTGTGGCTTTTACTTATTTAGCAAATTTGCTGGAATTGAAAACTTGTTTTGCGATAAGTCAGATTGTATCAAATTAACAGTTGCAGTTATCACAAGTTGTGGTAGTAGTGCAATTTCCGTTCTCACAAGTGGTAGTGGTTGTGCAGTTGCCATCGTTGCAAGTCTCTGTAACTACGCAGTTCCCGTCAGGGCAGTTTTCCTCTGTTGTAACACAATTTCCGTCAGGGCAGTCGATTTGCGTTACCACTGGTCTGCCGTCTGGTTTCGCTGGCAAAGTTGTAAAGCCGCAATTCCCGTCAGGACAAGCAGGTGAGGTGGAGGTAAAGTCGCTACTTTGTTGACTTGTTGCGTTTGGGTAGGTTTGGGACTGATTGTCTACCTGGTTGTTTTGGGTTTGTTGTGTTGTTGCGGTAGAATCAAAAGGGGTTGCTACATTGTGGTTTGGTGCATTTTCGTCAATCGGGTAGTTGCTGTAATTTGTCGTTTGGTTGTTTTTAGTATTGTCGATTGGCTTCTGTGTGTCCTCGGTAACAGTTGTAGAGTAAGTGTCAGTCGGGTTGAGAGGCTCGCCAAAATTTTGAGATATCAATATTTGCACTCCGATGACCCCAGCCAAAGTTGCCAAAAATGTAAAATAAATCGCAATACCGACCTTTTTGCGAGTGCTAACCAAAGGTTCTTTCGTTTTGGTAGTAGATTTCTTTTGTTTTGTTGTTGTATTCTCATTGCTTTGAGTTGATTTTTTAGCCATAATTTACTCCTTATTATGTTTCTAGACAATAATTTGTGTAAATTCAGGCTAAATATGCATAAAAAAAGAGCCTTTTAGCCCTTTAATCTATATATGTTGCCGATTTGGTCTTGTTTTGCAATGTCTACATGCAGTTCTTTTGCCAAATCTCCGCCGTTTTTTGCCACTACATCTTGGAGAGTTTGCAGCACGAGTTGAGGGGTGTTGTTATCCTCACTGAGGTGGGCGGGGATAAGTCCACGCACGCCATAGCCTAGCATTTTTAGCACAGCGTTTGCAGTATCGGTGTTGTTTAGGTGTCCATATTTTGATAGAATTCGGTTTTTGAGTGAAACAGGGTATCTAGGGTTTTGGAGCAAGCGGTTTATATCGTGGTTGGCTTCCAACACAACTAGGCTACTGTCTGCCAAGTTCTTGATGATTTTGTCGGTGATAAAGCCTAGGTCGGTGGCAGTGCTAAATTTTTTGTTGCCCTCGTAAATACTAAAGCCCAAGCAGTGGCGGCTATCGTGTGAGAGGGCAAAACTAGAAATCGCTAACTCGTTGATATTAAAGTCTTCGCCAAAGATTCCTAATTTATGATTTGCGGGGATAATACCGATTTTGTTGTCCATTTCTGCCCATGTATCGGGGTGGGCATAGATTGCGGTGTCGTGCGCTCGGGCAAAAGCCCCCAGCCCCTTAATGTGGTCGCCATGCTCGTGGGTAACCAAGATACTATTTATACTATTAGGGTCAATGCCGATTAGGGCGAGCCTTTCTTCAATATCGGATTTCGTAAGCCCTGCGTCAATCAAAATTCGGGTATTTTCGCCCTCAACAAAGGTACAGTTCCCTTTGCTGCCGCTAGCAAGTACACAAATACGCATAATTATTTACCATACATCCTATATAATACATACGTCAAAAACCTCTCAGGAACGAGCCGCTTAATAAACCTCAAAAACTTGTAACTTGTGCCAATTGTGCGTGTAGCGGGCGGGTTCTTTATTTGAGATAGCCTAAAAATCGCCCGAGCGACTTTCTCTGGTGGGAGTCCGTGTTGCTCGTCTTTTTCCATTTTCCCGACACTGCGACTCACTCTGTCGGCGTAGTCGCTATCCGCAATTTCAGTCTTGATACGGTTCTTTGTAAATGATGTTTTGGTGTCCCCAGGGAGGGCACAAGTAACTTTCATTCCAAAGGGTCTAACCTCATTTTTGAGCGCTATACTAAACGCCTGCAAACCTAATTTGGTCGCACTGTAATAAGCTTGGAAAGGTAGGGCAAATTCGCCGCCCGCTGAACCAATATTTACCAAAGTTCCGTGGCTGTCTCTCAAATACTTAACAGATTTGCGGGCTACATCAATTGCTCCCTTGAAATTGACGTCAATGATACGGTCAACATCGGCTTGTGGTTCTAATTCGGCAGGCCCACTGATACCCATTCCTGCGTTATTGATAACGCAATCAATTCTGCCTTGTTCGTGGAAAACTGTTTCAAATGCGGCTGATACCATTTCGGGACTTGTTACATCGCAAGCAATATCCCTTAGTCCCTCAATATTAGCGGGTTTGCGGCTGAAATTGTAAACTATATGTCCTTTTTCTAATGCGAGGCGTGCTATCGCTAGCCCAATTCCGCTAGAAGCCCCAGTAATAACATAAACTTTCTGCATAATTTGCTCCTCAAAAAATCTGCTCTATTATAACTCAATTTTTCAAAAAAAGCAAAAGATTTGACAAAATCTTTTTTTATCCCTACGAATATACGCATTTTTGTGTTTTTTTGCATAATGGCAAAATTGAGAAGTGATATATAATCATATTTGAGGTGATGAAAGTGTCTATTTATCGGAGTTTGGGTAAGTATCTGGGTATATTTTTGCTTTTTTATGTGCTTTTGAGTGCTAACATTGCGGGGTTGCATCCGTTTGCTTTTGGTATGTTTTTTGCGTTGGTGTGGTGTAATCAAAAAATTTATATTTTAGCGCCGTTGTATATTTTGAGTGGTATTTTGGTCTTTGGTACGGTGGAACATATCATAATTGATGCGATAACTGTGGGAGTGTTTTTGGTGGCATTTTTCTTGCATTACAGATTTCGCAAACCACTCAATAGAGTGTTGATTGGGTGTTATGCATTTTTGTCGCAATTCGGGGCGATATATTTTGCTAGTAGTGTGCCAGAGAGCCTTTGGCAAGCAGTTGTTAGCTTGATTTTTGGGCTGGTATGTATGTATTGTTATCTGAATATTTTGCAAAATATGCTACTAAAAGGTGTAAGGCGGAAATATTGCATAGACGAGATAATATGCTGGGGCGTGGCTCTCTTCGCCCTCGGTGCGGGGCTATGGTGTTTGCCTTTCTCCGAGTATTATTTCTTTGGTCTGATTTCCTTGTGTATGTTGATTTGTGCTAGCATTTTTGGTGCGGTCAATAGCGTGGTTGTAGCCATTTTTGTGGGGTTGGGCGTAGCGTTTGCCAGTGGAAATTATTTGTTGTTGTCGCACTTGATTTTTGTGGGACTTTTTGCTGCTGTGTGCCAAACAAATCAGCGTATCTGGGCAGGTTTGGCGGTGATACTAATAGATGTTGTGTCGGGGTTGTATTTCCTCAATGATTACAATTTAATTCATTTTGTGGGGGTTGCGGCGGCTGCTTTTGTTTACATTTTGATACCGAAACGCTTATTAAAATCGGCAAAAATGGCAGTGCTAACTGACAAAGAGGACTTTGCAGTGCGAGCATTGATAAATAGGAACAGGCAAGCATTGAGGAATAGACTGTACGATTTAGGTCAAGTTTTTGATGATTTGGGTAATGTATTTTTGCGTATGGTGAGCAGTAAGGGCGATTTTGAGGACAATGTGGCGGTTTTGGGGGAGCAGGTTCGCCGTCAAAACTGTGCAAATTGCCCGAAGCGCAAGGATTGTGCGAGGTTTAATACCAGCATTTCGGACGGAATAAATAGTCTAATTGTGTTTGCGTATGAGCGAGGGAAGGTATCCCTCATTGATGTGTCGCCAGTGCTAACGAGTAACTGCACAAGGATATCCATTATCTTAAATTACATAAATATGCTGGTTGCAGAATACAAGAGTAATATGCAGAATATCAATAATCTCAATAGCGGCAGACGGATATTGAGTGAGCAAATGACGGGGATTTCGGATATAATTAGTGCGTTGGCAACTGAAATGAGCGTTTCGGTTTCTTTTGATACGGAATTGGAGGCGAATTTACGGGAGCAACTGATGTATGCTGGAATTCAATGTAGCGAGGTTATTTTTTATCAACAAGGGAATACTATTTGTAGAGCCACCTTGGTAATCAAGACGAGAGATGTGTCTAATCCCGACTTGCTCATAGTAATGGGGCGAGTCTTGGGTGTAAAAATGGAGGTGGACAGCATTTCCAGCGAAACAAAACCCACATACAGTATAGTTTGCTGCAAAAATGTGAGTGCTTTTGATTTGATATTTGGTGTGGCTGCGATGCCAAAATCAATCGGGCAAAAGTCAGGGGATACTCACTCCGTCCTCAAACTCGGCAATGATAAGGTGCTATTATCCCTATGCGATGGTATGGGAAGTGGAGAGTGTGCAAATAATACTAGCACTTTGGCGCTAAATATGATAGAGAGTTTCTATCGGGCGGGGTTCGATAGTAATTTGATTTTACGCTCGGCAAATCAGTTGTTATCCCTTACGGGGGAGGAGAGTTTTAGTGCAGTGGATATTTGCGTGATTGATATGCATACTGGCACTTGCGAAATGATTAAGGTCGGTTCACCGTCTAGTTTCATCAAAAATAATGAGCAAATTACGGAGTTGGAGAGTAGCGCTCTGCCACTGGGAATTTTGGAGGAACTCAAGCCTAGCGTGCGTACGCTTGTGCTAAAAGATAATGATATGATAGTGCTGGCTACGGACGGAATAATTGACAGTTTCGGGAGCGTAGAAGAAATCAAAACAAGCCTAGCGCAAATGGATACGCAAAACCCGCAAGATGTGGCGAAACGACTCCTCGATATTGCCCTCAAAAATTACAGAAATTATCCGCAAGATGATATGACTGTTTTGGTAGGTAAGTTATTTACCAAACTGTAATAAATTTTTATAAATTCTATTGAATAATACAACATTATGTAGTATAATAGTCCGCAGGAGATATGAAAATGGAACAAGTAATAGAATTGATTAAACAAAATAATTTATTCAAGTTTGGTAGCAAGGTGGGCGTTGCTGTCAGCGGTGGTTCTGATAGTATGGCGCTACTGCATTTACTGGTTACCAATCAGGAGGCGTTGGGTATTTCGGTCGGCGCTATTAATGTAATTCATGGCACGAGAGAAAATGACGAGGTAGAGGCAAAATTTGTCGCTAAATATTGTGAGGAAAATGGTATTCCTTTCCAAAAATTCAGAGTGGAAGCTGGTGTAATTTCCCAAAAAGACGGCATTACCCAAGAAGATGCGTGCAGAAAGGCAAGGTATGGTATTTTTGAGGCATTGAAATCGAGAGGTGTGGTCGACTATATCGCTTTGGCTCATCACGAGCGTGATCAGGCGGAGACAATTCTACTCCACATCTTGCGTGGTAGCGGTTTGACTGGTGCTAGCGGTATGAGTATGGTTAGAGATGGCTTCTATGTGCGTCCTTTGCTTACTACTCCAAAAGAAGAAATTTTGAGTTACATTGCGGAGAATAATATTCCGTATTTTGAGGACGAAACTAATACGGACACCACGATTTCTAGGAATTTGTTGCGTCAAGAAGTTATGCCTGCATTGCGTAAAGTTTGGCCACAATTAGATGCGGCATTGTGTTCTTTCGGGAATATTTGCAGAGAGGATGATGCATATATTCGCAAAATGATGAATTTTGATTCAATTCTCAATTCAAATGGAATTATCAAAATTCCGCTAACTTACTTTTTGTATGACAAGCCGATTGTATATAGAATGATTGCTGACCAAATCTCGACACTAGGCGTTACGCAAGATTTTGAGCGGAAGCATTACGACCTAATTGTTGATTTGGCGAAATGTGGCGAAAATGGCTCAAAACTCAATTTACCGCAGAATGTGGAGGCTTTTAGAGAGTACGAGTATATCACGCTTATCCGCAAAAAGCCAAAGTTTGATGTAAATGTTGAGTGGAACTTTAAGGTGGGTACAATCGCTTTCGGCGATTATGGCAAATTACAAGTTAAGCGTGTAAAAAATCCGCAGTTTGACGCTGGGGTGTTGGTTTTTGACCTTGACAAAGTACCTAATGGCGCAAAATGGCGTGTCCGCAAAGAGGGCGATGTAATCGAGAAATTCGGTGGCGGTACAAAGAAGTTGAAGTCATACCTAGTGGACAAAAAAATCCCAGTTAGGTTGCGTGATTATTTGCCGGTACTAGCTATTGGTAGTGATGTTTTGGCAGTTGCTGGTGTCGATATTTCGGAGCAGCTACGAGTTACCGAAGAAACCAAGAATTTCGGTACTATCAAATATGATTTAGAAAATTGGGCATAATTCCCAATTTTTATATTTTTCTTTTGACAAACAGAATAATTTTTGATAATATTATAATTATAAACGCAAGGGGCATAATTCAGCGAGGGAACAATGGCTGACGATAATATAGAGAATGTAGAGGAAATCAAAGCCTCTCAGGTGGAAGGAGAAAAGAAACCTGTCTTGTTTCTAAACAAGGCTTTTTCTGCTTGTCATTCTCGTGTCAGCAAACTCAGCCACCGCCATAAGTCGTCAGAGGAAAATATAATTACTGCCGAAAGTACTTTGCCACTCTTGAAAGCTGAGGCAGAGCAGGACACTATGGCAAAAGAGGCGGTCGATTCTAGTTACAAAAGGGCGGAGAAACAAAAGAGCAAGCGACAGCGTTGGATAAGCTTTGGTTTCCTAATGCTCAACCTCGTAATTTTGGCGATAATCTTGTTTTTTCAAATTCGGGCAGAGGGTGCGATTTCGTTCTCTGACCTTGTGACATCTCAGATGAATCTATGGTGGCTTTTTGCTGCGGTCGTGTTGTTTCTATTTATTAATGCAGTCGATTCATTGCGAATATCAATATCTATTAAGCAGGTTACAGGTCGTTCCCGACCATTTTTGAGTTACAAGTCCACTGCGATCTGTAGATTTTATGACTCCATTACGCCGTTGTCGACAGGAGGGCAGCCTTTCCAAATCTTTTATTTGAGCAAGCGTGGGCTGAATGCTAGTACTGCGTCTAGTGTGCCGCTATCAAAGTATGTATATGGGCAAATTGTATTCGTAATCTACACCGCTACAATTTTGGTAGTGAGTCTGTTCCTCAATATGAATATAAACCCAGTGTTGCGTACTTTGAGTTGGATTGGCTTAATACTCAATGCGTTAATGATTTTCTTGATTTTTATGCTTTCCGTTAGCAAAAAAGTTGCTCCTAGAATGGTAATTGGTTTTCTAAAATTTGGTGCAAAGTTACATCTTGTGAAAGATTATCAAGCAACTTTCAAGAAAGTGATTAGAATGGTTAAACAGTACACTACGACTTTCAAAATGTTTATGAAAAATCGCTGGAATGCTTTTTTGCAAATTCTTATAACTATTATATGCCTCACTTCGGTATATACCATTCCGTTTGTAGTTTACTGTATGTTTACCAATGCACCTAGTATCGAAATTTGGTTCCAGTTGATGGTGCTGCAAGTTATATGTGATTTGGCGATTAGTTTTATTCCAATTCCAGGTGGTGGTGGTTCTGCGGAACTATCTTTTGGAGCGCTGTTTGGACAATACTTCAAAAACTGCGCCTCGGGTGTGAGTGTTTGGGCAATGCTTTTCTGGCGAATTTTCACATACTATGGTTACTTGTTGCAAGGTGTGTTGGTGCTGTTATACGACTTTTTGTACGGCAACAAAAAGATTGCTCCTTTGCTGCAAAAATTCAAGGACGAGGACAAGCAAAAAGCGACGAGCTTATATAGGGAAATTGACCGTGCCGAGAAAGCGGCCAAGAAATCTACAAGGCAAAAAAAGATAAAAAATAAGGGGGAGATGTAGTATGGACAAAAAAGATTATCCTATCGATTTTGAACCGAATGGTCAGGGTAAGATGCGTAAATGGTATGTGTGGATATTTATTGTACTTTTGGCTGCTCTAATTCTGTGGACAATGGCGGGCGACAAGATTAGTACATTGTTTAATAACTTGCTGGCTGGCTTGACTCCTGTTATTATCGCTATGGTTATATCTTTCTTATTCCTAAAACCTATGGATGTAATCGAAAACAAATTGCTAAAAAATGCGTTTGTCGGGAGTGCGAAAGGTGCAAAGATAAAGCGTGCTATATCGCTCGCAATTCTGTATATTGTTACAATAGGCATAATTGTTGGAATTGTTGTGTTGAGTGTTCCTAGCATTATTGCTATGGTTCAGCAGTTTACTGACCAAGCCCAATTAAATGCGCTATTAGACAAAGTCAAGGGTGTAATTATCCAAATCGTGCAGTTCTTTGGGATTTCTCCTGAGTCCGCTGCTGGTGCTGCGCAGACGGTAATCGAGGCGATTAGTCGTTTTATTTCAGACTTTACTGCGTCAATTAATATTGAAAACGTTTTTGGTATCGTTTCTACCGTATTTTCATCATTTATGGGCTTCTTGATTTCTTTCTTCTTGCTGAAAGACAAGGAGTTGATTGCCAAGACTTGTAAGCGTTACACATACGCATACTACCCTCGTAGAAAAGCAGAGGAGATTATCACCATCACTCGCCGTACAAAGGAAATGATGGACCAAAATATCATTTCAACATTGATAGTGTGTTCTGTGGTTGGCTTGATAGGCTTTATCGGATACATTATTATGGGCGTGCCATATTCGTTCCTAATGGGCTTATTACTCGCTGTTTTGTCGATTATCCCATACATTGGTGGATTTATCTCTGCTGTACCTCTGTTGATGTTTACATTGATGGCGGGCGACCTAAACCTATTCTTTATGGCGTTTATCTTTACCATCGCTGAATGGGCGATTGTTACCACATTCCTGCCTCCGCTGATTGTGAGCAAGCGTATGAATGTGCGTACTGTTGTAGTGCTATTAGCGTTGATACTCGGCGGTGCAATGTTCGGTGTGATTGGTATGATTTTGTCTGCACCACTTGCCGCTGTAATCTCTATCGTTATGAATGAGAAATTGCAAGCAAGAGAGGCACAAAGAGAGCATGAGGAACTGGTCGAGGCGGGTATTATTGATGAAAATTTCTACGATATATCAGAAATGCTCGACCTCACGCAGGATAATGCTGACGAAGTTGTGATTGAGAAAGAAGAAGATGATTTCAAAAAGTTGCAATCCCTCAAAAACAAAGAACCAAAAATCACATTGGAGCAAGATTCTATTGTTGATGTCGAGGTGGGTTCAAAATCTAGTAAGAAGCAAAAACTCAACAAAAAGGCTTTGATGGAAAAAATCAACTCAAATGACGGAATTGCCAACAAGGCAAAAGAGGCGAGGGAGTTGGCTCACGAGATTTTGGAGGAAACTGACAACACTATAGAATAAATTATGAGAGCCTAAACAGCAAGGCTCTTTCTTTTTTGTCTATTTTTGTACTTCTTTGTCAAAATGCCAAAATTAGATAAATTCTGATTGCCTTATTTTATTTGTTACAATATAATCTAGGCATATTAGGAGGACAAAAAAATGCAAAGTAAGAAACAAAAAACATTGAATCTAAAAGATTATGCAAAGTTGGCGAAAAAGAGGCTGGCTAGCGGGTATTGGAATAAAATTAGGCAAGAAAGGGCAGAGTACATAAACAACTCAAACGAGGATGTGGACAAAATCAACGAAATTTATACCAAGAGGCTTATGCGTGAAATATATGCGGCGAGTCAAAATAGTGATGAGGAATTGTATAGCAAGGTTTGTCATATTTTGGACAAGGATTCTTGTGTAATCAATCCGATTACTCAATTAATCGACCACGCAGAGTATGACAAACTCGATTTTCCTAGTCAGCAGGCTTACCTAATCAAACTTGCCGACAAGTACAAGGAAATGCGTGAGCGTTATGACCGAGAGAAAGATTACCGAAAATGCGTGTCGATGTAAAAAATCAAAAATAGACCCAAGTAAATGGGTCTTTTTGATTGCCAAAATTTGCATACTTTGCTACAATTAATAAAATTTAATTTAGGACAAAGTATTATGAGTATTGTAGATAATCTAAATCAAGAACAGAGAGAGCCAGTTTTGTGTACTGAGGGGGCGGTTTTGGTAACTGCAGGGGCAGGCAGCGGCAAGACAAGGCTACTCACACACCGAATTGCTTACCTTATTCAAGAGAAAGGTGTCGCTCCATACAATATTTTGGCAATCACCTTTACAAACAAGGCTGCTCGTGAGATGAAAGAGCGTGTATCTCGTATGATTGATTGTGGTGCGGAGATTTGGGTGTCGACTTTCCATTCGCTCTGTGTAACTATTTTGCGTAGATTTATAGGCAAGATTGCTGGATTTACCAAGAATTTTACAATTTATGCTGATGCAGAGCAAAGTAGAGTGTTAAAAGATATTTTTAAGTCTATGGGTATCGAAGATGATGAAACCAAACGCAGTATTCAGTACCATATTGGCAATATCAAAAATACAAATGCCGACCCTAATGATTACTGCAAATCTATGTGTGGCGGGTATTTGAGTGAAAAAGTTATGCTCGCAGCATATACAAAATATCAGGACACGCTGAAACAAAATAACGCACTCGATTTTGATGACCTATTGGTATTTACATACAAATTATTGCGAGAAAATGCCGATGTGAGAGAGTATTATCAGGATAAATTCCGCTATATTCACGTGGACGAATTTCAGGACACCAACACAATTCAATATGACATTGTGCGAGTTTTGGCTGGCAAGTGGGGCAATATTTTGGTTGTCGGCGATGAGGACCAGTGTATATATGGTTGGCGTGGTGCAAATATCCAAAATATTATGGATTTTAGGCGAGATTTCCCGAATGCGCACATTTTCAAATTACAGCAAAATTACCGCTCTACAAAGAAAATTCTAGATGTAGCAAACAAGGTTATTGACAACAATTCACAGAGGTTAAAAAAGACTCTTTGGACAGAAAATCAAGAGGGGTGCGAAGTTAAGTACTATATCGGTAGTAGCGACCGAGATGAGGCGGACTTTGTTACTCGCACTATCCGAGATTTGGTGCTAAAAGAGGGTATGAGGTACTCAGATATTGCGGTTCTAATGAGGCTAACCGCTCCCTCACGCTTGTTAGAGCAGTATATGTTGAGCTACAATATTCCATACAAAATGCTGGGCGGTTTCCGCTTCTTTGAGCGTGTGGAAATCAAGAATGTAGTCGGCTATTTGCGTGCGATTGTCAACCCTCGTGATAATGATAGCATTTTGCGTATAATTAATTATCCGAAGCGTGGAATAGGAGAAAACAGTATCGAGCAAATCAAGCAGTATGCGGGTAGCGGCAGCCTATTAAATGTAATTCTAAATTACAATCAATATCCGTTCGCCGCTGGGTTAAAGAAGAAACTCGCGGACTTTGCGGAATTGTACCTTGATTTGCGTGAAACTAGCGAGGAAATGGGGCTGAGTGAATTTGCAAATTATATGGTGGACAAAGTCGGCTTTGAGCAGTCTTTTGATATGGACAATGACGAAGAATACAACAAAATGCAGAACATTCGAGAGTTTTGTAATGCGGTCAAGGACTTTGAGGAGAGTAACCCCGAGTCGGGGCTATCTGAATACCTAGAATCTATTACCTTGGTTAGCGATATTGATTCTGTCGGGGAGGAAGAGGACTACTGCTTGTTGAGTACTATACACGCTGTCAAAGGGTTGGAATTTAAGGTCGTGTTTGTCATCGCTATGGAGGAGGGGCTGTTCCCAATTACTCGTGGCGGTGAGCGTCCTAGCGATATTGAGGAGGAGCGTAGACTTGCATATGTTGCGGTAACTCGTGCAGAGGAGAGGCTTTATCTCACTCGCAGCCGCCAGCGTTTTATGTACAATGAGGTAAAATACAAGGATCCTAGCAGATTTCTCAAAGAAATGGGCTTTGAGGAGATGAACCGCAGAAATCTCGATGCTATGGTTGATGTTGGGGTAGACCCTTATCCTACCAAAAAGGTTGGTTCTACACAATCTATCAAGCAGTTGATAAATAATCGTGTGAGCGAGCAAAAAAAGGACTTTTCTGGATATATCCGTGGAATACAAGTTCTGCACCCTAAATTTGGCGTGGGTACTATTATTGACGATAGTGGGCTGATTTCAAATAAAATGGTAACAATAGATTTTGGTGGTATGGGGTGCAAGACGTTGAGCCTTGAATACGCTCCGTTGCAAATTCTCAAACGCAAAGGCGAATAAAGGGGAGTAAAATGAGTGTTGTTTTGAATGATGAGGTAAAAAAACAGATAGAAGATTTGGTGGCAAAAGTCAACAAATATAACTATCATTATCATGTACTAGACGCTCCGATTGTGTCGGACAAAGATTATGATATTGCGTACTATACCCTGCTAGACTTGGAGAAACAGACGGGGTATATTTTGCCCGATAGTCCTACGCAGAGAGTCGGAGATATGGTCGCAAAAGGCTTTACCAAAGTTACTCACGAGTCGAGGTTGTTTAGCCTAGACAAGGCTCAAACCGAGGGCGAACTAGCAGCTTGGGTTGATAAAGTATTGAGCGAGTATCCAAATACAGAGTTTACTCTGGAATACAAATTTGACGGTTTAAGGTTAGCGCTTACATACGAGGACGGATACTTAATCAAAGCTGCCACTCGTGGTAACGGTAATGTTGGTGAAGATGTAACAGCGCAGGTCAAAACCATACGAAGTGTGCCTTTGTCTATACCTTTTAAGGGGCATATTGTAGTAGAGGGTGAGGGCGTAATGCTACTCAGCGAACTAGAAAAGTACAACAAGACTACGGATGGGCCTCTCAAAAATGCTCGTAACGCAGTAGCGGGGGCAATTAGAAATCTCGACCCCAAAGTTACTGCTAGCCGCAATCTCGACTTTTTTGCCTATGGTATCCCCGTGATAGTTGGTAAGGCTTTTGCAACTCAGGTGGAACTGCGTGATTTCTTGATACAAAACAAGTTTTTGGTCGGTAATTTCTTTGAAGTGCGCAAGGATTTGCGAGGAATTATGGAGGTTATCAATCAGATTGATAAGCAAAGGGACATTATCGACATTTTAATTGACGGGGTTGTTATCAAAATTAACGAGATGTCGACTCGTGAAGAATTAGGTTTTACAATTCGATTCCCCAAATGGGCGTTGGCATACAAATTTGAGGCACTAGAAGTTACCACGACTT
>ERZ808267.348-NODE-348-length-14924-cov-3.070482_pt1 | contig 14924 bp, 30 predicted proteins | sample MGYA00521241_ERZ808267 | MGnify/ENA primary metagenome ERZ808267 (study PRJEB31516, sample SAMN03275592) | gut metagenome | biome: mammalia-associated habitat; material: feces | host: Papio cynocephalus | place: Kenya | collected 2012-07-19 ... | reverse complement strand
CCGGTGCAACAGGCTGTGGTAAAACATACATGGCATGTGCCTTTGGTATGGAAGCCTGCAAACAGCATTACAACACCAGGTATGTCCGTATGCCGGACTTACTCATGGATCTGGACATTGCACGAACTGAAGGGAATTACCGTAAAGTTATGGCAAAATATTCTAATCCGGTGCTTCTCATTCTGGATGAATGGATGCTTCTCAAACCAACTGACACAGAGCAGAAAGATATCTTCGAACTTCTTCATCGGAGACGCAAAAAATCATCCACCATCTTCTGTTCTCAGTATATATTCGAAGAATGGTATGATCAGCTTGGAGGAGAAGCAAGTCCTCTGGCTGATGCAATCATTGACCGTATAGCCCATGACAGCTATCAGATCAACATCACAAGCATTGATGCTGAGCATGACAAGTCAATGCGAGAGGTGTATGGCTTAGACAAAACACTGCGCGAGTAAACTCGCGTAGATGATTTCCACTTCCGGACATCTGATTTCCAAATTTCCGGAAGTGCGATTTCATCGCACAAGAATATCCATCCAGAGTTTATGTGTGCTACTAAAAATTTAACGATTGAAATATACGGAAGTGAGCCTGGATGTGGACTTCAAGAGCACTACATAATAAAAGATGAAAAAATAATAGAAGAGAAAACAGAAGACTATATGGAAATATATGAAGACGATGAATCTGAGTTGAAAGACTTAGCGAAGGATTTAAACTGTTTAGTGGATCAGCTAAAAAAGCAGATGGATGAACACGGATACATCTCAGTAGGAGGAATTGATAATTTTGGCGAATTTAGTATATAAGATGATGTATTATTTAACTACTATCGTGATATAATCCGTACTAGGAAGGGTAGGTGGTCACATATGGCTAATAGAAAGAAAATCTCTATAGAAGATGAGATTTTAAAACAGAGAGAAGTTGTTCAGAAATGTAAAGAGAAGTTTGATAAGGAATCTAAAAAGTTAAATGAACTGCTTAAAAAGCAAGAGGAAGAGAAGAAAAAAGAATTGCTTGATGCTATAGCAGCAAGTGGTAAGTCAATAGATGAAGTGATAAGTTCTTTAACAGGTGAATAAAAGATGAGGTCCGATGTTAGTCAGGGCCTTTTAAATTGCAGAGGTTTATACGAGAAGAGCTTTATTCGAAGAATATATGAAACATATAAAAAAGACGGAAGAAAAAATGACTAATGTTGAAAAATATAAGGATGAGATAATTAAACTCATAAAAGAGGAAACAAACAATGAAGAAATATAGGAAATCTATAAAAGATATCTGCAGACGAAGAACTGCTATAGAGCCAACAATAAACCCAGATCCGACCGATCCTACGGATTCGTGGCTGTGTCCATGCTGCGAAACTAAATGGGATCTTTTTGATCAAGACTTCAATTACTGCCCAATGTGTGGACAACATATTAAGTGGGAAGATGGGAACGTAAATGTACTGCTATGGGCAGAATGCTTATCACAGCGTTTTTCAGATATAGTTGAAGTTGATGATTCAAACCTGCAGGAAGAGACACTGGATCAAATGGCTTATGAATTTGCTGAAAAATTTGACAAGCTATCTGATGAGATAGATTTTGGATGGGAAATCTTGTAGATAAATGAGACCGCTGTAAATGACAGTAAGAAATAAGAATGCTGTGAAAGCAATAGAAATCAAAGGAGTAAATAATTATAGGCGTTTTTAAAGTTGCAACTGAGATTCTATAATTTTTTATATAGTTTAACATTTCTGTAAAATTTAAAAGTCTTTTGCATGCATTCTTTTTTCGTATAATTTATAGATAGATAAGGTAAGAGGTGAGTAAATAATGAGATTAATCAACGCAGATAGTTTAAGAGAATTATACGAGGGGTTTGGTAGCCACAAAGATGATTTAGCGGTTCCGATTAAAGTTATTCTTCAAAATATTGATGATATGCCAACGATAGCAACAATAAGTGAATCGGCACTTAGTAGATCGCTAAAGGATGAAAAAACTTCGACCAGTTACTTGGGGTGATGGTTACGACTCAGATGGTAACGAAGTCATAGAGTCGTGGGAATGCCCTGGCTGTGGCGTGTGTTATGACATTGATGAAGATTATGACTATTGTCCAAACTGTGGACAAAGGATAGATTGAAGTGGTATGGATGAGTAAAACAATAGACCCAGTTGACGTAAAAAAGGCGGTAGAGAGTGGTCAATTAAAAGTTTTTATAAAATATTTATTTGATGGAGTAGCTCACACATCACATATTATGTTAAGAGATGTAGAAACAAGTGACACCGTAGAACTTGGAAATAAGCCTACCGTAGCAATAGAAAAATTAGCCTATTATAAAAACCTTGAAAAACAAGGGCGTTTAATTGAATTGCCATGTGCTGTGGGAGATATCGTTTGGACTATTGTTCGGCAGAGAGATAGCTATGACGACTCAGAATATTGGCTTGCTACACAAACACGTTTTAAATTAGAACATCTTCCTCTTTTGGGTGCATGGATATTTCTTACGCAAGAAGAAGCCGAATGTGCGATTAAGAGGTTGGAAAAATAAGAGAGGAGAACATATAAAATGGCAGAATATCATATAGGATGTGGGCTTGCTGAGATATACGCGGGCACGTTAAATAAAAAAACAAAAGACGGATATCAGACATGGCGAAATAAAAGCGATGTCACAGAAGAAGCTATTGCAGCTGTGGCACAATATTTTAAACAGAATCTTAAACACAACGAAACAGCGATTGGAAGAAGATATTCATTTAACGACGGAACGAGAGCCGAGTTAAAACTTTCGATACTAGACGAAGAGGAATAAAGAGTAATGACAAATTTTGAGAAATACAAAGACGAGATACTGAAAATCGCAGAAGAAGGCTACAGTGTTGTTGCGGTAAAAAAAGGAAAACCTATTGCATGCGATAACCTGCCAGAGTGCCGCGATTGCGATTTAGATGATGGCGGGAAGGGTAATTGTTTGTTTTGCTTCTTGGAATGGGGATACAAAGACGACGGTGAAGAACGAGATTGTAGAAAATGCAAGTATTATGACGAAGGTGATACTACTGAGCCGTGCGAGCACTGCAAGAGGTATTATCTCGATAAGTTCGAACCTAAGCCGAAGCGGACACGGCGGGACGAGTTTTTAGAGCATTACCCGAACGCCAATGTGCTTGGGATACAACCGTGCAGTATTGAAAAAGAAAATTTTGGGGAATATTGTGGTGAATATGACGAGTGTTACGAATGCGTTGATGATTACTGGTCTCAGGAGGTGGAATGATGAAATTATTTAAGAGTGTTGATGAAAAATTATCAGAGATAGGATTCGAAAAGTCCTATGAAAGTGATTCCGGTGTTGACTATGAGAAGTATATTGAAGGCTTCAATTTTGTACATAAAGTATCTATTGTGCGTAAAAGCAGTGGCAAACATTTATTGCAGTCATATGACCCAGAGTTAATAGGCGATAATTATACAGGAAATATCGGGGTCGGATTAACAGGTTATGAGATGAAATTGTTCTTAAAGAAGATGAAACAGATGGGTTTATATTCAAAATAGAGGTGGAATGATGAGGAGTCCATTTGTAGATTCAAAAGAATTAAAAAAGCTGATTGAAAAATATCCAGATTATCCCATCGTTGTTGTTCCAACTAAAAATTTAGATGCAGAACAGGGATATCCAGATTGTAAATTTTTTATAGATAAAGTATTTTCATATCCGATGGACAATAAATATAACATCGTCTTTACCGATCAGCAAAAATATAAGGAATGGCTTTGCGACAAAATAGCTGATGAAACAGAAGAGATATACGGCGATTTATCAGCTATTTATATTAATAAACGCTTTGAAAAAGCTCTTAAAGAATACGAAAAATATTGGCAGAAGTGCATTATAATATCGGCAGGAAGTAGGTTGTGGAATGATTATGAAAGTTAGAAAGAGGCCAGTTGAGGTTGAAGCTGTTCAATGGACAGGTGAGAACTTAGGTGAACTTATAGATTTTTGTAATGAGAGGTTGAGTTATGTTGAGTTAAAAGGGCATATATGCCTATACATAAATACGCTTGAAGGTTCCCATGTAGTTTTGCCAAATGACTATATAATCAAGGGCATAAAAGGTGAATTTTATCCATGCAAGCCGGATATATTTGAAATGACGTATGAAAGGATAGATTGAAATGGAAATTACTATAGATGAAAAAATAGAAGCGATGGAAGAATATTTGAGGTGTTTCCCAGACGATGATGAGATACATGAAAAGCTAGAAGAGCACAAAGTTGCAAAGGCACTAGACACTGATCCAGACAATGTTTTTTTGTGGGATAATGGGAATAATATTTTTCGCATAGATGAAACCGAGCTTAGAGTTGCAAAGCAAATGTTTGATATGAAACTTCCGAACAGAGGTGGCTACTATGTATATTTTTATTGTCCAAGCAAAGGTCGTGCCCTATGGAGAGTTAAGGATATAAATATAGGCTTTTATTATGAGTTACTTGTAACAAGGCTAATGAAATATGATCCTATAAAAGTTGACTCAAGGGAAACAAAGTTTGTTTATAATTTAGAAAACGGAAAGAAATTATTAAAAGATTACGAGAATATTATGGATAATCTTGAGAAGAAAATTTACGGTGATACAGTTGCCATTGAAGAAAAAGAGGAATTTGAATTATACAAAAGACTTAAAGAAAAATATGAAGGAGAGAATGTTGATAAACATAATTGATGAATCGCTAAATGAATCTAAAAACACAGAACATACAAAGGTTCCACTAGAACTCAGACCACTTTTCAGCAAACCAAAAACAGAGGAACGAACTCTTGACGATGTTGTGGATGAGGTACTTTATTGCAAGAATTGTGGCGCATATATATGTTATCCGACAGAACACAATGCAAGGGATGAGTATAAGTATTGTCATTATTGTGGAAAACTACTGGATTGGGATGATATAAGTATGAGTGAGAATTATAAGAAGCTTGAGGAGAAGACAAATGAGACTGATTGATGCAGATAGTCTAAAAGAGCTATATGAAGGATTTGGTGAATATGAAGATAATTTAGTAGTCCCAATTAAGGTTGTTCTTCAAAGTATCGACGAACAGCCAGCAGCATACAATCTGGATTCAGTGTTGTATCACTTACAAAAAGAATTAAAAGAAGCAGAAGCAGAAGAAGAACGAACAGCAAAAGAAAACCCTTCGCAATTTGATGTGGCAAGAGGGTATGAAATAGCTATTTCGAATGCTATTGAGTATGTAAAGGGTGGTTTGGAGAAAAATAATGGATAGAATAACGATAGAAGAATATGCAGAGACTTTCGATCAACAAACAATTAACGAAGCACAGGAAGAGTTTTTAAAAGGGCTTGATGGCTTTATCGACAAGTTAGACGAAGCGTCGAATTATGCAAGTACGATTCGGCAATTTGTAAAAAATAATAAAGACAACATAGAGATAGTAAAGACTATTTTAACATTTGCAGACGAAATAGATGGGATACTAGACAAAATTAATAGCAGTTTTGAGGTGATGTAAAATAGACATAGTATGTAGAGATTTTTCAGCGAGAAAGGATAAGAAGTGCAGCAAATAACCGGAATGCTTGCTCCAGACGGAAGTTTTTATTATTGCAACTCTGGTGGACACTTAGAGCTATGTCGTAGATTGATCGGCTCAGGACTATATAAAGAAGAATATAATTCTATGAGTCACGATAATATAACTCTGGATGGTGAAGAATTTTTAATCAACAAAGGCTGGACAGAGGTAAGAGAGCAAGAAATTTATAAGAATTATCAAATACCAATAACAAATCAGCAAATGGACTGGTTTATAAAAGCGGCTAGGCATGTGTTTTTAAACTCGTATATAAGAGAAAGTTTTAATGAGATGTTATTGAAAAATGTGAATTAGAGAATTGATGAGTTTTAAAAGGAAAGGTTAATTAATGAGCAAGGCAGACAAATTATTCGTAGATATGTGCAGCAGCATCCTTGAGGACGGATTTTCCAGCGAGGGGCAGACCGTCAGAGCAAGATGGGAAGACGGTGCACCTGCGCACACGATAAAAAGGTTCGGTGTAGTAAACAGATACGATCTGCAGGAGGAGTTCCCGGCGCTGACTCTCAGACCGACGGCGATCAAGTCGGCAGTGGACGAGATGCTGTGGATATGGCAGAAAAAATCAAACAACATCAGAGATCTGAACAGCCACATCTGGGACGAGTGGGCTGACGAAAACGGCTCGATAGGCAAGGCCTACGGCTATCAGCTCGGAGTGAAGTACAGATTCCCGCACGGTGAGATGGACCAGGTGGACAACGTGCTGTGGCAGCTCAAAAATACTCCTTATTCCAGGAGGATAATGACGAATATATACAAGTTCGACGATCTGATGGAGATGGGACTGGAGCCGTGCGCCTACAGCATGACCTTCAATGTGACCGGCGACAGACTGAACGCGGTGCTCAACCAGCGCTCACAGGACATACTCGCCGCAAACAACTGGAACGTGGTGCAGTATTCGGTGCTCGTGTACATGATGGCTCAGGTCTCAGGTCTCAAGCCGGGCGAGCTGGTGCATGTGATAGCTGATGCGCACATATATGACAGACATGTGGACATAATAAAAGAGCTGATATCGCGGCCGCAGTATCCGGCGCCGAAATTCAGTCTGAACCCCGACGTGAAGGACTTCTACGATTTTACAGTAGATGATATAAAGATAGAGGATTATCAGAAAAATCCTCAGATAAAGAATATACCGATCGCGATATAGGTGACACCTACATTCGTAGGTGTTTTTTTATTGGAAAGGAGATTAGGTTATGAAAATTACAAGAGGAGATATGTCATTTGAATTGACTTTAGAAGAGCTTTGTGAGGCACACGCTGAATTTGTCACAATGTTCATGAAACTGGAGCTAATGAAAACATATGGACTCACAGAAGAGGCCGCTGAGGATGTGGCGGAGCGAGCTTTTGATAGGTATTGCGAAGGAAACGGTGAGACAGAATATGAGTGCATTGAATGGGCTTTCGACAATCGATTAGGAGAGGGTGCATGAAATTAATTGCCGCAGTGTCTTCTAATTGGGGAATTGGCTTAGATAATGAGTTGTTATTTCACATTCCAGAAGACATGAAATTCTTCAAAGAGAAAACAACAGGACATGTAGTTGTTATGGGAAGGAAAACATATGAAAGCATTGGAAAGCCACTTCCGGATCGCGAGAATTATGTTCTGACAAGAGATGAAAATTTCAAAGATGAAAGAGTTCATATTATTCATAAAACAGACGAAATACCTAATGATGCATTTGTAATTGGGGGACAGGAGATGTATGATCTCTTACTTCCATTATGCGATTGTGCCTATATAACTAAAATTGCAAAATATAAAGCTTGTAATAAATATTGTCCCAACTTAGATATGTCGCCCAACTGGAAAGTAAGCGAAAGTAGTGAGGTGTTTCAATATGAAGATGTCTTATATAAGTTTGTTACATATGAAAGGGTAATACATAATGATAGAATATAATTTTTATTTTGAGAGATCATCAAATGAGCGAGTGCCGTTAGCTCAATGCGATAGTCTGACAGATTGCTGGTGTGTTATGCAGCAATTTATGGATAAACATAATTACAAACATTATTATACGAGAACATGGGTCAATGGAAATAGTGAGATGGTTTTTGATGTGGGTAGTTGGACAGAATTTTTCATCTGGAAAATTCCAGATAATGTAAATATGAATAAGGGCATAGTGATGCAATTATATGAAGTAAAAAGACCTTATAATTAAGGTCTTTTCAAACTGTAGACAAAGTCCACATGTAAAAGTGTGGGCTTTTTCTTGTTTTTGGCACTTTCACAATGTTTAATTGGTACGATTTTTAGCTCTGAGAAGCCTCTTAAACGTTGAATTTTCAATGGTTTTATGGTATAACTTACCTAAGAAAAGAGGTGCGCTATGATTACTAAAAATGCAAGCAATAAAGGACAGATGCAGATCGTTTCTCTGGATCAACTGGTTCCCGAAGATCACATTCTTCGCAAAATTGACAGTGCAGTGGATTTCTCATTCATATACGATTTAGTCGAGGAAAAATATTCTTCCGACAACGGCAGACCAAGTATAGATCCGGTTATGCTAATCAAGATACCAATCATACAGTATATGTTCGGCATCAAAAGTATGCGCCAGACAATAAAGGACATTGAAGTCAATGTAGCTTACAGATGGTTCTTAGGGTTGGATTTCTTTGACCCGGTTCCTCATTTCAGTACTTTCGGAAAGAACTACAAGAGAAGATTCGAAGGAACGGATTTGTTTGAGCAGATTTTTGCAAACATTCTGATGCAGTGCATGAAATATGATCTTGTAGACCCTTCTACAGTTTTCGTTGATGCAACTCATGTAAAGGCTGCTGCTAACAGAAAGAAAGCAAAGAGAGTTATGGTTGCCAAGAAAGCAGCAAGATTCTACGATGAGCAGCTGAAGAGTGAAATCAATGCAGACCGTGAAGCTCATGGCAAGAAACCTCTTAGAGATAGAGATGAAGATGATAACGATAATGACTCCGATAGTCCCTCAGTACCAAGTGGAGATCTAAAGGAAAAGAAGGAAAGCACCACAGACCCTGAAAGCGGATGGTTTCACAAGGGAGAACACAAAGAAGTGTTCGCATATGCTGTGGAAGCTGCCTGTGACAGGTATGGCTGGATACTAGAATATTCAATTCATCCCGGAAATGAACATGATTCTAAAACTTTTCCCGCAATATATGATAAGATCAAGAAGTTTAATCCTGGTGCGATAGTAGCGGATGCAGGTTACAAAACCCCTGCCATAGCAAAGATGCTGATAGATGACGGAATCACACCTGTATTTCCATATAAAGCACCAATGACTAAAAAAGGATTCTTCAGAAAATACGAATACGTATATGACGAGTACTTTGACTGCTATATATGCCCGAATAATCAGATACTAAAATACACTACAACAAACAGAGATGGATATCGCGAGTACAAAAGTGACCCTGGCATATGTGAGAGTTGCCCGTACCTGTCACAGTGTACACAAAGCCAAAATCATCAGAAGCTGGTAACAAGACATATATGGCAGGACTATATGGACAGATGTGAAGATATCCGGCATACCACCGGTATGAAAGATGTCTATGATAAACGTAAGGAAACCATAGAGCGAATATTCGGTGTAGCAAAAGAAAACCATTGCATGAGATATACCCGGCAACGCGGCAAAGCTAAAATGGCCATGAAGGTTGGGCTCACCTTTGCGTGCCTGAATATGAAAAAACTGGCGAAAATACTGACAAGAAGATGCAAGAAATATGCTGACTTCTTGTCAATTTTTTTCTGTTTAAGGCCAAATCCGAATATTTGACCCAAAATAAAAGAAAAGTCCCTTGGATAATGATAATCCAAAAGACTTTGTCTACAGTTTGAAAAGACCTTATAATTAAGGTCTTTTTCACTGTTAGTAACTAACTTTTCTTTATTTTTGTTTCTACTTTCAGAAATGTCAAGAGGGGAAGGGGGAATTTTAATGTTGCCAGGTTTTAGATTTATAACAGGAGTAGGATCGTTAATAGGCAGTTTGGCATTAGGGTTAAAAGAGGATGCTGAGACAGAGCAACAGTTAAAGGAAGAAAGTTCTAAATCGTTCAGTCGAAGTTTACAATTCAACTATGACTATGACGGTGGACGTTGGAGCAGGGAATTTGACTTAGAAAAAATGAAAGCTGCAATAAAATGGGATCGTCCAAGCGCAAGTGATTTGCTAATTTATGAAATTGCTAAGACTGCAGCAAAGAAAAAATTATTTGAGGAAGAAACTGGATTTGCTTATGAGCTTCCGAGAAGGATGACTTATATAGATTTAGACAAATACACAACAGATGAATTCAGGTTAGCAAAAAGGGGGATATAAAATGGCACAGGCAATATATGGAATATTACTTTTTGGAGGATTAATCGTTATGACGATAGTACAGACTCGAGATAACAGAAACAGGAAACGTCAGTATCAGCTGTTGGCAGAAAAGTGCTACATGGAGGGGAATAGAGTAGCAGGAGATATGTACAGTGCAGCTGCAGCGAGGATGAGAACTCTCTAATCATTGACTATGAAAGTAAACAAAGAGGAAGTAAAGCAAGAAACTTTGCTTCCTTATCTTCAAGAACATTATGAAAAACTAAGTAAAAAACAAATTTTTGAAATAACAACTCAATACATAAGAGCAGTTTATCTTAGGAATGGGATGCTTCATGCTGAAGCTACGTTAGAAATGTTAGAAAATTTGGGGGAATGGGATGATTAAGAAATGCATTGTGTGTGGGGAGGTTTTCATCCCCTATCATGGAAAACAAATAACATGTAGCAAAGAGTGTTATGAAAAGTATAGGTACATATATCAAACGGTTAAAGAGTGGGATTTAGTGAATGCGGAGTATCTTGGATCAGGAGTATACATAAAGGAAAGCGAAAGAAAAACGCCACCTCAGTTAGAAGATAGAGTAAAAACAAAAATACTCTTAGAAGATTTCGATGTGAATGAAGAGATCCCGTGGTGTAATACTCGATCAGAGTTAAATGATTGGAAGAATAAACAAATTCAAAATACTCTAAATTACCAATAATTACCGATTGACAGGAACATATGTTCGGATTATAATTTTCATAGGAAATTTATGTTTATTATAATAATAATTGTTAGTATTTAGGAGCAGTGATAATGTGTTGTTTGAGGTTTTGAAAACGTATTCTTCATTAACATTGTATGAAGAAGAGAGAGAAGAAGATAAGCTGATGTTTAATAAAGGAGTGAGTTTTGATGTGGTAACAGAAAATGAGGATAACCCAGAATACATAAATATAGAACAATCTGATTCATCTGGCCTTTGCATGATAAAACGAAATTTACAATATCAAGTAAAAAAGCTAAAATTTGGTAGAGATAAGGTGATTATCGGTAATAATTCGAAAAAAATTACGTTTTTATGCAAAAAAATATAGATCTATCGAAGTAGGGGACATTCCGTATGATATAATAAGTTCACAACAACAGAACAAGAAAATATTGAAAACGGGGTGAAAAGATGATTAAGAGAAATGACACTTACAAGATCGGAGATATCGTTTGGGCAAGATTTAAGGGAGAAAATCACATACAAAAAGGCGTAAGGCCCGCAGTCATAATACAGAATGATGTGGGGAACAGGTACAGCCCGACAATCCAGGTAGTGCCTATGACAAGCAAGATGACGAAAGTGGATTTGCCAACGCATGTGATAATTCCAGCGAACGTGGGTCGTTTAAAAAAGGAAAGCATCGCTCAGTGTGAGGGACAGAGACCTATCAATAAAACAGATATTGGAAGACTGCCCGATGAATATATGGCGAAGATCTCAGTTGCTTGCATTAAGAGTACTCCCATAATAAAGTACCTAACGCAGGATGAGATAAACGACATCACGTCTAATTTGAAATCGTAAATTTTGATTTGACAGTAGTCATCATTACATATAAAATTGAAGTAAAATTAAGTTTTGATGGAATGGTGACTACTGTGTATAATGAAGAAATCAAAAAAGAGTTCATAGAGGAAAGAGTAAAAGAAACACGAGATACTCGAAAAACGTTTAAATCGTTGTTTGAAGTAACTGAAGCAATAGAAAGCAAATACAGTGAAGATTTGCACTCAATCCCTATGGAAGTAGTAGCAAGAGAACTTCTGCAGACTGGGAAGATAGGCGCTTTTTCCTCTTTGAAAACTTACATGTCGAGAATAAAGAGTTATAACCAGTGGGCTTTAGAAAGGAACCATATACCAAAAGAGTATAGAGCGTTAATTGCGGAGCAATGTGATTTTAGGAAAATTTTTAACGAATACTCGAAAGCAGTCATAATTAAATCCCCAGAGGAGCTGATGAGAGCATTGACAGAAAACCTTTCCTTAAACTACAAGCAAGGATATGTAAATTATGATTTTTTGGTAGCAGGATATTTAATTCTATTGTTTTCAGGCGTTAGAAACGAAGACACTATGGATATAGAAATATCAGACTTCGGTAAAACGAGAAGAGAAATAGTATTCAAATATCAAGAAAAATTTATAAAGATATATTCAGAGTTTTTTGAAATAGTAAATTATATTTTAGAACATCGAACTTATCGTGATGCAAAAACGGACCCACCAGGTCTTTTTATGGGAAATGCGTTTTTAGATAATGGCAAAAGTTGGAATAAGAAAAGATTGAAAAGTGTAATCTCTACGATAACATCAGATAAAAACATTTTTAAATCCAGGTTTCGCCCAGATGAAGTCTATATCATGGGGCAGATTTACAGAAACAAGTCTTCGAGTAAAAAAGAACTTATAAAAATATGCTATGGTGAAGATTATACGAGAGCTCAGCGAGAAAGAGTTGGACGAATATACGATATGGTTTATGATAATTGATTTTAAATAGAAAGAAAGAGGTTTATTAATGGCAAACAAAAAGGAAAACGAAGCAATCAAAAAAGTTATGGATCAGATTGAAGACATCTTATTTGATAACAATATGTACATTGTTGCAGATAATGATGGAAAAGAATCTTGGCTGTTAGTGGGGATCCATGAGACAACAGAAATGATGAGCACTGAGCAGTTAGGCTAAGTTCATTTCAATCTTAAAAATTATAGTAGTATTTATATAATGGAATAATGAAGGCTCTGATAGGGCTTTTTTTATTTCCATTATTCTGTTGAAGAAGGGAGATAAAATGAGTAAGATTAGAGGAAAGAAAATAAAAAGATCACAGGAACCATACAGGATATCAACTTTATCGATCGGAGAGATACTGAAAGCAAAGGCGAGCTCCGGAGATAAAAATGCGATAGAATTTATGAAGCACTGTAAGATGTAACTAGAATAGGAGAAAATGATGAAGTTAACGTCAGCAACGATACATAAGACAATCAAAAAGCTGCAAGATGAGAAAGCGCACATCTTGAGCCAGGAAGAGAAATCTGAAGTGTATATGTCGACAGTGGGTTATGAGGATACGATTCCAGACTACAACTATAGTGTAGTCAGAGAAAAGGTTGACGTGATTGACTTAAAGATAGCAAAGTTAAAACACGCAATCAATGTTATGAACTGCACTACAACATTGCCGGAATCGGATTTAACATTAGATGCTGCACTGATTACTATGGCACAGCTGGAAAAGAAAAAAGCTAAGCTGGACACCATGAGGAAACGAATTCCAAAAGAAAGATATGTAGATCATGGTTATGGAACGTCTAGTAATCTGGTTCAATATCAATGTATCAACTATGATCTGGAACAGGTAGAGGCAGATTACCAAAAGGTTTTTGATGAGATTTTGAAGATTCAATGTGGAATTGATTTCATAAATCAAACCACAGAGATAGAGGTAGATATTTAGATTTACCAGACCCGACAAACAAAACTTCATGCAGGGAAGTAAGGGGTTATAACTGCAGGATCCTATTTTGAAAATCATAAAAGAAGAATTACTTAAATGTTTAATGTTGTGTGTTGTTTATTATTTATTATTCAATCCAAAGTTAAGGTTGATATTTAAAGATTAGGATTTCAAGTAAAATGTTTAATTTTCAAAATAAAAACTTATGATTGGGGAAGTTGTATAGGTTATAACCAATCAAAAAATATAGAAATAAGAGGTTTAAAATGATACAAGATGGTTTTTTCCCTGGGATGTATATTTCGCATATAACAATTACTCATGAAAATTTTTTAGAAACGATAATTGATGGAGATTTTATATTTTCGATATCGACTCAGTTCAAAAAAAGATTCTGGAGTAAGAAACGTGAATATAAGTATGTTCAAATAGCCATACCTGCAGAGATGATGAGGCCAGAAATAAGAGAAGCTTTCCAAAGCTTGGATGTCACATATGTTGACATTTATGGTCGCGAGGGTCAACATGCAGAAATAAGAGTGCCTTGGAAAGATGATTTGAGCGGGCTCAATTCGTTACAGCGAACACATTTGTCAGAAGCTGGATCAATGTTTTATTTAGAAATAGGAGAAAAGGAGTGATAAGATAGCATACGAAGCTTACGTCACAAGGCTTAAAGACGTAACAAAGCATTCAAACGCAGACAGATTACAGAAAGCAGTCTGTTTTGGAAACCAAGTTATAGTGGATATGTCATACAAGGAAGGAGATCTTGGTGTTTATTTCCCAAGTGATGGAAAGTTAGGCTTGGAATTTGCAGAAACAAATAATCTTCTGCGAAAGAAAGACGAAAATGGTAATAATGTTGGTGGATTTATAGATCCAGTAAAACGAAATATAAAAGCTATTCGGCTGCGAGGTGAGCAGTCGGATGGCTTATTTTTAAGGCTTAATTGTTTATCGGAGTTCACAGACGTCTCCAGGCTTAAAGAGGGAGATACGATATCAGTTTTGAATGGAGTGGTTATCTGTGAAAAATACATACCAGTCAGAAAAAGCAATTCTTCAGGTGGAATTTCTTCACAAAACAAGAAAAGGAAAAATGAATTAAAAATTAAATATCCGTATTTTGATGAGCATGAAGACACTAAACAGCTCATGTATTATTTGAGAAATATAAGAGAAGGAGACATCTGCACTCTTACTCTCAAAATGCACGGTAGTTCTCACCGTATAGCTAATACAATTTGTAAAAAGTTCCCTAAACAGAACTGGCTACAACGAGCGCTGCATAAAAAAGTAGATCCAATTATAACTTGGGGAGTTGTATCTGGCAGTCGAAGAGTTGTTCTTGATTTTGAAAATAAAGAAAGTTTAAAAATAAACTTAATTTTAAGCAAATATGATAATGAGTTTATATCTAATTTTAAA
>ERZ808267.347-NODE-347-length-14936-cov-2.622404_pt1 | contig 14936 bp, 17 predicted proteins | sample MGYA00521241_ERZ808267 | MGnify/ENA primary metagenome ERZ808267 (study PRJEB31516, sample SAMN03275592) | gut metagenome | biome: mammalia-associated habitat; material: feces | host: Papio cynocephalus | place: Kenya | collected 2012-07-19 ... | reverse complement strand
GAATTTGGTGATTTTGCAATCAATGTTTCTTCATTAGCAAGAAATGCAAGAATTGCACCGCCTCAAATTGCAAATGCGATTGTAGAAAATTTAAAAAATGATGGTTATGAAGTATCTGTAATGGGTGGTTTTATCAACTTTAAAACAGGTAAAGAACTTTTAGCAAATGCTATTGAAGAAATTTTTAAAGAAAAAGAAAATTATGGTAAACCTAAAAATATCAAAGCTGAAAAGATTAATTTAGAATACGTTTCAGCTAACCCAACAGGTCCGTTCCATATTGGTCACGGTCGTTGGGCTGCAATGGGTAGCGCATTAGCAAACCTTTTGAAATTCTACGGTCATGATGTTTACCAAGAATTTTATATCAACGATGCAGGTTCTCAAATTCAAAAATTAGGTAATTCTTTGAAAATCAGAATTAAACAAGAATTAGGCGAAAATGTCGATTTTCCAATTGATGAAGTTGAAAGAAAGAATTTTTACCCAGGAGATTATCTAGTGCCTGTTGCTAAAAAATTCTTGGAAGATAATAAAGACTTAGTTGAAAGCGTTCAAAAGGATATTGATAAAATTGATTTACAAGTGCTTTGCGATTATGCAAAAGCTGAAATGGAACGCTTGCAAAGAGCGTTGTTAGATAACTTTAGAGTTCATTTTGATAAATTCTTTTCTGAATTAACACTTCACCAATCAGGTAAAGTTGAAGAATCTTATAAAAAGTTGGAAGAAAGTGGTAAATTATACGAAAAAGAAGGTGCGATTTGGTTTAAATCTTCTGAATATGGTGATGATGAAGATAGAGTTATCAAAAAAGCTGACGGCTCAAACACATATTTAACCGCAGATATCGCATATCACAAAGATAAATTAGATAGAGGTTTTGATAGATTAATCAACATTTGGGGGGCAGACCACCATGGCTATGTTGCTCGTGTTAAGGCTTCAATTGAGGCTTTAGGTTATGACCCAAATAAACTTGAAGTGCTTTTAGGTCAATTAGTAAACCTTGTTATCAACGGTGAACAAACAAGAATGGGTAAACGTAAAAATATGATTACGTTAGACGACTTGATTGAAGAAGTTGGCGTTGATGCAACACGTTTTTGGATGTGTATGAGAGACATTGACAACACTCTTGATTTTGATATTGAACTTGCTAAAAAATCAACAGATGAAAACCCTGTTTTCTATGTTCAATACGCACATGCAAGAGCTTGCTCAATTTTAAGAAACGCTGTTAACGATAGAAAAGACACTCAAACAGGCGAAACAATTAAAGCACCATTGACTCAAGATGAATTAGACAATTTAATCAATAATTTTGATAAAACTTTGATTGAAAATGATATTGATAATGCTAAAAAGTTAATTTTGAAATTAGAAGAATTCAAATCTACAATCGTAAATTCTGCAAAAAATAGAACTGTTTACACAATTTGTAGATACGTTCAAGAGCTTGCAAGCGAGTTCCATTCATTCTATAACGCAACAAGAGTAATTACTGATGACAAACAAACAACTCTTGCTCGTTTATCTCTAGTTTGGGCTGTTAAATCAGTTCTAGAACAAGGTTTAGGAATTTTAGCAGTATCTGCTCCTGAACACATGTAATAAATAAATTTATTAAAAATGGCGGTTTTGAGTGAAACTCAAAACGCCATTTTTTTGTTTATATCTTTTAAATTCCTACAAATTTCTTTTCACCAAGAACATCACCGTGAAGTGTTTTTACTTCGTGGTCAAACGGAATATTTGCCCAATTCATTTTCTTAAGCATACTAAGAGTAGTAATCTCGCGTGCTTGCATATCACAGTCTAAAATTTTTACTAAAATTCCGTCTGCCTCTTCAAGATTTACAACAATGCAAAGACCGCCAGCACCAACTTTTGCAACTAAATTGTCAGAGCCTTGCATAATTTTTGTGTCTAATCTGTCTTCGCCACCAATAATGTATGGGTGATTACGGAAGGCTTCACGGATTTTCTTGTATTTTTCAGAAGTGAATAAATTCAAATAGCCTCTAAGCATATTTTTTAAAGGCATTGAACAGATTGGAACTCCGCAACCGTCTTTTGTAATTGGATAATCTTCCTCTTCAATTTCACAAAAATCATAAATTCTGTTTTTAATTTCTTGTTGAAGAGGGTGTTCTAGTTGGTCGTAAGTGTCTAAATCCCAGCCATTTTTCTTACAAAGAGCTAACATCATAATATGCTTGCCAACGCAATTATTTTGAAAAACGTTAGGTTCTTCACTATTTTTAATCATTTCTTCTAAGGCTGTTTTTGAAATAGGTTTATGAATACCGCATCTTAATTTGCTTTCATCAACACCAATTTTATTTAACAAGCATTTTGCAAGTTCAACGTGGCATTTTTCGCCGGCATGAGATGCACAGCAAATTGCAATTTCTTCCTCTGTAAAATCTAAGGCGTAGTCAACGATTAACGATGCTTGGATAGGCTTTGCGCATGAACGCAAATAAAACGGATAGCCAAAAGTTTCACCAAATTCAAATCCAGAAGAAACTACAAAACCTAAATGTTCTTGCTCAACAAGTCCATCTCTAAAATATTTTACTAATCTTTGTGGTACGTAGCTATCTGGGTACATTAGTTTTTCTTAAACATTGATAATAACTTAGCTAATTTAGCTTTCAAAAGCATATTTTGTTTTTTCAATTCTTCAATTTCAGCGACGTATTTGCTTTCATTAGCTGTAACGCCTTCTGGAATGATAGAAGTATCTAAAATAAATCTTTTTCTAGCTTCTTCCTTGATAGTGATTAAAGATGCTGTATCTTTCTCTGTAATGTAGCCTAAATCAATCATAACTTGAGCAATTTTAGACTTTTGACCAGCCGCAGTAAGTTCTTTTTGTTTTCTGATAGTCATTTCTAATTGGTCAACATTGATTTTGCCAACGCGTTTGAAATATTCACCTGTTCTAAATCGGCCTGACATAAAACCTGCCATAGCAACGATTTTTACAGGGATAGGAGCTTTAATCATATCTGCATCAATAGCAGTCATGAATAACTTACAAACTTCTTCAAGAGTCCAAAAACGATTTAAGGCGATTTCCATAATCGAAAGACCTTCGTCTAAATCCTCCATAAACAAGTACATATTAGGTTCAAACCCTTTTTTACGTTCCTCTAATTCAGATTTACCAACGTAAGAAAGAACAGGAACATACAAATGCAAAAGGTCTTCTTCTTTTCTGTTGATAAAATCTTCAGAAAGCATAGATTGTAAGTCTTCATACAAATGTAAGAAGATTACTTGTTTAATCCAAAGAGGAAACTCTTTTAGTTTTTCTATGAAATTGTTCAATAAATTTTTCTTCAAAATACTCTCCATTAAGTATTCTTTTTTATACATTATATATTATAATATAAATAAAGGCAAGTTTTTATACAAAATATACAAAAGGAAGAAAATGAGCGTAGACGGCTTTTCAATGTCAAGTTTGGGACTTCCCAAAGATATAACCTCGGCACAAGTTGCAGCAACTACAGAACAAGCTGTTCTTAATGCTAGTGAAAAGGTTGTCGGTAAAATTGACAGAGCTTTAAATAAAAAGATTGATAACAATACAGACGAGGAAAAAGAAAAAAATCAATTTTTTGAAGACGGATTTCAAGATGACGATGACGAAGAAGATAACGAGGAACAACAAGAAGAATCAAAAGGTTCTTCTATAGACCCTAATGAAACTTTTGATGACGGTATTTCTAGAAAGAAACGTTTTAAACGTTATAAAGCACCTGTCATAAAAGATCCAGAAAATATTACAATTCGATTTAACAATAACTTGAATAATATTGAATTGTATAATATAGTTACTAATAAAACAGTTGAAACTATTAACACTGATGATTTTGTTAGTATGGTAAACAAGCTAGATTACAATTCTGGTATTTTAGTAAATAAGAATGTATAGCAGGCAATTAGAGGTAGTATGAATCCATATCAAAAGAATGAAATAGAAACTGCATCTCCAGAAAAAATTCTGATTTTGCTATATGACGGTGCTATTCAGTTTTTGAATAAGGCAAAAATTGCTATGAAGGACAATAATATTCCTGAAATTCATAATAATATTATGGGTTGCGAGGAAATTATAGAAGAATTTATAAATACTGTTGATGAGGAAAAAGGCGGAGATTTTGCCGTACGTATTAAAGCGTTATACCAATATTTTTATAATACACTGGTTATGGCAAATATCAAAAAAGATGAAGCCAAAATTGACGAAGTGTTGAGACATCTTGTAGATTTGCGTGCAACTTGGAAACAAGCAATTGCAATTGCAAACAGTCAAAAAGCACAAATTTCTTCGGGCTTATCTGATTATGAAGGTTAATTATGACTAAACAATTTGACCAATTAAAAATGTTATACAAACAGGTTTTGGCGACCTCTGTTGAAGTTAAAAATTTTATAGAAAAAGAAAATTATGACGAGGCTTTATCAAGAGAGACTCATAAAGCACAATTGATTAGTAAAATTAATATTGTCAAAAATTCTTTTGATTTGACTGATTTTGAGCATTCAACTTTAAGAAAAATTGTTGAAGATATTCAAAAACAAGAAATGGAAAACCTTGAAAATCTTAAAGATTTAAAGGAAGATACTGCACTAAAACTTAAGGCTCTAAACGTAAAGTCAAAGATTACAAATAAATATTCGGGTGATACTGAACCTCAAGAAGGTTCAATTCTTGATTTTAGCGAATAATTTTTGCAATATAATATAACTATGGACACATCAAAAAACGATAAAGCTAAAAAACTTGCAACTACAATTTCAATATTTTCAAATTGTACTCTTATTGCGATGAAGATTATTGCAGGGGTTGTTTCTGGCAGTATTGGTATAATTTCAGAGGCAATACATTCTTTCTCTGATTTGTTAGCATCTTTTATTGCATATCTTTCAGTTATTAAATCAGCAAAACCAGCCGATGAAGACCATTCGTACGGGCATGGAAAATATGAAGACTTGTCGGGATTTATTGAAGGTTGGCTAATTATTTTTGCTGCTCTTTATATTGCTTACGAGGCTATTAAAAAGATTGTATATCATTCAAATGCTGAAATAAGCGTTGATTTAGGTATTTATGTAATGGCGCTTTCAGCTATAATTAACTGTTTTATAAGTTGGTATTTGTTCCACGTAGCTAAAAAAACAAGTTCTATCGCAGTTTATGCTGATGCAGAACATTTAAGAACAGATATTCTTTCTTCTGTGGGTGTTTGCTTGGGATTGGTTTTAATTAAGGTTACTAATATTCATATTTTAGACCCAATTATTGCTTTAGTTGTTGCGACAATTATTTTAGTTGCAGGACTAAAAATCTGTAATAAAGCTAAAAACAACCTTGTTGATAAATCTTTGAGTGAGGAGGAAGTCGAAAAAATAGAACAAATTGTTGATAGTTTTATTGATGGCTCTGAATTGATTACAATAAAAAGTTTAAGAACAAGAAAATCGGGCATAAAGAAGAATATTGAACTTGTAATAGAAGCAAATAAGAATATGACAATTGAAAATAGCCATATTCTTTGCGATAAGATAGAACGAAGATTGAGTGAAACTATTGGAAATACAGAGGTTTCAATTCATTTAGAACCAAATATTGAGCGAATTCCTGCATAACAATAGGCTTGAAAAACTCAAAAAAATACGTTAAACTAAATATTATTATTTGACGAGGATAATTTATGAACATTTTTAAAAATAAAAAATCTATGGCCTTCACTCTTGCCGAAATCCTTATGGTAATGGGCATTTTAGGTGTTGTTGCAGCTATAACCGTTCCAAACTTAAATAAAAGTGTTGGGGATCAAGAAAGAGTTGCAAAAGTTCAAACAATGGTTGCTGATGTAGAGCAAGCATATAAGGTTGCATTAAGAAAATATGAGGATGGCTGGAGTAATAGTGCGTATGGGCCACGAATTCTAGAATTTATGCAAATAAAAAAGTCTTGTAATGTAGCAATTGATACTACTTGTTTCAAAAATAGTGGAATAAAAGTGTATAATGACTCCAAAAAAGTTTCCTTTATGAGAGGAACGGCAGCTGTTTTTAATGATGGTTCTGCTATTTACTTTTTCCCAGAAACCCTTTCTGGAAATATTTATGAATTTAATCCATTAAGCGGTGCTAAGCAACTTGTTTATATAGATATTGATGGTCCAACAAGTGGTTATAATACATTAGGGGTTGATATTTTCTCATTTGTTTTAGATGAAAATGGACTTATGAATGTACCTATAAATACATTTAGTAGCGGTGATTCTGCATATAGAAATATTGATTATACGTATTGGATTTTAAAATATGGTAATGCTGAATTTTTACATTGTACAGGTTTAAGTGAAAGTAAAACTACTTGTAATTAGTAAATAAATAACAAAAAGGCGGGCTGGAATGAAATTCTAGCCCGCCTTTTTGTTATTTTGTCACCTTAAACTTGATTCATGGTCGCATTGTTTTTGTAAGAAGGCGCAATTATTAGTTTGCAAATCTAAAGTGCATGATATCGCCGTCTTGAACAACGTAATCTTTACCTTCTAATCTCATAACCCCTTTTTCTTTTGCCATAGCATAAGAGCCGTTGCAAGCTAAGAAGTCGTCATAAGAAATAACTTCGGCTCTGATGAAACCTTTTTCAAAGTCTGTGTGGATTACACCAGCGGCTTGAGGAGCTTTTGTCCCTGCTGTAATTGTCCAAGCCTTAACTTCAATTTCACCTGCAGTAATGTATGTTCTAAGGTTCAATAAGTGGTAAACTGATTGAATCATTTTTTCAATACCAGAGCTTGTGATACCAAGTTCTGCCAAGTATTCTTTTGCTTCTTCGTTTGATAATTCTGCAAGTTCTTCTTCTATTTTTGCTGAAATAATAACCATTTCTGCGCCGTGTTGTTTTGCATATTCGCCAACTTGTTTTGTGTATTCATTGCCGTTTACAACATCTGTTTCTGAAACATTGGCAGCGTAGATTACAGGCTTAATGCTCATTAATTGAGTTTGGCTTGCAAATTTTAATTCATCTTCATCTTCAAATAAATCATTGATATTTATGAATGAAGCTTCTGAAAGTTTGTCGTAAAGTGTTTGCATTACTTTAACTTCCATTTTAGCTTGTTTGTCACCAGAGTTTGCGACTTTAGAAGTTTTTGCAATTCTCTTTTCTAGTGATGCCATATCAGCAAGAGCAAGTTCGGTGTTGATAATTTCAATATCATCAAGTGGGTTAACTTTGCCTGATACGTGAATTGTGTTAGGATCGTCAAAACATCTTACTACTTGAATGATAGCATCTGTTTCTCTAATATTTGCTAAGAATTGGTTGCCTAAACCTTCGCCTTTGCTTGCGCCTTTAACAAGCCCTGCAATATCAACGAATTCAATGGCAGTAGGTACAACTTTTGCAGCGTGAACAAGTGGTTCAAGTTTGTAAAGTCTTTCGTCTGGAACTGCTACAACACCAACATTTGGCTCAATTGTGCAGAATGGATAGTTTGCACTTTGAGCATTCTTTGCGCTTGTTAAAGCGTTGAATAGTGTTGATTTTCCTACGTTTGGTAATCCTACAATACCGGTTCTTAACATTATAATTCTTCCTTTATATCTATGTGTACTCGTTAATTATACAACAAACATAAAAGGATAATTTTAATTTTCTTGTTTATCGCCTTGGTCAACAGTTACAGGAATATGGCGAATAACAAGAACTTTTGTAATTCTTACACCGTCAATTCCTTTAACTTGCAATGTCAAATTCTTCCACTCTACTGAGTCATCCATTTGTGCAATTCTGCCTAATAGTTTAAGAATTACGCCACCAAGTGTGTCAACGTCTTCTTCTTCATATTCTTCTTCGTCTTCACCAAAGAATTCAGCCATTTCATCAAGTCTAAGCATACCGTTAGCCTCAAATGTGTTTTCGCCAATCTCTTTAATGTCAACTTCTTCAACTTCATCAAATTCGTCCTGAACTTCGCCAAAGATTTCTTCAAATACGTCTTCTAATGTAATAATACCTGCAGTTCCGCCGTATTCGTCAAATACAATAGCCATTTGACCTTGGCATTTTTTGAATTCTAAAACGATATTGTCCATTGTAATTGTTTCAGGAACAAACAAAATAGGGCGTTTTAATTTTTCACCTTTTAATGCCGATGAATAAAGGTCTTTAACGTGAATAAAACCGATAATATGGTCGATATCTTCTTCATAAATTGGATAACGAGTATATTGATTTTCGCTTGTAAGTTGATTCAATTCTTCAAGAGTAATATCTTTCGGAATACAAATCATATCTGTACGTGGAATCATTACTTCTTTTGCTGTTAAATCAGAGAATTTGAATGCATTATGCAACATTTCTTTTTCAGTTTCGTTCAAAACGCCTTCTTTGTAGCTTGCATCAACCAACATATCTAATTCTTCTGTTGAGTGAGCTAAAGAGCTTTTTGGGTGAGGTATTCTCATCATTTTTAACAACAAGTTTCCAAAACCATTCAATAGCCAAATAAATGGGTGGAAAATAGTTGAAATTATGCTCATTGGTCTTGCAACAAAAAGCGCTGTTGACTCTGTATATTGTAAAGCGATTGATTTTGGAACTAATTCACCAATAGCAACATGCAAGAAGGTGATTAAAGCGAAAGCTATTGAGATTGAAATAGTATGAGTGGCTACACCTTGTGCCAAATGTGGTAAAAAGCCGAAAACAGGTTCAATAATGTGTGCTAAAGTTGCTTCACCAACCCAACCTAAACCAATACTTGAGATTGTTACACCCAATTGAACTGCGGCTACAAATTTGTCTAAATCGTTAATTTGCTCTAATGCAACGTCAGCGGTAGAATTACCATTCTTTGAAAGTTCTTCCATTCTTGTTTTACGTACCTTCACCATTGAAAATTCTGATGCTACGAAAAATGCATTCGATAATAATAAAAAGCAAATTACAAATAAATTAAATATCGTACTGACTGTCGAATCCATAAATTTTCTTATCCTTTTATTTACTATTTTATAATATATCATGGAAAAATGCAAATATTCATGCTAAGATTTTACGGAAAGGGTACGAATTTTGAGATTAGACAAGTATTTAAAGGTTTCAAGACTTATAAAACGCAGAACTGTTGCAAACGAAGTTTCTGATATGGGTAGAGTTTTAGTTAATGACAATCCCGCAAAACCTTCAAAACAACTTAAAGTTGGTGATGTTATCAAGATTGAATATCACAACAGAACTGTTGTTGCAAAAGTTTTGATTATCCCTCAAAATAATGTAAGTATCCAAGAATCAAGCACGTTATATGAATTAATCGAGGAATAAAATGCACGAATTATTAGATTTTCACGCAATGATACAATACTTTCAACAGTTTGGAACTTGGGGATTAGCCCTAAATTCCTTCATTGAAAGTTTCTTTTTAGTACCACCACCAGACTTTTTGTTAATCATTATGGACTTAGCTAAACCCGAAAAAGCTCTATGGTACGCGACAGTTTGCTCTATTGCATCTATCTTAGGTGGTTTGGTAGGTTACTTAATCGGTTTTGTCGGTGGTAGACCTGTATTTAATTGGATTTTTAGAAAAAATCCTGAACATTTTGAAAAAGTTGAAGAACTTTATAACAAATACGGCTCAATCGCTGTATTCTTTGCTGGTTTTACGCCAATTCCATACAAAGTTTTCACAATTGCAAGTGGCGTTTTAGGTATGAACGTATGGCACTTTACAGTTGCAAGTTTCTTCGGTAGAGCCGGAAGATTCTTCCTTGTAAGTGTTGTTTTGATGATTTGCGGTGAATGGATTAAACAATACTTGGAACTTGTAATCGGCGGTGTTTCATTAATTATCGTTATTTTCTTCATTGTTTTATGGCACAAGGGCAAAAAATCAATGAAAAAATCAGCTGAAAACCAAGATGTTGCTCAAGTTGAAGAAAACAAAGACGAAAACGCAATTCACAATTTATAATTATACTTTGTCGCGTTCTGTCGCAAGATCTTGAAGTCTTTGATATAGATTAATTTCTTCTTGTGAAAGATTTTTAGGAATTTCAATATTTACAGTTACAATCATATCGCCTGTTTTGTCACCTTTAGTTAAACCTAAACCTGCAAGGCGATATTTTTGTCCAGAGTTAGTCTTTGGCATAATTTTCATAGAAACACTGCCAGATGAAGTCGGAACATTAATTGTAGTGCCTAAAACCGCTTCTGGTGGCGTAATTGGAATTGTAAATAAGACGTTTAAATCGTCATATTTGAAATTAGAATTGTTTTCGATTACAACATTCAAGTATAAATCGCCGTTTTTACCACCATAAGAGCCTTTGTTACCTTCTGACGGAATTCTTATTTTAGAATTTGGTTTAACGTTTGCCGGAATTTTTACGGTAATTTTTTTATGTTGAGAAACTACACCTTTTCCGTCGCAAACAGGGCAATTCATGCCATTTGCAAAAGGTCTGCCGTGGCAGTTTGTACATTCTTGAGTTGATAAAATGTTGACTGTTTTTGAAACCCCGCTCATAGCCTCAAGCATTGAAATTACAACATCAGTTGTGATGTTTGAACCGTTTATCGGTCTGTGTTCAGTCTTTTGTTTTGGCTTAGGTTGCGGTTGAGGCTTTGTTTTTAAGCCGTCTAAAAATTCATTGAAAATATTTTGAAAATTGTTTGTTTCTTCTTTTTTTGTTGAAGGTTGTTGTCTTTCAGCGCTTTTGAAAACTTCTTCTTGCCTTGCAGTTTGTTGATAAGCCTTTTTAGCCTCTTTTTGAGTTGCTCTGTCGGCTTTTGACTTGTTGTAATTGAAGATGCCTAAAAGTATGTCATAGCGCTTTCTTCTTGTTTCATCAGAAAGTGTTTCGTAGGCTTCAGTCACTTCTTTAAACTTTTCAACACCGCTTTCACCTGCAATATCAGGGTGATATTTGCGGGCTAATTTTCTATATGCAGACTTAATCACATCATTTGATGCGTCTGGTTCTACCCCTAAAATTTCGTAATAATTCTTTCGTTGCGCCATATTAATATAATAATAGAATTTTTTGAAATGGCAATTGTCCTAAGTTACGTAACAAAGCTATTCAATTTAGAATAACGATTTTAAGGCTAATGCGATTAAAATTAACCCCGCAATGATTTCTAAATACTTCGTTGAAAACTTCTTTAGACAACAGCCTGACCAATAACCGACAAGTGCAAACATAAATGTTGTACAAGCGATTAAACATGCTGGAACTAAGATTGCTGTTTTGGTTAAGGAAATACTAATTCCAGCTGCAAGTGCATCGATACTTGTTGCAATTGCAATCATAAATAGGCATTGAATCGATAAACAAAGTGGAACTTCTTTATTTTTTTCAAATGCTTCTTGAATAAATTTTATACCTAAGTACATAAATATTGCAAAAACCAACCATTTACTAGCGGGAGCAATATATTTATAAACTACTTGAGTTGAAAAATATCCGATAGTTGGCATTATGCCTTGAGCTGCGCCTGTAAAAATAGCTAACATCAAGGAATTACGTACTCTTTTGTCTGGTAAAACAAGTCCATGAGCAAAAGACACAACGCAAGCGTCAATTGAAAGTGCTACTGCAAGCAATATGATTGTAATTAAACTCATTCTATACCGACCTCAATTTCAAATAATCTATTCCAAGGATAAGAATATTTTACCTTAAAATCTGCGCCTGTAAAGTTTGCCACTCTTTTTTCGTATTCACTCATGTCAATTTTACAAGGTTCTGTTAGAGTTTGTCTTACATTTGCTTGATATCCCCAATCGTCTAAAAGTCTTATGGTTTCTAGTTTTTGGAAAGCTCTATGATTATATTTTTTTGCTAAAAATTTAACTTTTCCTGCGCATAACAAACTGCCTAAGGTATTGGCAGATGTGTTCCAAGCTGAATATCCGTAAAATTTTTCGTTCATTTTTGAATTAATAAAATGTTCAACAAAGGCATTATCAGCGCCATTTGCGTTTCTGACGTCGGCAATCATCATATTGTCAGTTAATTCAAAGTTGCCAGAATAAAGTTCTGTTGGTCGTTTCATAACAATTTCGCCCTGAAGCTCTTTGAAATTGTTTACGACAAGTTTTACATCTGCTTGAGACGGCTCTACAACCTCAATATCAGCCAAAGAAAGCTGTCCCATTACTGATTTTTCAATAGAAACATCTTCGTAATTTGAAATTAAATTTTTATATTCAGGTTCTGTAAATTCAACACAAACCTTCATTTTGCCTTGTATTGCTCTCGCAAAAAGAGTTAGAGGCATTTCGTCTGCGCCTGTTTTTGTAAATCCGCCAAGTTTTTCTAATGCTTGAGCTTCTTGAACATTAAATCCGTATTCAGCGCAATCATCTTTTGAAAATACTAGAGTGTTGAAAAGTCCTTCTTTCTAGGTATAATTTATTAATCTCAAAATTGCGTTTTCTTGTATTTAAGTAATCATCTAGAATATCGTCTGGAATTAAGCGTTCAATACAGCTTTCGCACCCTAATTTATGAGTTTGATAAGAGTAATCAAAAATCTTTTTGCCGTATTTATTCCAATATTCCTTTTCTTCTTGATTTACGTTGTTGTTTGAAATTCTCATAATGCTTGAAAATGCATAAATTTGAGAATGTTTTTCTTTTAAAATTTCTTTTAATTCTTCAACTCTTAACTTAATTTCTTCAAAAGTCTCCGGACATCTACGAGACGGGATTAATCCACCATAAGCTATTGTATCAAGAGAAAGAACCATTGCATCAACTTGCGGAACTTGTTTTAACCATTCAAAAAGTCCTTTTATGTCAGCGCTTTTGGTTAAATCACCCAACAGTTTTCGCTCAGGAATAAAAAGTTCAATACTTTCGTCAATGCTCGCTATATCTTTAAATAGGTTGTAGCAAACGGGTCTGTTATCAATAGGTATTACACAAATTTTCATAAAACCATTATACTAAATAAACTTAATAATGTATGACTTTTTACAAAAATTAAGTATAATTTTGGTATGAAGAAATTTATCTTGTTAATATTTTCATTGTTTATTTTTAGCGCAAACGCAGGTTATTGTGTTATTGATGCTGCAACAGGTGAAGATATTAAAGGTTATAGGGGTGAATTGCCAGATTTGACAGAACGTTTCCAACGATATGTTCCTCAAGTTGCACGCCCACAATTCAAATCCGTTGATGCTTTTAACGTATCAAAAGGGTATAAACCTGTACCAAGAGATAATCCAACCTATGTTAATGTAATTTTGAAAAAAGAAAAAGTTTCACAATTTGCAAACGATATAAATCAATTGTTACCTAATATTGAACGTTTACTTTACTCAATTGAACACGAAGAAAACGAACAACTTTTTGCTGCTAGAGCAAACGATTTATACGACAATGTTGAATACTTACGCAAAAAATATCAAGATGCTCCGGAACGCTTTTATCCGGCTTATGATGCATTGATTACCGTTGCAAATAGAGCAAGAGCTGTTGTTGCCGTTAGAAACGAAGCAATGGTCTACAATAAATATCTTCCGTACCAAACAGAAGGTTATATGTACACACCTCAATACATCAATGAGCAACTAACATATTTACATCAAGAACTAACCGAAACAATTTCCTTGATGAAGGACGTAAATTAGTCTTTTTCTGGCAAGTATTGAGCCCAATGTTCGTCTAGGTTTTTAATAAAGTCATGCGCGTTAAGAACATCGTCTTTTGAAATCGGCGGTAAATCTTCTTTCATTCTTAGTGCAACTTTAGTTTTTTCTTTGTCGCTAATGTCTTCTAAATCAGATACCCCTAAAAATGCAGTGCCAAAAGTCTTTCCACATTTGTTGCAAAAAAGTTTGACAACAAGCATAGAATCTTCTTCCCTAATCACCTTTATTGAATTTTCGTCGAAATCTGCTTTGCATCTAGAACAGCACAGATTTGTAAACATAGCCCTAATTTTATTTTTCATAACACGGAGTATTATAACCCAAATGGATAAGTTTAAAAATAGCCCACATGTGGAATTTATATAGTGAAAAAAACAGGAGCCCCACCATGTTTACACTCTCAGTACTTACTCTCGGATTTATCGTTTATGCCGCTTGCGTAATTATTCCAAGCGTATTAGATGAATTAGTACATACTCACTAATTGTATTTATGCTAAAATTCTTGTATGCAAGAATTTAATCATTATACAGTTATGAAACATGAAGCCGTTGATGCTTTAAATTGTCAAAACGGCTTAATTTACGTGGACGCAACGCTTGGTGGCGGTGGTCATAGCGAATTAATCTTACAAAGAATTCAACCTGATGGAAGATTAATTTCTTTTGACATTGACGATGATGCCATCAATTATTCACGTGAAAAATTAAAAGATTACAAAAACTTAACAATAGTAAAAGACTCATATACAAATATTAAGAAAGTTTTACATGACTTAAATATTGATAAGATAACAGGCGGAATCCTTTTTGATTTGGGCGCTTCGTACCATCAACTAACAAAACAAGAACGAGGCTTTTCTTTTACAAAAGATGCGCCATTAGATATGAGATTTAATAAAGACGCAGATTTTAGCGCATACGATGTCGTGAATAGCTACAGTGAAGAGGATTTGGTACGTATTTTTAGTGAATACGGAGAAGAACATTTTTCCAAAAGAATTGCCAAAGCAATTGTAGCCAAAAGGCATGTAAAATCAATAGATACAACCTTAGAATTAGCACAAATTGTTAAAGATGCAACACCACCTATAAAGAGCCGTATACACCCAGCTACAAGGGTATTTCAGGCTATTAGAATTGAAGTGAATAATGAGTTAAAAAATATTAAAAATACTTTGAATGATGTGTTGGATTTATTAGATTATGGTGCTATAATAAG
>ERZ808267.346-NODE-346-length-14953-cov-3.563029_pt1 | contig 14953 bp, 11 predicted proteins | sample MGYA00521241_ERZ808267 | MGnify/ENA primary metagenome ERZ808267 (study PRJEB31516, sample SAMN03275592) | gut metagenome | biome: mammalia-associated habitat; material: feces | host: Papio cynocephalus | place: Kenya | collected 2012-07-19 ... | reverse complement strand
CAAAGCTTCCCACAAAAGCTTGCCTGCGGCAACTTTTGTGTTCACGCGGGAATTTCGGAAATAAAAGGCGTCAAATTGCGCTTATAAAACGCGGCTTTGCGGAATGCGAGCGCCGAAGACAGTACATCTTTAGTACGGCAAGGTGCGAGCACTACGCGAAACGAGTTTTTAAGCCAATTTCACGCCTTTTTTAGTGTTGGGCACAACGGCGCAACAACACCAACCCAATCCCCTGAAAGAGGAAATTCGGAATCCATATCAACAAATCGGGCCTCAGCTCGGGATAGTTTTCCAGCCACGTTATAAACACCGTTGCCATGTAGTAGGACATCGCCAACCCGACGGCTATCGCCAAATTCACAAACGTCTCGCTTCTCGACGCCTTTATACCCAGCGGCACGGCGAGCACAACCATCGAGAAAATGGAGAACGCCATGGCAAAATTCTTCTGAATCTGCATGCTGATTTCAATGCGGTCGATTTTCGCCCTGCGCTCCCTCTCCTGCGGAGGAACCGAGTCGAGCGGAATTTTGTGCCAAGTATCGAGAGCGGCTACAAGCTCGTCAAAAGTCATGCGGCTTGGCTTTTTTACGGCGCGGTTGGAGTCTCCGATGATTTTGGAAAGCGGCAGACGGATTTCGGAGGATTTGAATTTGCCGGAACGCAGCGGCTTGTTGAGAATTTCGGGGTCGTCGGCGTTGGAGTATTCGGCGGCGGCGGAATCGAGCTTCATAACGATATCGTCCTTTTCGGCGTCGAAAGAGGCGGTGGCTTTGTCCGCCCTGACGGACACGCGAACCTTCCCAGCGGAGTCAAGCTCCCAAATTCTGAAGCCCAAAAGCTCGTTTTGGGAAGCGCCCACCTTGTCGGCAAAAATCACATATCCGGGGAAATCCTTTACAAAGCGCCCCGCCTTTATGAACTGCATGGGGTTCTGCCTGATTACATTGCGGATTGCGTTCTTGTAGGCGTAATCGGCGGCGGGCGCATAATAGAAATTGATAAAAAAAGACAGCACACACGCCATTATGGAAAGCAGGAATACGGGAGCAGTCATGGCGTAGACGGAATGCCCGCACGCCTTCATAGCCGTAATTTCGCTCTGCGCCGACATTCGCCCGAAGACAAGCAGAATGCCCGTGAGCATACCCATGGGCAGAGAGTACGGAATTACGCCGGGGATAATCAGGGCAACGACTTTCAGAAAGAACCCGAAACTCATTCTGCCCGCAAGCAGGTCGCCCAAGACTTCCTTGAAAACGTTGCCCAAGACAAGAACGAAGACGAAAAGCGCCACGGTCATAAACGCCGCGGAGGCTATCTGCCAAAAAATGTATTTATCGAGTTTGCCCATTGACCGTTGAAATTAAGCAACACAATGGGCATTCAAGGCAACACAAAAATATTGCAAAGTTCAAAAAACACACAAAAATCACACGCCATAACTTTTTAAAAAGGGGAAATTTGCCCCCGACAAAAAACAGCAGACAATGAAAAAAACACCAGCCACAAAGAACGCCGCAAACAAAGCGGAAATTGTTTTCGACAACTCGGTTGAAGGAATGAGGAACTCGATATTGTTCCACCTTGAAACATCGCTCGCCCGCGAGAGGGAAAGCGCATCATTGAGGGACTGGTGGGTTGCCACGGCATACGCAATCCGCGACCGCGTGATGATTGACCTTATAGAGACGTCGAAGCGCCAGCGCAACGACGACGCCCGCAGAATCTACTATATGTCGCTGGAATACCTCGTCGGCAGAGTAACCGACGACTGCCTTGTAAATATAGGAATGCTTGAAACGACGAAAAAGGCGCTCGCCGAACTCGGTCAGAACTACGACGACGTAGTCAACGCCGAAGTGGACATGGGCTTGGGCAACGGCGGTCTGGGCAGACTTGCCGCGTGCTTCCAAGACTCGCTGGCAACTCTCGACTACCCCGCGATAGGCTACGGCATCAGATACGAATTCGGGCTGTTCACGCAGAGCTTTGAAAACGGCAAGCAGGTGGAATCGCCCGACAACTGGCTCAAATACGGCTCGCCGTGGGAAATAGTGCGCCCCGAATACACGACGCGCGTAAAAATCGGCGGCTACGTTGAAAATTCGATGAACGACAAGGGCGACTGGGTTCCAGTCTGGAAAAACCAGTCCGAATTTTTGGGCGTTCCGTGGGACATTCCCGTTGTCGGCTACGGCGCGAGAACCGTAAACTTCCTGCGCCTTTGGGAATCGAGGGCGTCGAACGAATTCGACCTCAACGCGTTCAACGAGGGCGGCTACGCGCAGGCTGTCCACGAAAAGGCGATGAGCGAAACAATCTCGAAGGTTCTCTACCCCAACGACAAGACCGAAAACGGCAAGCTGCTGCGCCTGATGCAACAGTACTTCTTTGTTTCGTGCTCTCTGCAAAACATAATCACGCGCTATCTGGCAAACCACAAAGACTGGTCGCAGTTTACGGACAAAGTGGTAATCCAGCTCAACGACACGCACCCCGCAATAGCCGTGCCCGAGCTTATGCGCCTGCTCGTAGACGAACACCACATGCAGTGGGACGCCGCGTGGAGCATTTGCACAAAGGTATTCGCCTACACAAACCACACATTGCTGCCCGAGGCGCTTGAAAAGTGGTCGGTTGTATTCTTTGAAAAACTTCTGCCGCGCCACCTGCAAATCATCTACGAAATCAATTCGCGCTGGCTCAAAGAGGTCGCGCAGAAATTCCCGAACAACCCGCAAAAGCAGGAGGCGCTCTCCATCATAGAGGAATCATCGCCGAAAATGGTGAGAATGGCGTATCTGGCGGTCGTCGGCTCTTTCAGCGTCAACGGCGTTGCAGAACTGCATACGGAACTGCTCAAGGCGAGCGTCCTCAAGGATTTCTACGAAATGTCGCCGGAAAAATTCAACAACAAGACAAACGGCGTGACGCCGCGCAGATGGCTGAAAGTCTGCAACCCAGGGCTGTCGGAACTCATAGACTCGAAAATTGGCGACGGCTGGGTTACGGATTTGGACAAGCTCAAGGGGCTTGAAAAATTCGCCGACGACGCAAAATTCCAAAAGCAGTTTATGGCAGTCAAGCTTGAAAACAAGCGCAAGATGGCCGAAATTATACGGCAGGAATGCGGCGTGGAAGTCAACCCCGAGGCGATGTTCGACGTCCAGATAAAGAGACTCCACGAATACAAGCGCCAGCACCTCAAGCTTCTGCACATTCTCACGCTCTACAAACAGCTGCTGCACAACCCCGATATGGACATTCCCCAGCGCGTGTTCATCTTCGGCGCGAAGGCGGCTCCGGGGTACGACATCGCAAAGAACATAATCTACGCGATAAACAAAGTCGGCGAGAAAATCAACGCGGACAAGCGCATAAAAGACAAACTCAAAGTGGTGTTCATTCCCAACTACAAAGTTACGTCGGCAATGAGCATTATTCCCTCCGCCGACCTCTCGGAACAAATCTCCACCGCGGGCAAGGAAGCTTCGGGCACAAGCAACATGAAGCTTGCCCTCAACGGCGCAATAACAATGGGCACGCTCGACGGCGCGAACGTGGAAATCAAGGAATCGGTCGGCGACGACAACATCTTCATCTTCGGCATGACCGTGGAGGAAGTGCAGCAACTGCGCGCCCGCGGCTACAACCCGTGGGATTTCTACGCCCACAACCGCAACCTCAAGGAAGTTCTCGACTGGCTGGTTTCCGACTACTTTGCCCCCAACGGCGACACGAACGCATTTATGCCGCTTAGAAAATCGGTTCTCGACTGGGGCGACCCGTTTATGGTCTGCGCCGACTATCAGGCGTATTGCGACGCCCAGACAAAGGTTGACGAGGCTTTCCGCGACAAAAAACGCTGGGCGAAAATGGCAATACTCAACACCGCGCGCATAGGAAAATTCTCCTCCGACCGCACTATCAGGGAATACGCCGAAGATATTTGGCACCTCGAACGCATTTAGTGTAGAAGCCCGCAAATTCAAAAGCCCCGAACCGCAACAGATTCGGGGCTTTTTTATTCAACGTCAAAAGAGAAATTTTCGGCTACAAAATCAAAACTGCCCCCGCACACATGAGCGCGGAGCCGAAAAGCTTTCTTGCTATGTGTTTTTCGCCGAAAAACAGCATTCCGAAAATTACGCTCAAAACGCTGGAAAGCTGGAACAGCGCAAGCGCGTAGCCCACCTGAATCGACGCGAACACCCAGTTTGTTGAAAGCTGCATTACGGAAACGCATGCGCCCGCGGCAAGCAGCATTTTCAAATTTGCCGCGCAAAACGCCGCGCCAGAAACGCGCCCGCGCTGCGGAATCAACAACAGCGGAAGCGAAAACAACATTCCCGCTCCCGCCCATGCGGCAAAACCGAATTCCGCCGAACTTGCGTTTATTACCTCCTTTATGAAAACCGATTCCAGCGCGGAGAAAACGAGCGCCAAAATTCGGTACAAAACAGCCCTGCCCTCCGCCGCCGAAAATTTGAATCCGCCGCCAAAACCGATTACAAAATAACTGCCCACAACCATAACCGCCACGCCGCAAAAGCCCAAAACATCGGGACATTCGCCCAAGACGAAAAACGCAAACAGCATTCCGAAGAGAGCCTTGTAGGAATTTATTGGCCCGAGCACCGACAATTCGCCGTATTCAAGCGCCTTGACCAAAAAGAAATTGCCCGTTGCCCCGAGAATGCCGACGCGCAGACAGGCGGCAAGGGTATCGGCGGCAAAGCTGCAATTTGCCCCGCAAAGCCAGACAGCTATGCAACCCGCGAAAAACGCGACGGCATACGCGCCGAAATTCACTAACGAAGCCGACACGCCCGCCGCCGTGAGCTTTTTCTCGAACACGTTTGCAAGCGGGTTTGAAACTATGCGCAACAGCAGTGCAATGAACGCCATACAAAGGCAGAATTGGTCGTTTGAACGGCGGCGGACAAATCGGGGAAACTAAGCCCGACCGAAAAAACGCCGCCTGCGGGTAAAAAAAAATGACCCGCCAAACGGCAGGCCATAACTAAAAAACGTCCGATTAGAATTCGGGTTTGCAAATGATGGAATCGCCCGCGGAAACCACGAAGTTCTCGCCCGTAGACCACTGGGAGTCGTTGACGAGGAGCTTGAACGTGATGTCGCCCTTGGGGACGTACTGTTCCCAAAGCCATTCGTCGTCGCTGACGCACTGCATGGCGACACCCTTTTCCCAATTCAGTTCGGCGCCTACGCCCCTGATGAAAAGGGAGTTGCCCCAGCCTACGTTTACCTTTGCAATTATGCGGGTAATCTTCTTTGACTGAGTCTTTTTAACCGCCGCCTTTTTGGCAACGGCGCGCTTTGTTGCGGGTTTAACGTCGGCCTTTTTTTCTGCCGATGTTTCTTTGGGTTGTTTTTTTACTCTGCAAGCCATAAACTTTTCCTTTCGTAATTTTGGATTTTATGCCGAGAATAGAATTTTTTGTTTTGGAAAACTATCTGATTTTTGCGTTCGCCGAAGCGTCTTCGAGAACGGTTTCGAACGTCATTGCCGACATGCCCTTTGCGTAGTTGGCGCGGACTTTTCCCAATTCTTCGGGGTTTGCCTTGGGCTTTTCAAACGCAACCAAATTCACAATGTAGCCCGCGTCGCCGAGGAACTGCATTTTGGAGACGCCGCCGATTTTCATCTTGGGCAATTCCGCGGAAACAACGGGATACGCCGCCTTGACGGAATCGGGGGCTTCAAAGGCGTCGCGCATGGTGAACTTTTTGACGGATTCAAACGAAACCTTCTGCGCCTTTGCAATTTCGGCAAAAGTCTTGCCCGCCTTAATTCCGTCGGCAAACGCGGTGTCGAGCTTTGCGCCGTATTCGGCAAAGAGCCTGCGCTTTTCGGCAGCCTTGAACGCCTTTTCAACGTCGGCTTTCACGTCGGCGAGCTTGGGCTGGTATGCGGACAATTTTTGCGCCAAGAAGACAATGTAGACGCCCTCCTGAGTGTGGATTGGGTCTGTGTAGAAATTCTGTTCGTCAAGCTTGAAGCCCGCCGCCGCCACGTTCTGCGGCAGGGAGGTATCGAGAGTGGTGTCTGTCGTGCGCATTTCCTTGGATTTCTTCAGCGCGACCTTTTCGTCGGCAAGCAGTTTTTTAAGCTCGGCGGAATTCATTTTTGCGCGCGAGTTGTAGACCTTCAGAGCCAGCGCTTCCGCCTTGGCGCCTGCGCCGCGCATTGCCGCGTCGGAAAGCACGTCCGCCAAAACTTTGGCGCGGGCTTCGTTGAAAGAGAGCTGCTTGGAATTTTTGTCGAGATACTTTGCCTTGTTTGCCTCGTATGCCGATTTAAGCTCGGCTTCCGAAGGAGTCTTGACCGCGGCGAAATCCTTCAGGGGGAAGAACGCCGTCTCCACAACTATGCCTTCGCCGACTTTGAATGCGGCGGCGCGCTCGGCGTAGAACTTTTCAAGAGCCTTGTCGGAAACGGCAATCTGCGGCTTGAACGAGTCGTAGGGAATTTTCGCAAGATTGAAATTCCATATGCCATAGTAGTTGTCGTAGCTCTTGGAGACTTCGTCGGCGAAGAAATAGCCGGGGCCTGCTATGAGCGATTCAACCTTGGCAAGCATTGCGTTTTCGGAGAGAATCTGCGTGAGAGCCTCTTCGCTCATTCTGCCAGAAGCAACGCGAACGTCCACAAACTTTTTCCAGAGGGCGGAGTCGAACTTGCCGTCTTTGCCCGCGAACACGGGAGCAGAGTGAATGTACGCCAAAAGCTCCTGCTGGCTGACGCCGCGAATGCCGAGCTTGCCGGCGACGTGGCGCAGGTACGCCTGCTTGAGCACAAAGCTGTCGGAGACCTGAACGCCGTTTAGCAGGGCGTCGTAGACGGCGAACGTGCCCAGATATGAAAGGGTATTCTGGTTGGAAAGGTCGAAGCCGTAAAAGTCTTTCTGCGCGTCTTCGCCGCCGCGGTGTCTATCGCCGAAGAACGGAATCTGGCCTATGGTAAACACAAACGCTATCGTTATCACGACAAGCAGAATGCTGAATACTATTTTGTGGGATTTTTGTAGAACTGTTTGAATCCAAGTAATCATATCTCTATTTTTTGAAACGGTTATAGTAGAGCGAACGTTGACAATGTCAACATTTTCATATTTTTATATCGTCAAAAAAATACGTCCATGCCCAAAACAATAAAATGCGCATTCATTCCGTCGGCGGGATACGGCAGGAGGCTCGCCCCGCTCACAGACACCTGCCCCAAGCCGCTCGTCCCCCTCGGAGGCGACACCGCGCTCGAGCGCATATTCGAAAAACTCCTGCGCGTCGGCGTGGAGCGTTTTGTGGTGAATATCCACCACCTGCCCGAAGTATTTGGGGAATTTCTGGCGAAATTCGCGCGCGCGGACGGGCGATATTTTTACAAGTCGGCGGAAATTCTGCCCGTTTTTGAAAGCGAGCTTCTCGACACGGGCGGCGGAATAAAAAACGCCATGCCGCTGCTTGAAAGCGAAGACGCCGTTTTCGTCCACAACGGCGACATTCTCTTTTCCGCCTCCCCCAAGCGATTTGCCGACTTCGCCCGCAAGGCAATTTTCGAAGACGGCCGCGCGGCGGTGCTGTGCCTGCGCGACGGCGCGGGCAACAAAAACGTCGGCGTTTGCGCAAATTCGGTGCGCGACATGCGTTTTGCGCTCAAAAACGAAGTCGAAAGAAACCTTGTATTTACGGGATTCTTCGCCGCGGGGAAAAAGTTTTTGGAGGAAACCGCCGCCATGCGCGGCAACGTCTTTTCGACAGTCGACGTGCTGCTGCGGCTGATTGAAAAAGACAATGACAGTATTGTGTTTTTCGAGGAAAACGCGGGCGTTTGGAGCGACATCGGCACGCCCGCGCAGTACCTAAAAGCCTGCGGCAAACGCCCCGACACGCGGGCATCGCTGAGTGCAAAGCTCGCGCTGGCGGGGTTTGCGCCGACGCAAACATCTCTGATAAACAAGGGGGCGTCTCTTAGAAAATTTCTGCGCTTTAAGGACGGCGTTTCGGGAAAGAAACTCGTAGCCTGTTTCTACGGGAGACAAAAGCGCGAAGACGCCCTTTATGCGAAGATTGCCGCGTTTTTGAAAAGAAACTCGCTCGACGTTCCGCAGACAGTCTACGCCGACGCCCGCAAGCGCGTCTTTGTAATGGAGGACGGCGGAAGCCTCGACCTGCTCACGCTCGCGCGCGAAAACCCGCGGGAAAGCCGGCAATACTACTTCGCCGCCGCCGACAACGCCCGAATACTGCATACAAAGGCAACCGCCGCATTCCAGCGCAGACCGTTCGAGCTTTCGCAACCTTTCGACACCGCCCTTTACGACTGGGAGCAAAACTACTTCAAGAACGAGTGCATGCGCTCGAAATTCGGCGTAGAACCCGACGCCGAGCTTGAAAACGAGCTTCTTTCGATAAAACAAATTCTGTTAAAACAACCTCTTGTTTTATTACACAGGGATTTTCAGTCCCAAAATATAATGATAGGCGGCGGCAGAATTTCGCTCATAGACTTTCAGGGAATGAGACTCGGCTGCGCCTTTTACGACTTGGCGTCGCTAATTTTCGACCCGTACGCAGACCTGCCCGAAGGCCTCGGAGGCGAAATCGTTCGCCGCTACCTTCAGCGCGACCCGACCGCCGCAGAAAGCGCGCTTCTGTACACGGCGGCATGCCAGCGGCTCATGCAGGCACTCGGCGCATACGGCTTCCTTTCCATAAAAAAGAAAATGCCAGAATACGCACAATACTTCAAGCCCGCCCTCGCCCGATTGCAGCACTGCGCCGAACGCGCGGGCTTCAAACGCCTGCGGGAAACGTCGAAAATTCTGGCGCAAAAAGCCGCGGCAGGCGGGCGCGAAACGCAATAATAAACGGAATAGAAAACCAAGCGGGATTTATTATGGGAGTTTTCGTCATTGCGGCGGTTTGCGGATTAGCGACGGCGTGTATTGCAAAAACGCTGCACAAGAAATTTCCCATGAAAGAGTATTTGCTCACGCGGGAATGTCTGTGGTTTGCAATATTTGCAATTCTGTTTCTTTCGGGCTTGTTTGTAATAGACCCCGCCGCCCCGAACGGCTCGAAAACGGTAATTGAAACCGCGCCCGTCTCCCGCGGCAAAATTATGGAAAATTCGCTGACAATTTTGGCGTGCTTACCCGTTCTTCTTGTTGTCGCCTGCGTTTTAGACAGAATATTGATGCGGGTAAAAAAGGCGTTCAAGAAAAAATAACCGGACGCAAATGCGCCCGCTATTTTGCAAACGCGGCAGCGTCGGCGGGCGAATACGCCGCGCCCAATTTGAGCGCCCTGTAGAATTTTGCGCCGCGCACGAGAAACAAATCCGAACCCGAAACGAGAACGCCGAGCGCCTCGCCAGTGCGGGTGAGAACGGCGTCGTTTGAAGAGGGCGAAAACTTTTTGAATATCGACTCAAGCAACCCAGTGTCGAGCTTGGCGTAGTCGCGCTTGGTAAAGTTCGCCATAAACGGCGTCTGCCCGTAGTATTTTGAAACGGGATTGACCACAATGCAGTCTGTAAATTTGTAAACGTCCGCCTCTTTTGCCACGTTCAAAACGTTCTTTGCCTCTACGAAGCCCGCGGGAAGCTCAACGCACAAAAGCCTTCCGCCGCCGGAGACTCTGTAGAGCGTGTCCGCGGTAAAAATTTTGCCGCCCGCGGAAACGGTGAGTTCGAGTTTTTCGGGCTGCACGGCATTTTTTGAAAAATTCAGCGGAGTGGAGTCTGCGTGGAAAAACAGCCTGACTTTGCCGCCGTCGGCAAACGGAAGCGCCGATATTTTTGCAACCGAATTGTTGCGCCCCAAAATTCCGCTTTCGGAAAATCTGAACGAAATTTCGACAAAGTCGCCGCGGATTTTTGCAAAGACTTCGGAAGCCGTCATCGGACGCAGAGATTCCACGCTCGCCGAGAGGTTTTTGGAGAGAGCCTGCTGGTTGTCCGCCAGAGCCGAGACGTTGTCGGAAAGCGAGCGGGCGTGCTCCATGATTTTGTCCTTTTCCGCCTTTTCGATCGAAATTGCAAGCTGCGCCTTTTTGAGGTTTTCGGCGTATATCTGCGTTTTTGTGGAGGCAACTTCGAGGCGCGTTGAAAGGGCGAGTTTCTCCGCCTCTATGGCGCGGTTTTCAAGCCTGAGTTTTTCGCTCTCGCCCTGAAGGCGCGCGAGGTTTTCCCTGTTTTGGCGAAGCTCCTCCTGGGCGAGCCTTAGCTTTGTCTGCGCGGCGGCGTCGCTTAGTTTGGTGCGCCCGAGTTCCGCCTCGAGCCTCGCCCTGTCTTGGGCGGATTTTTCCAGTTTTTGCGCGGCGGCGGAAATTTCGCGGCTGAGCGTCTCGTTGCGGGTGTCGGCGGAGCGCACTTTTTCCTCGAGCATTTTGCTTTTTTGCAGCACCGCGAGGCGCTCGCGCTCCAATTCCTCCTTGGCGGCGCGGATTTGCTCAAGCTGGCGCTCGCGCTGGGCGATGGTCTGCTTGTGGGTCTGAGCCTGAACCCTGTTCGCCTCCGCCACCTGCGACATTTTTTCCACATCGCGGGAAAGGTCCTCGTGGCGGCGCTGTTCGGCATCGAGGGCCGTCTTGAGCGTTTCGAGCATCTGCGTCTGCACGAAGTTTTCGGACTTCAGCGCGGCGTCGGATTCCCTGCGCTGGGCGTTTGTCTGTTTGGGCTTGTCGAAATTGGCAATGCTCAAAAGGCTAAGCAGCAGGAAGTCGCATATTACAATAAGAAGTGATTTACTCATTTTCCCCTCGGTCGTGGCTTACTTTTGCGGGCGAGTTTTTCAAACATCGCCGCCGAATTCAAGATTTTTGTTGCCGGCGCGAAGAAAAGTGTTGAGAAAACGTCCGCGGTGCGCAAGCATTGCGAAAACTTTCAGCTAAGACAAACCCGCGCACAAATTTTATGAAATCCGCAAAATCGGACGAACCGAAGGCAAAAACCCTCTATACAAAGACGCTAACCCCCGAACAGGCGGACAAGCTCGAAGCTTGGCTCGACCGCAATTTGTGGATTCCCGCGCAGGTGCAGTACGCAAAATTCGCCTACAGAGACAAGTTCACAAACGTGGTCTTCTACAACTCGGGCAAGCTTGTAGTTCAGGGCAAGGGCACGGAAAACTTCGTGCAGTTCGTGCTCGAGGCGCAGATTACGGGAGTTGCGGAAATGGGCTACGAATCCGTACACCACCCCGAATGGTTCGAGGCTCACGCGGGCATCGACGAAAGCGGCAAGGGCGACCTTTTCGGCCCGCTGGTTTCGGCGTGCGTGATAGCCGACGGCAAGGCGGTTCAACAGTGGCTCGACGCGGGACTGAAAGAGTCCAAGCGCGTCTCGAGCGACTCCGCCGCGCTCGCCATGGCAAAGACAATCAAAAACACAAAAGGCGTGGCAATCGGCGTTTCGTACGCGTCGATGGAAAAATACAACGCCCTCTATGTAAAATTCGGCAGAAATTTGAACAAACTTTTGGCGTGGTTCCACGCAAACGCCATACGCTCGGCACTGGAAAAGCGCAGCGTACCGTGGGGCATGCTCGACCAGTTTACAAAGCAGCCGCTCGTCCAGCACCAGATTAAGGATTTGGAGGGCTTTGAGCTTAGAATGCGGACAAAGGCGGAAGAAGACCCCGTTGTTGCGGCGGCGTCAATCATAGCGCGTGCAACCTACATATACTCGCTGCGAAAGCTCAACGAAGAGGCGGGGCTCGAGCTTAAAAAGGGCGCGAGTGCCGCAGTGCGCCAGCAGGCGCGGCAGCTTGTGGAAAAATTCGGCGCTCAGGGGCTGAAACGCTTTGCAAAGCTCCACTTCAAAACGGCGGCGGAGGCAATTTCGGGAGTTGAATAAATTGCAAAAGCAGCACACAAAACGCGGCGAAAACCGCCTTGCGCACTTCGCCGAATTCGACGCCGAATTCCTCAACGGGCGCTCGTGGGTTGTCGGCATTGACGAAGCCGGCCGCGGCGCGCTGGCGGGCCCCGTCTGCGCGGGCGCGGTTGCGGTGTCCGAAAGGCTCTACAGAAGCCCCGAAAAACTCGCGTTTTTGGAGGGGCTCAACGACTCCAAAAAACTCGCGGAATCGGCGCGCGAAGACTTGTATTTCAGGCTCGAAGAATTGCGCAGCGCCTCGCTTCTCGACTTCGAGGCGGGATTTGCCTCCGTCGAAGAAATAGAGCGCGACAACATTCTGCGCGCAACCCAGACGGCTATGGAACGCGCCTGCCGCGCAATCGACGAACGGCTAAACCTGCGCCTGCGCACAAAGGCGTCGGTAGCGACGCTCTTCGGGGAGTCGGGCATTGATTCGGCGCTGGCGGAAATCCTCATAGACGGCACGCCGATGAAAAAATTTCCGTTCGTACACCGCGCGGTGGTCAAGGGCGACGCCTCGAGCGTGGCGGTCGCCGCGGCTTCGATAGTTGCGAAAGTCTCGCGCGACAGATTTATGCGCAGCCTGCCGTCGAAGTATTCCGTCTACGATTTTCCCGCGCACAAGGGCTACGGAACGGCGGCGCACCTGCAGGCGCTAATGCTCTACGGAGCGTCCGACATTCACAGACCCAGCTTCCTTAAAAAGCTGCGCGCCGCCCCCGTCAGCGACGCCCAACAAACTCTGTTTTAACAAATTGCGCACCCGTTCCCCTCCGCTGCGCCGTTTTAAGTTGACAATCGGCGCGTTTGCGAGATATTCGGGTACAAGTTTTATATATGAGCGACCCTATCAAACACGAATGCGGCATAGCACTTATTAGGCTTTTAAAGCCCCTGAAATACTATCAGGAAAAATACCAGACGCCCCTCTACGGTTTCAACAAACTGTTCCTGCTTATGGAAAAGCAGCACAACAGGGGTCAGGACGGCGCGGGAATAGGCGCGGTTAAAATCGGCGTCCCCGCGGGCGACAACTACATGTTCCGCGACAGGAGCGCGAAGCCCAACGGACTTTCCGAAATCTTCAACGAGCAGCTCGAAATCTACAACGAGAAAGTCAAGAAAGGCATAATCCACCCCGAATTTCCCGAAACGGTGAAGTCGAATTTCGACTACGAGGCGGAAGTGCTGCTGGGACATCTGCGATACGGGACGAGCGGCTCGTACAACAAAAACTCCTGCCACCCGTTCGTGCGCAAGAGCACATGGCCCGCCAGAAATCTGATGGTGGTTGGCAACTTCAACATCACCAACACAGGCGAGCTTACAAAGAAGCTTGTAGACATAGGCATTCACCCCGTTTTCAGCACGGACACTCAGGCGATTTTGGAGGAGGTATCCTACTATCTGGACATCGAGCACGCCGAAATCTACAGCCAACTGCGCAACGAAGGCGTTTCGGGCCCGAAGATTTTGCAGATGATGAACGAGCGCCTCAACCCCCTGCGCATTGTAAGCAACGCCGCGCAGGACTGGGACGGCGGCTACACAATAGCGGGCGCAATCGGCAACGGAGACTGCTTCGTTCTGCGCGACGCTCAGGGAATCCGCCCCTGCTACTATTACAAGAACGACGAGCTCGTGGCATTCGCCTCCGAAAGAGTGCCGCTTATGACGGTATTTGAAGCCGCCGAGGAAGACATAAAGGAAGTCGGCCCCGGGAACGTCTACCTAATCAAGTGCGACGGCACCTGCGAAGAGCGCCCCTACAAAAAGGCTGGCGTGCGCAAGTCTTGCATGTTCGAGCGCATATACTTTTCGCGCGGCAACGACCCCGAAATCTACAAGGAGCGCAAGGCTCTGGGCGCGGCGCTGTGCAAGAACCTCTACAAGAGCATAGACGGAGACTTCAAACACGCGGTGTTCAGCTACATTCCCAACACCGCCGAAGTTGCCTACTACGGAATGATGAACGAGCTGCGCTGCATCAGAAGGGCGCAGGTAAAGGCGGACATCAAATCGATTCTTGCCCAAAAGGGCGAAATTTCCGACGACGCGCTCGATTCGCTGATTATGGACAACTGGCCGCGCGGCGAAAAAATAGCGCATAAGGACATCAAACTGCGCACGTTCATTTCGCAGGAAAAGGACAGAATGCAGCTTGCCTCGCACGTCTACGACATCACCTACGGCGTAGTTACGCACGACGACACCCTCGTGTGCCTCGACGACTCAATCGTGCGCGGCACGACGCTCAAGCGCCAAATTCTGCGCATTCTCGGCAGAACCAACCCCAAGAAAATCGTAATAGCATCAACCGCCCCGCAAATCCGCTACCCCGACTGCTACGGCATAGACATGAGCGAAATAGGCAAATTCATTGCATTTCAGGCGGCGATAAAACTCGCCCGCGAAACGGGCGGCGGAGAGCTGATAAGGGAAGTCTACCAAAAGTGCATTGAGCAGCGCGACAAGCCCGCCGCGCAGATGAAAAACTATGTAAAGGAAATCTACGACCGCTGCACCGACGAACAAATCTCCAAAAAAATAGCCGAACTTGTCTACCCGACAAACGGCGATTGGCACGGAGAGCTTGAAGTCGTCTACCAGTCGATTGACGACCTGCACAAGGCAATAACCTCCTGCTCTGGCGACTGGTACTTCACGGGCGAATACCCGACCCCCGGCGGCTACATGGTTTTGAACAACGCATTCATCAACTACTACGAAAACAGGGAGGGGCGCAGCTACTAAGCCGCCCTCCCCCGCAAAACCGCCTACGGAAACGGAAGCGTTTTTTTAGTTTTCAAAAACAACGCTTTTACTATGGATTTTTCATGGATTACCCGCAGGGAGGCGGGCGTGTTTTTGCACATAAGCTCGCTGCCGTCGGATTACGGAATAGGCAACATAGGCTCGGCCGCCGACGCGTTTTTGGATTTCGCCCAAAAGGCGGGCTTCTCGTACTGGCAGATTTGCCCGCTCGGGCCGACGGGCTACGGAGACTCGCCGTACCAGTCGTTTTCGGCATTCGCGGGCAACGTC
>ERZ808267.342-NODE-342-length-15084-cov-3.087764_pt1 | contig 15084 bp, 3 predicted proteins | sample MGYA00521241_ERZ808267 | MGnify/ENA primary metagenome ERZ808267 (study PRJEB31516, sample SAMN03275592) | gut metagenome | biome: mammalia-associated habitat; material: feces | host: Papio cynocephalus | place: Kenya | collected 2012-07-19 ... | reverse complement strand
CAAATATCCGCAAAATTGTCGGCAACACGCACAGTTTTGTGATAGAAAATTACGGTGGTTATCTCAACAGTGATAACTTCGGTCTATTCAAATCAGTTCCAAACAATGCACTTATTTCTAGCCTAGGTATCAAATTTGATACAATTACCCTTATGGTAAATACAGATACTAATGTCGGCGTGCTAGCGGGGACGAACTACGGTACAATCTTCAATGTGTCAATCGGTGCTTTGCCTTCTATTGATACGGGCTATATGGGCACTGTCGCAGCACAGAAAAAGACGGTCGCAACATTCAGTAATGATGTCCACAATCGTTATTTAAGTTCTGTGATTGATAGCCAAGAAATTGCTACTTTGTTAGTTAGATTTACCACTGGAAACGGCTCAGTCGGTGGAATGTTTGGTAGTAGTCAAGGACTCATTACCAATAGTTTCGTCAGTATCGACATCAGCATTTCTGGTAACAGCAGTAGTTATCTATCAGTCGGTGGCTTGGTAGGTCAGGCTCAATCCGCAACTATCGACAATGTAATGACCAACGGTAGATTAAACCTATCAGTCAATAGCGCAGTCGGCGGCGTATTGGGTAGAGCAAGCGATACAATTGCGCAAGGTATCGTCAGCAACGTAAATATGGGCATATTTGTGCCAGATGATAGCGTAACTTCGGCAGGTTTTGCCTTTGGTACATTCACTGGTGGGGAATACAAGGGCGTAATTGTCAACACGAATATCAGTGCAACCGATACAGATTATTTTGCAGACAATACGCTATACTCCGAGGGCTTTACTACCGCAGAAATGAGTAGCCAAGTAGCCATAGATTATATTGCTCCTCATGACGAAAAAGGCGTGCCTATCCCAACTGATAATGGATTTAGGACAGAAATTTGGTCTCAAGATGATACGCTCTACTACGGTTATCCAGTACTAAACACGATAACAAACATCGATTTTGGTACGGGTGATGGTACGAGCGACAATCCATATCAATTTGCAGAAACAGCACAACTTCTCGACCTAGTTACAGCAAAAGGTGATATCAGTTATTGCCTAACTCGTGATATGGTCGTATCTCCGCAAAATTATGCAGAGATTAGCACAATCGCATTGCAGATTACCGAATTAAACGGTATGGGACACACTATCGTAATCTACGAATTGCCAGACTTTGCCGATTCAGTCGATTCTAATGGCGAGATTTCTCTGGGTCTATTCCGAGAAATCAAATTAGGTTCACTAGTTCGCAATATGGGCGTGGCGATAGTTGATAGTATCGATTACAAGGCGAATGCCAAGATAAACTTCGGTGGTTTGGCAGTACGCAACTACGGCAACATTTCAAATTGTTATGTAGTATGTAATGATGCGGACAACAAATACCACAGCGGTACGATGAAATTCGCCCAATCAAAAGTTAATAGTTACATCGGTGGACTGGTTTCGCAAAACTATGGTGAAATTGCTTCATCGTGGAGTGATGTAAACTTTGAGGGTAACGAGGGACACTTCGGTGGACTCATCGGACTACAAGGTAGAGGCGAAGTGGAGAACCCAGACGGTACTACAACCCAAGTAAAGCAAGCTAGCGTTGTCGAGAGTTTCTCATCTGGGTCAATCTACCTCAATGGTAGAGCGGTAGCGAATAGAAAAGTCGATAGTGGTACGAGTGCTGGTGGCTTGATTGGTAAAAATGTATCTTTCCTACAAAACGGCTATGTAATTAGAGATTGCTATGTATATGCGGCTCGCCTCGGTGCAAAAAATGCTAATCTCAATATCGGTTCGCTGGTTGGTTATGTAGACTCACGCAATAGCTTGGGCGAAATAGTACTCAACACTTACCGTACATATAGTTTTGTCGCAACAGATACTACCCCTGATAGAGAGAGCAAACCTACTGGAAACTACCTTGACCTCGGTATGGTAGGTAATCAAACAGAAGTAAATAACAAGGATACTTCTAGTAGCTTTGCAGTCGCATATTATCAGGTAGGCAAGCAGAGTCCTTATGCTTCTGATTACTCAATGAGAACCAATTCTAATAGTACTGATGTGGGTAATCTGACTATCGCTGGTAGCTCTGTAACTATTGGTCTGCGTGGCTATGTCATCGGACAAAACATCTACACAGGTTGGGCAATCAATTCAATTTGGAAACGCAACCTCTTTGGTGCTGGTTATAATGGCTCAATGCTATATCTAGATGGTGTTACTCCAACAGATAGGCAAGAAGTCGGTTCTAGTATCAAACCAAATGATGAATTGTTTGAGGTAGTATAACCACTCAAAAAAAGAGAAAAGGCTAAACTAGCCTTTTCTTTTTATTCCACTCAATAGACCTAATCTACCAAAGTGCGTTTTTGTTTTGCTATTCTACATTCATTTTTGACCAAAAATTCGTCCGCTCCGTCTAAGAACGCTACTTTGTCTAGAATAAAATGACAGTTTACTAGCGAATCAAGGTCGTGTAGATAATTTGCCAAACGAGAGTCTTGCGGCACACTCGAAAATGTAAATAGGGTCAAACTACCACAGTTGTTTATTCCACTGCTAGCGTACATAACTTTGAGTTGTTGCAAAATTTCACTATAATGCTCGTTGATATCAAACTCTTTGTCATTCTCAAATAGGCTAATGTATGCTGACATAATGTCGTTAAGGTCGTCTACAATAAATATAGTGTTCTTTTTCTGACACAGATTTCTCGCTCTCTCAAATGCCACCTCAAATGTAAACACAAGGTTGCGAGGGTTGATGTCAAAAGTAGAGAAGAAGTATTCTACATTGCCGTTAAAAGACATTTTGTCCTCGGGCATCTTGTTGCAAGAAAAGTATACGATATGATAATCTCTCGATAGGTCTTTGGCTAGCGAATTTGCGAGAAAGTCTTGACCACTCATTTTGTCCTCGCCGATAAACAATGCTCGTTGCCCAGCACGCACAGGGAACTCATTATTTAGGAATTTGAGTTGTGGATATTTATAACTAAACTCTGGTGCGGTATTTTGAGATTGAGGAGTATCTTGCTTGTTAGTCGTAAGCAATTCATCAAAATCCGAAACCCCGTTGATTGACTTGATTTCAGTAGCAAAAGGGTCAGAGCCCGCTCCCTTTGTAGGGCTCAAAGTTGCAGCGATTCGGTCGCCTTGTTGTAATAGGCGATAGTTGGGCAAATCACGGTTAATTCTAGCGTACTTGTTTAGCCTAATCTGCTCTGCCGTTCCGACAGCGAATATCAACTCGCCTTGGATTTGCATCACATAACCCTCGTATATTTGAGACGGGTCGCTAGGGTAAATATTGCTACTAGTCGAGTATAGGGAAAGCATATCATCTCGGTTGCAGAATTTGTATGAGTTGTTGAACCCAACTAGGTCGTCCCATTCCGCATCGCTAATTACCTCCTTGTGTGGGCGACCGCTCTTTGTTTTGAGATATGGCTTGATTTTGCCTGTAACCACATCGCAAATGCTCTCACGCAGCTCATCACTACGCATAGCAGTAGGGTTGCGGACGCCAACTTTTGCTCCGACTTCACGCAGTTGATAAATTGATAAATTATTTAGTTTTCTAATATCTACATCGTACTCTCTCATTTATTCATCTCCTCATCAGTTATTTTTCCACATTCAGTCTAACATATTTTTGTAATTTTGTAAATAGTATTTTGAAAAATTTTACAAAAATAAATTCGTTATAAAAAAGAGAAAAGAGCCAATTTTCTTGACTCTTTTTCTTTTAACGAACTTTGACTTTTCTACGCATAATTACGAATACAATTGTCAGTACAACTACTACGCCAATCGCCACCGCAATCAGTATGATAGCAGCAGTGTTGAGTGGTTCTTGGATAGTCATACGATAACTCTGCAATACTGTACCGCTAGCCGACACGAGTTGAACTATGTAGTCGCCCTGTTGTGTAAAGTTATTTAGGGTGGTAGGGTCAACTTTGTCCTTGTTACTATCATCAATTGCTAGCATAACAGTACCATTTACGATGATTTGACATTCGCCAATTCTCTCATAAATACTAGCAGTGTTTACAGTAATTGTGAAGCCTTGTGTGCTGCTAGAACCCCACTCACGAGATGGGGTGAGGATAACGGTTTCGTCATTAATCCACACACTGAATGTGTATGTTTGGCTAGGGTTGTAGCCATTTGCCTCGGTGCGAACAGTGATTTGATATTTACCCACGCCATAACCCTCTGGGTCTAGGTGCAGGGTAGTAATCTTGATATTGTCGCCTCTAATTTCGTCTGTTATATTAGATTCGTTATCTAGTCTAACCACATCAATTATTTCATATCCAGCAACAGGGGCAAAGTCGTATGATTTGATTGCCTCGTTAGGGGAAACGATGATGAATTGATGTACTGCCTCCAATTGAGCCTCAGGTACAGTACCGATGACACTTTCTATTGCAGCTTTTACCACAATCTTGTACGAGCCTGGGGTAGAGAATATGTAGTGTCCGTTGCTATCTGGGGTCATTTCATACAGAGCGTTATTACGGTAAATTTGTACCACAGGGGTGTAGTCATAGTATTCTAGTTGCGGGATATAGAAATCTACTGGGTCAGAGTATGTAGCATATGGAATAGCTGCGTTGTCATTGACATAGTAGATTACATTAGTTAGAATTGTCAAACTAAATGTCGTAGAATTTGCATTAGAACCGAAGTAGTGTTTTTGTCCTACTGGGTCAACAATAGAAATTGTGTAAATACCAGAATTAGTGAGTCTCAACGAGCCGGTCGTGTATTTGCCAACATAAGTGCCATTGTAGTATAGTTCCAATGAGAAGAAGTTTGGATAAGATACAGTGCGTCCCGCTGCGGTCGTGTCTGTATAGGTCGTTGTCCAAGTAACTGTCGTGCTATCTGTCTTGAATTCCGCCGCACGAGTGGTGCTATCTCCATTTATGCGGAAGTTTGTGTATGTTGAAACATTGAGAGATGGGATTCTAGTTACTGCAAAGTACATCTCGATTTGATACAAACCCTTGTCCTTGCCGTGAACTCTATAAATCCTAGTGTTTCCGAATGTTTCTACGATTTCGTATTCTAGGTCCTTGTCCTCGTTGCAGATTACCGAAATGTTGCGCTCCCAATTAGAGTCGTTACTCAGGTACATATATTGCGAAATCGCCAATTCCTTGCCGTCTATTGTCGTGTACTTATAACTCTCGGTAAATGCCATCAGTTGTACAGTCTGACCAGTGCTAGTTATCTGATACACGCCATAGATTGAGATGAGATACTCTTGGATAGTGAATACGATTTGCCCCGAAGTATATACGCCTAGGTCGTTTACACAACGCACTGTGTACACACCCTCAGGTTTCACTGTAAATCCAGAAGTAATAGTTTCTGTACTGCCGTCAGGATATACAATCTCGACATAAGGATTGAATAGAGCATCCACATCTACCCAAGTAAGCATTACCTCTTTTGAAGTGAGGTAATTTTGTATTGGAGAACCGTTTATATCACTAATGATAATTTGAGGGAATACAGTGTACATTACAAATTCAAACTTGGTTATCACATCAGTACCGTTGTTTACCTCAATACTTACGAGATTATTTAGCGCTCTCGTTGCATTAAATCTCAAAGTAATGATATTACTAGTCAGCGCCTCTCTAATGTATGAAAAGTATCTATTCTCTGTATCTAGTACCTCGTCAAAACCTTTTTGATACAAAACTTTATTCGAATCAAGGCTAGTAATGGTCAGAGCAACATTTAGCCCAGTTGCTTGGTACACAAAATCCACATCGTTTGATGTAAATGTATATGTGTTGCCGTCTGTCCACTCATACTGTTGTGTCCCACCAGAGAAGTGCAATTCTTTGATTAGGCTAGAATCCACAGGGTATGAGTATGTAGCACGCCTGCCGAAGTTGTCAATGAATACAAATTTGTAAACAATGTTATTTGCGAGTGAGAAAGAGTAACCAGTGTTTATAGCCCATTCGCTCTCAAAATCCTCACGGGTAGTAGGTAGAGGCATATAGTTGTCATCGCTCGTAATTTGAATAGTGCTTTGGTCGCTCTCTACTAGGAATGCACTAAACGAATCTAGTTTGGTTGACAAAATCGCTGTGGTATTTGGCATTTTGAGTGAGAACTGATGGGCGGTAGAATCTATAGTAATCAGATTTAGGAAATCTTGCTCACTGTTAATTAGCATTTTACCTTGGGTGTTGATTGAGAAGAACTTTGATACAGTATCCGCTCTATTGTCAATGGTAACTCGAATTTGACTACCAAAGCCGTTGTTACTCTCGTCATTAGCAAAAGCGACATCACTGATAAACTCATTGAGTTTCGCTAGCAAATCATCGATATTGCTGCATACAAATACATTGCTAGAATCAAACAACTCCGAAATATCATTGAGTGCGTCTTGCGGAACAATATAGCATTCCATAGTCTCCTCAGAATTCATCATATTGACTAACTTAAAGTGCAACCATAGGTCAGTACTCGTAAAGTCGGTTAGAGTGAAACCTTTGTTGTTTACCGAGGTAAATTTGGCACTATCATAAACCTTACCTAGGATATTTGTGTTGTCCGCAGTAATAGTCATATCATCGTTTGTAGCACGCAGGTTATATGAGTCATCTGTAACAAATATTGTATACACTCTCAAATTACCTGCATTATCTTGCTCAATTATATCATAATACCCAGGTTCATTAAATTCGTGTGTTGAATATCCCGAAATACCAGCATATGCTGCCCGCACAAATTTAGGGTCATTTTTTACAAATCTTGGAGCGCTAGGGTACCTAGAATCCTCTGCTGTAATTACTTGACCTTGTTTTTCACCAGTGTAATTCTCGTGCTTGTAGTAATAGTAGTAGGTGCTAGACTCATATTTGTTGCGATAGTTTATAGTATACCCTGTATTTACAGCGAATGCATAAGATTTGAGGAATGTGTAATCAGGATTGTCGATATTCGCAATCAAATCCGATTTGAATGTTTCGCCCAACGAGTTGATATAAGCATCATTTTGGATTAAGTCTACTAGGTTGTAGTAAGGGGCGGTATAGTCCTGATACAGTTCCTTTGTAGCAGAGTAGAACTTGTTATCGCCAAAAGCAAGATAATCGTTCTCATCTTTTGCAATATAATGTATGCTTACCGAGTATCGAGTATCTACCATTTTTGTAGCATTTTTGTCAGCGTCTTCTAGTTCGGCTCTCGGCAAGAGTAGGTAGTATGTGTACAGTTTTTCTGTATCAGACTTACGAACTTTGTAGTACTCAATCTGATTTAGACTCGTACCAACCACGCCATTATTGATAATGGTATTTACAATCTGTTCAGTCTGAACTTTTAGGAAGTAAGGCAGGTATGTTTCTGGTTCAGTTTCTGATTTAGTTTGCGACTCAATGTAGCCACTCAGGCTCGAATAACCACGATTAACGATAGACTGCACTTGCTCATCGTTGAGTTCTACGCAAACCAACCCACTAGCCACCAATTCAGCCTTTACAGTGTCGCTAGCAGTAATTTCAATCGGCCCGTCAAAAACTCCACGGGTAGTTTTTGTTACATTGCCAAAATACTTTTTGTACTCGTTAGGAGCAGGGGTAGAGGTGCTAGTATCATTACCCTTTGGAATAATCGTCTTTGTTACGCTTACTTCGTTATACGCATTGCGAGCAGAATAAGTGTCGCTAGGGTCAGACCAAGTAATCCTACTCTTTGTAAAGTTGGTAACTTGCTCCGTGCTTGTTTGCGAACTCAAAGGCCCATAAGAATCATTGCCCAAGCCCACTTGATAGTTAAATGTTGGAGCAGTACCCGTCAACTCAAAGTTCACAACAGAACAGTTAGGGTAGAGAGTGTTTTTGCTCGAATTAGAATCGGTAGCCAACGAATACGAAATTTTCTTGAAATCGGTGTAGGCATTACCAGTCAACAGTCCGTCAAAGTTTGCTAGGTCAAACATCACAACTCTGTATCTACCAATCTCACGAAAAGCGTATTGTAGTTCGCTCAATGGTCTAGAATATGTGTAATCTCCGCTAATCGAACTGCTAGAAGTTTTGGTCGAGTAGAATGTCTGGCTAGTCAGCGCATATTGAGCGGCAGACGAGTTTGAGAAGAATTGCACCGCAACTTGTAGCCTTGACGAATTTTTGTACTTGTTGAGTGTTTCATAAATCCTCTCATAAGCCTCCTCGGGATTACTAGCGTCATAATCACTAGCATTCTTTGGGTCAGAATAGTACTTGTCATACACGGTATAACCGTCCGCTTGCCACGTTGACATACTCACACCAGCAGGCAAGATATTACTCTTTGTAATAACGTTGTTTGGTGTAGTTGTCGTAATGTTCGTTGTGTCAAAACTCAATTTCTCAAATTTCTCGGTATTTGTGAGCAATCCATAGTTATCAAATGTAATTGTGCCACTTTCTGGGTAGTCAGGATACTTGTCGTAATCGCCCTTGCTGTAACCGAATTGTAGTTTTTCATCGCCATATTCATAGGTGTTGGTAGGCAAAACCGTATTCCTATCTACATAATATGTGTAGACCTTTGTCTTTTGGTCGCCCTGCAAATCAGTCTGTTGCTCACTAAGCTGATAAGTTCTAGTGATTACATATTTACCCGCTTCACTCGCACCAGCATTCTCAAATTCAGCAGAATAAATCAATTTTCTCAAAATATTAGTTTGATAGTATTTCGAGGTAATTCCGCCGTTGCTGTATGTAATGTGGAATAGAGTTCCGTCCTCGTATGTCGCATTCGACCCCTTGTCAATATTATACAATACCACAGTTTTTGACGGAGTGTCGCTGTAAGGGTAGTTTTGTGAATCAATCTTGCTCGAAAATGCGTAGAATTGTAGCACTATACTCTCGATTTTGAAAGCATCGCCAGGTTCAGTCCAACTAAATGCCACATAACGCCTGTCAGTCGAGTAGGTGTTTGCCACATATTGCCTGTCCGTAATCGTTCCCTTGTCAGGGTTGCGGTTGTAACTTAGGTCAGTTCCGTCAAAGTCCCAGTAACTGCGTAGCGAACCCAGTGATTTGTCGAGGTTTACCTCAATATTTAAGCCTCCCGCATTGTCATTGTTTGCATTATCCCAAACAGTGATTTGATACCTAAATTCGCCGTTTTCTAGTGTGTGGGTATTTTCAGCAGTCAGTTGCCCGCCGTCAATGGTAACACCTGTCTTGTATGGATCAGTTTCAGTAGCCCCTGGGATAACTTTAATTGTACTAAACCAGTTTGTCGCCGCAAACCCAGTTTTTCCTACGGTCGGGGTCGTGGTTGTGTCATTTCCGTCAGCAGCACTGATTGTAACCTCACGCAGCGGAATGTTGATTGAATTTGTTGCCTTGATGTTTAGGTCGGTAAACACTTTGGTAATATAAGAGTGAGTAGAGTACGACTTGCCATTTATTGTCCATGTAAATGTCTCATTTTGGTCATCGTAATTATCCACAAAGTCATAAATATCACGAATGACGCTAGAATCTTCACGAGCGGCAGTCGATTGCTCCGCAGTCAGCGATTTGTGCGTACCCCAGTAAAAATTCGTGTCCTTTGTGATTACGTTTACATAACTTGCTTGACGCTCAACTTGCAGAACTTGCGTGTTTGTATTGTCTAGCATAGTTGCGTAAATCGCTGTGTTTCCCGCCGCATCACGAAGTAGGAGAAAGGCGAGTTGCGGCGTGTTGATAATCTGCGAGTCAGCGAGAGGAGCAATAATGTCCTCTGGCGTGTCCGTCTTGATTTTGTTGTAATTCATCGCAGGAGTGAATACCCCGAGGCTAGCATTTGTAGGCATATAAACTTTACCACTGCCCGCCATGGCAATCAATTTGCTCACTGCATCCGTTTCAGTCGCCGTATCACTGCCAGTTATAGCCTTGACTAGGTCATAGTTCGTGGTCTTGTTGATACTAGCATAGATATATTGGGCGGTAATAGGTGCGCCACTTGACTTGTCAGCCCAAGTGAAGCCAAATGCTGTGCTAGAAATCAAGTTGAATGCGTCAGGGTTGTTGTAATCCAGTTCGGATAGTACCATAGGCTCAGTGCTGCCGTTTTCTCTCCAAAGGTTGTGGTCAATAACACGCAAAGTCTTGATACCGCTAATCGGCGCTGTGTCAATGCTAAATGTGTAGTTTACCCAAGCCTTGCTGTTGTTTGTCCTAAATACCTGAATTTGATAGTATCCGTCTTGCCCAAATTGCCTATTTATCGTCTTTCTCGAACCATACAGCAGTTTTGCCGCTTTTTCCGAAACGGCATATTTCGCACCGCTTTCCTTGTTTGTCTGATAAACCAAACCATCGAGAGCATTGCCTTCACTCAATATATTGCCATTCCAATCATAGACATTGTATGTACAGTAAATCCCCGCATCAAATGGGCCAGCCGTCTCCCAACTAGCGTAAACATAGTTGTTTGTGTAACTGTCAATGCTGATTGACTCTGCATACTCGCTAGATAGAATCGTAGGGGTAGAGGAGTTATCTTGTGCGTAAACATTGATAGTAGGTGTGTTGTTTGTTATCTCAAAGCAGAAAATCTGATGCATATATTGGTTTTTGCGGCTGCCGTTTTGATTGTTGTTGCTATAAATCGTGTTTTCGTATGTGAGGTAAACTACATACTCACCAGCATTAGCAAAACTCATTCCACGAGTGTAGCGATTTACACTCACATTGCCCGAAGTATCACGGAACGCATACCAACTGGCGTATTGCGTAGAACTACCAGTGTACAGTTTGCCATAGAACTCAAAGCTCACAGGGGCGAGGTTCGTGCTTGCCCGCTTGGTGTAATATACCGAACCGTCCGATTGAGTAACTTGTTGAGATAGGCGAATATAGTTTGTCGCCTGATTGTAGGCAAAGAACCTAGTGAATGCGTCCGAGTCAGTAGCCGTAGGGTCGTAATTTATAATGTTGTTTTTGAGAACGCTCATTGACACTGTGCTAGCACCCGAGTTGCTCACAAAGTTAGTGTTTGCAAAAGTCATATCCGCTGTATAAATTGTCTCTGCACGAGTCCTAGCGGTAGCACTAATTTCCGAGCGAGCGCTGCTTGTGAGAAAATCACGAGTATAAACTGTGTCATTAGTCCTATTTATGCTTTCGCCATTTGCCATAGTGTTGTAACTGAATGTGTCATCATAGAGTGGGGCAGTGGTCGTAGTAGAATTTGAGTAGTTAGCCACATAACCATTGATAACTAGCGATAGAGGAGATACATATTCTTGATTAGCAGTGATTATGTTGTTTGCAGGTGTTACATAATTAACCCTCGCACCAGTGTAGCCGATTTTTAATTTAGGAGTTTTTGTGATTTCGTATTCGCCGACTTTGTCAAATTGCATATTAATAGAGTAGTTGCCGTCCGCATTTGCCTCAATCACATAAGTACGCCTAATTATATCGGTAGGGTTTTCGGTTGTATAGGTCGATACATCTAGATAGCCCACATTTTTGGTAATTCCGTTTTCTGTAACCTTGTACACGCTGAATGTCGTTGTTACAGTTTCACGATAGTTATACAGTGTACGAGTGTACGAAATGTCGAATTTCTCTGGATTGTAAATCAGAGTTGGGTAGTACAATTCAGACGGATTGTATCTGCCACGAATAAAATTCCCTTGTGCAGCATCGTAATATGTCGTGTCGAGGTTGTTGAAGTTAAAGTAGTTTACAGTCGCCGTCATCTGATTATAAATATTTGCCGTAGGGTTTGTGTCATCCACAGCGTCAACCTTTTCTGTGTTGTTTAGTGTAGGGTTCTCATTTACCTGATTGTAGGTTTTTTGAGTAGTTATGTAAAAGTTGATTTCTTCCGTCAGTTTACCTTGAATAGTATCAAAGTAAACTAGCGTAACTGTATACAGCCCCTCAGGAAAAGCCACATTTTCGCCATTAGAATACTTTGTGTAGTAGCAGTCATCTAGCCCCGCCGCCACGATTTCGTCAGGCGTCAAAGCAAACAAGTATTGCGAAAAAGTAGCAACCCCAGTAGAAACTCCCGTTTCATCAGTGATTTCTTTTATCTTGTTGATTTTTAGCAAATTATTATTGAAACGAACAGAAACCGTAGGTATACCTTTACTAGTCGCAGTGCCGCCGAAATTTATGGCAATAGCTTCACGCCCAGAGTAGGTGGTGTTGCTAGAATCTGTGTAGTTGCGTTGAGTAGTGTTGAGTATTACAAAATCACCCTCTGCTATCGATTCAGCCGTTTCCTCCACGTGCCAAAACTCGCTAGGGTCGCTAACAGTTCCCGCCGAAGCGTCTGGCAAAAACACCTTTTGCACAGTCATATATTGGGTGGCTGCACTAGCCGATTGCGTATTGCGTGGGGCAAAAACGAACCCCGTCATTCCCAGCACCAGTAATGTTAGTATTCCTAACATGACCCCTAGATATTTATTTAGTCTTTTGCTTTGCATAAAAAATTCTCCTCCCTTTTTTAGCCCGAAAAAACAAAAGTAAGATATAACATATATATTTTAGCAAATAACGCAAAAAAACACAAACAAAATCACTCAAATGTTGACATTTTTCTCGTAATTTCACTTCTTTTTTTAGTTTGTTGCAAAATAACAAAAAAATGCGTATTTTGTTACACAAATTATGTTTCATCAGTAGTAATTTGTGGATAAGTATTAGGACGACAGGAGAATAAAACAATCTCTTATTTTGCAAAACAAGAAAGAGGCACAATTTGCCTCTTTTTGTCAAATTTTGTTTTTGGCTTTCCGATTATTGTATTTTGTCATAATTTGCTTTATTTTGTTGTATTTTATACAAAATAATTCAAACTCTCGCTCAACCAGCCCTTAACTCTTCAATCAAAAGTCAAAATCATCTTTTGGAGGGGAGAGTATTTTGCGGTTACGCTCCTTGATGTCGTACAGCACATACTCCTCGTTGATATACCTAGGAGGGCGGAATTCCTCACTAGCAGGGGTCATATCGTAGATGTGGTCAGCCTTGTATGCGAAAGTAAATTGACTCTTGATAGCTTTTTCCTTAAACATACTCACTATCATTTCACCGTCTTTGAGGTAGCCTAATTCATCAGGAGTAATCAACGCACGACTTACTTTTTGCGTACTGGTTGACCTAGTGGTATCCTCTTTGCCTTTGCTCTCGCTAGTGCTTTTTGATTCCACACTTGTTTGACCACAACGAGTACTAAACTCCTCTTTGGTCTTTTGGTCCATAGTACCCAAATATACGTGAATGTTGCAGTTTGCCTTGATAACCTCCGCCGCTGCATCACCATACTTGATACTTACCTGAGGATAAGATTGTACCACTAGCATCAGACAAATTCCACGGCTACGGCCGACCGTAATAATCGACTCAAAACGAGGAATTTTTGGCATATTTGCGAACTCGTCTAGTAGGAAATATACGTGCCTAGGTAGGGTAAGTTTAGGCGCATTTTTGTTGGCAACCTCGACCAAAGTCTTGTACAACTGCACGATACACATCTGCGCAATAGGATAACGAGTCTCTTTCTCGTCAGGCACCTTGATAAACAGCGCATTTGGTCTGTCCGCAAAATGCACAAAATCCATTTCGTCCGCACTGGTAGCGAAACATACACCACTATCAGCAAAAACGTTTACCGCATTAGCAATCATACCGAAGAAACTACGGGCGGTAACAGGGGAGTTGTTTACAATAGGTGCAGCCAACGAAACCGCATTACTCAATTTGCTACGACCTTGTAGATATTTTTGCAGTGTGCCGAATTGCTTGTCAGGGTCAGGGTCCTTGGTGTTACATATTTTATATAGGTTAAAGAAGTTGTACCGTTCCTCCGTCATACCGAGTTCGGGAATAGCCGAGTCCTCGAGCATCGCTAGCATTATACCCAGCACAAAATCACGAGCACCCATTTCCCACGACTTGTCATTACCTTCGGAAACGGGGCATAGAGTGTGCGCAATGTCGTTTAGATCCTCGTACGCACTGTCATTTAGCATTTTTTGAGTAGCGATGATATAACTCTCCAAATCTTCTTTGTTAGGGAATGCAATCCCGTCAATCTCGTACCACTCGTAGTTATACACAGGCGCAATTACTCTTAAGCCTAGGTCGGCAGGGTTCTCGTTACGGTGGACACGCACCTCCTCACGCAAGTGTAACGCTCTGTGGAAACTCTTGTACGGTTTGCTCATCGGGTTCCATCTAGTACTGCTGAAAGGGTCTCGCAAGTTAAATGATACAATGTTGTAGCCTTGCTTGCGTAGCATAATAGAATGCTTCATAAAGAGTTCGCCCTTTACGTCCATAATTACTAGACTAGGCTTACTCTTGGTATGCCCGAGAATCTGAATAGTAGGGTCGATGAAACCTGCTGATTTACCCGAACCAGTAGTACCTACTACCATTGTGTGCCAAACCTCGTGTTTGAAGTTTACATGTATGCTATTGCCTTGCAACTGCGCTCTTATTGGCACGCCGTCCTCATGCATATACAGTTCACGGAATAGACAGCCATCATATTTTCTGTCTAATTCTCTCTCTGTGAGCCATTCTGAGTCAAAAAACTGCTCATCAGGTTTTTTGCCTTTACCTTTCTTTTTTTTGTCGCCGCCACCGCCGAGTCCTAGGAAACTCTTTCCATCAGCGACTTGTAGTAGTCCATAGATACCGAGCCCGACAACCAGTACCGAGAAAATTCCCCAAGTAAAGGTGTTGTATAGCCCTGCGACAGTTATAGTTCCATACTGCATTAGTGAGCCAAACATTGCCGAAACAACATAACACAGTACCAGCCCGAATACTATCATCAGCACATTTCCAAAAAATCTGTTCACTCGTTTTCCCTCCATATGTATAAAGAATAAAATTCACGAAATTTAGTCCAGTTTTGGCATTTTAGTAAAAAAATTTTCAAATTTCTTAAAAATTGTACTCAAATAATTTGCTTTTGTCAATTTTATTTGATAATATTATTACATAAATTTGTGTTTTGTTGCCAAGTTTTGCCAAAATTTTGCATTTCGTTGTATAGTTTTGACAATCTAGCAAAACATAATTTTAGCT
>ERZ808267.341-NODE-341-length-15132-cov-2.986536_pt1 | contig 15132 bp, 13 predicted proteins | sample MGYA00521241_ERZ808267 | MGnify/ENA primary metagenome ERZ808267 (study PRJEB31516, sample SAMN03275592) | gut metagenome | biome: mammalia-associated habitat; material: feces | host: Papio cynocephalus | place: Kenya | collected 2012-07-19 ... | reverse complement strand
TTTCTAAATGAAACGCCTTAATCTTTTTTATAAAACCACGCCACGCCAAAGGCAACGCGCCCTCGCGCGTTTTAAAAGCGGCGACCGGTGTTGTTGTTCATACCCGGCAAGCCGCCTTCCCAGTCGGAAGGTCTGTCCCACGGCAGGTCGCCGCCGTCAGTCTGACGCGACGGCAACTGCTTTTTGGGCTCCGACGACATACAAGCCGCCAACAACAGACCCGAAACAATAATGAGGATATGGGGTATATACTTCATTATCAAATGCGCAATATTCGCGCGTTATTCTTCTTCCTTGGCGGGAGCTTCCTCCGCCTTGGCTTCGGCTATAACGGGAGATGCCAATTCAAATTCCGCGCCCAAAGTTATGTATTCGGGAATGTCGGCATTTTTGTTGAGCAACAAAGCGGCAAAATCTTGGGCGACTTCCTGAACTTCTGCTTGCGCAATAACTACGCCGTCTTTTTTGAGAACGAGCATCTGCTTTGCGTCGAGACCGTTTGCCTTGCCTTTGTTGATGGCGATTACGCCAGAATTCGGGTCAAGCGCAATAACCTTGGCAATGTCGCCTGTGGGAACATAGGGCACTCTGACAATCTTCTTCCTGATTTTGTTGCCGGCGGCGTCCGTTTCCACAACCTCGACAACTTCGGCGGCTTCGGCAAGTTTCGCCTTTTTCTGGGCTGCGACAAGTTCCTTTTCGGTGTCGGCAAGCTTGCGTTCGAGGGCGTTGATTTTGTCTTTAAGCTCGTCGGTGTTATCCTGCTTGGAAAGGAGTTCCTTTGATGCCAAAATTTCCTTTTTGAGGGATTCTATGGTGGAGTCTCTTTCGGAAATGACGGAGGCGGATTGTTCAACCTTGGTATTGAGCGTTCTGATTTGGCGGTTTGCCTTGACAATTTCCGCAGCGGCGGAAACGTTCTTGGCGCGCTCCGCTTCAAGCTCCGAATTCAGCGAGGAAACGTCGCCTTCCAAAGCCTTTACGCGCTTTTCAAAAGCGGCAATCTTGACTTTTCTCTGGTTGTTTTCCTTGTGGATTTTCGCCGCGTTTGGGGCTTTTTCGACGAGCGTTGCGCCCGATATTTCCGACATATCGGACTCCGCAGTGGAAATGCGGCCTTTTACGTCAAACCACGCGTAGATACAGAACGCGGCCGCCAGCAGGGCCACAACTTTTAGGATTGGGGATAGCATTTTCATTTTACTTAACTTTCTTAAATTTCCTGTCAAACCCCGCGCCCGTGGACGCTATTTTCCACTGCGCGTTGCATTCGAGATGTAGGAGAAGTTTAAATACTATTTCCTGCTCGTTTTCAAGCTTTATTTCGCGGGCTATTTCGTCGGCGGTCATTTCCGCGCCGTTTTCGAGAGCCGCCAGTATCGCCGCCTTGATTTGCAAAATTCTGCTTGCCGCCTTTTTGCCGGCTTCTACACCGGGCTGGTGGTAGGCATTGATGTTGATGAGGCTTGCATAGAGACCAACCGTTCTGTCATAGAGGGCTATGAGCTTGCCGATAGTAGCCGCCGAACAGTCGTTGACGGTAATTGTTATGCTTTCCCTGCCCTTTGCGGAGAGGGCTTCGCGAGTACCGAGCATAAACGCCTGAAGATAGTCGCCTGCGGTTTCGCCCTGCGCAACTTCGGGGCTTGCGCCCTTTCTGTCGGAGAGAACCTCTATGAAAGTGATGAAGAAATTGTCGATACCGTCGCGCAACTGCTGAACATACGCATGCTGGTCGGTCGAGCCCTTGTTGCCGTAGACGGAAATGCCCTGTTCGACTTTCTTGCCGTCGAGGTCGAGCTCTTTGCCCAAAGATTCCATAATCAGCTGCTGCAAGTAGCGCGAGAAGAGAAGCAGGCGGTCTTTGTAGGGAAGAATGACCATATCCTTGAGACCCTTGCCGCCCGTGCACTTGTACCACATAGCCGAAAGCAGCGCCGCGGGATTTTTGAGGAATTCGGGCTTGCGCGTTGCGGCGTCCATTGCGGCTGCGCCTGCAATCATCTGGTCGATGTCGATGCCCTGCAAAGCCGCGGGCAAAAGTCCGACTGCGGCAAATTCGCTTGTTCTGCCGCCGACCCAGTCCCACATGGGGAAGAATTCCAAATAGCCCTTTTCCTTTGCGAAGTTGAAAAGCTTGCTGCCGTTGCCCGTCGTTACGACGGCATGCTTTGCGAAATCCAAACCTGCGGCTTCCCACTTGGCGATTGCCTCCATCATGCCGTTTCTCGGCTCGGGAGTGCCGCCGGATTTCGACGTAATCACGGCGAGAGTCTTGCCGAGTTTGCCGTCGAGCTTGTCGAAGACGACGTCGTAGCCGTCGGGGTCGGTGTTGTCGAGGAAGAAAATCTTCATCTTGTCCGACTTCGGGTTGGCGAGTGCTTCGCTTACGAACTGCGGTCCGAGAGCCGAGCCGCCTATGCCGATGCAAAGCACGTTTTCAAACTTGCCGTCGGCGCCCTTGATTGCGCCCGAGTGGATTTTCTGCGCAAAATCCTTAATTTTTGCGACAGTAGACGAAATTTCGTCGGAAATTTCCTTGGAGGGGGCTATTGCGGGGTTGCGCAGCCAGTAGTGCCCGACCATTCTCTTTTCGTCGGGGTTGGCGATTGCGCCGCCTTCGAGCGCCTTCATAGAGGCGAAAGCCGCGTCCATTTTAGGCTGCATAGAAGCCAAAAAAGCGTCGTCGAAAGCGACTCTGCTTATATCAAGACCGAAACCGAGGTCGTCGAGACCCAGATAGTATTTCTTATAGCGTTCCCAAGACATATTATTGAGATTGTTTAGTTATTTGAAAAACAGCGTAGCGCGGCGGTGCGCCTTGTCAATTTTTTTCTGCCTGCACACCGAAGCCGAAACGGCATTTGAAGGCTCAATCAGGGCAAAATCTTCGGCGGGAACTACCGCGCCGCAATACTCGAACGGCTTTTTCGTGTAGTTGGTTATGATAATGCTGCCGTCGGAGTACTTGGTGAGAAACACGCCCTTTGAAATTTCGCGGTGGTCGTCCATAAACTCGTACTGGAGACGGGATACTTTTTGGTAGCGGTCGTAGATTTTTTTGACTTCCGCCAAATTGTTTGCCTGATTCCAATAGAAAACGGGGCGCCCGCCGAATTCCCAAAGCTGGAGCCTGCGCCACAAATTGAAATCGGGAGTGTCGGCTGTTCTGAGGGCGGGGTCGGATTCGTCCTTGAGGTCGCAGTCGAGGTCTATCGTGTCCCAGTCGGGATTGCTCAAAATTATGCCGTGGTAGACTATCTGCCAGAACGGAATTGTGCGGTTGTCGAGCATAAAATTGGGCTTTATCCTCCACTTTTTCCACATCACCTTTCTGTGGAAAAACGTCGTCGTGTACATTGCAAAATCGAGAGTTTTGGGTACGTGGTGGACCCCCGCCTCCGACGAAAATCCGCCGAAATATTCCCTGCACTTAAGCCCTATTGCGTTTTCGTATTCGGCGGTCTGCTTGCGGGTGCACGGGTGGCGCGGGTCGAAACAGGCATGCGGCAAAACGGCAGAAGTTACGTCGAGATGCTGCAGACCCTTTTCAAAACCGAGCGCCTTCATTCCCTCGTAGTCTTCGTCGGTATATTTTTCGGCTACAACTTTCATGCACGGAACGAACGCCTGCCCGCACGGAATTGCCTTGATTGAATACGGAAGCAGAGTGCCGTCCGCGCGCTTTGCCACGGCGTCTTCGCTGAAGCGTTCGGCGCGGCGGTTGAAAATCATATTGCAGACGTGGTTTGTCATCTGGAAACCGAGCTGCTTGCCAAAGGCTATCGCCTCTTTCATTTTAGCCTCGCCGCCGAAACGCGGATCGGGCGGGAAAAGGTCGGGTAGACGCCCCTCGAAACCCTCTATATTCCACGCGACAAAACATACCTCGACATTGCGCATTCCAATTTCGTGAATCTTGCGCATTTTTTCCATGAACTTGTCGGAAGTCAGGTAGACGTCGAAAGTCGGCAGATTTTCGTCAGTCTGCAGCCAATGGGAGAGATCGCGCCGCTTCGAGCCCTGCGAGAAGCGCACGAAAATCGACTCCGCGGAATACTTGAGCGCCGGACGGTCTTTAACGCGCTCCCTAAGCGGCACTACTTCTCCGCGGTCGAGCTGGTATTTGCGATAGAGGCGCGCCATCGCGGGATAACCGTCGTCGGGGGCTTTGAGCTCGTAGAAATCCACAACCAAATCCTCGTAGAAGACGCCGCCCATTTCGCCTATGTGAAAGCGCGGATATAGCACATAATTTCCCCCCGATGCCGCAGCGACCGTGGAAAATTCAAACCGCAACCCCTTGACTATGGCGACGAAAGAGCCGCGCGGCGTCTTCATTCCGAAAACGGGCAGCGCCATATTGCGCTCCGCAACAGTGCCCGTTTCCTGTGTGAAAGAACCGATTGAATTCGGCGGAATGACAAAGTAGCCCGATTCGCCCTTTTTGGCTTTGGCAAAGTCGCCCAAAATTTCAATGTCTTTTATGTCTGCGGTCAATTCCCTTGCGGGAATGGCAAATCTAAACGCGCCGTCGCCTTGGGGAACGAGTTTGCAGCGCCGCTGGATTTTCGAGCCGTCTGTTTTTACGGTTATTACGGAAACTTCGCCCAAATCGGCAAACGCCGAAACGGCAAGAAAAGTCAGAAGCATAGTCAGCAGTTTTCTCATACGGTTGAGAAACCTACAGACGTCCGAATTTTCCGCAAGAAAAAAATCCGCACCCTGCGGCGGGCGCGGAGAAATTGCGGGCGGGCGGGACAAAACCGCAAAGGCTATTCGATATCGAAAACCGCAGTGGTTATCGAACGCGCGCCGATTGGAACACTGCGGGAATTTTCGGCGGCGCGCTGGTTCGCCAAGTCGGAATTTGCGTCGGTTTTAAATACGCGCAGCTTCGCCTTAGCGAATTTTTTAGGCAACGATATCCGCGCAACGTCGTCCTCAAAAGAAGAGTTTACAAAAACCGCAACAACCCGCTTTCCGTCGGGCGAGACAAACGCTACGGCGGCGGTCTTCGACAAATCGCAAGCTCCGTCGATTCGGCAGCGCAGGTAGTTCGGACGCACGAACAGGCTGAAATTTCCCAAGCCCCAAAGGAGCTTGTTTGCGCGCACAACGCCGCCGTTTTCAAGACTGCCGTCTTTGGGATACGCCCCCAGAAGGGAATGGTTGCCGTTTATTTCAAACGCCTTCCAGTAGCCCCACGCAAGCGAATTTGCATTGACCAAATCCGAATAGATTATGCGCCCCATAAGCAGCGCGGTTTGAATGTCGGCGCGATTGTCGCTGAACCAGTCGGGCGAAAAACCGTCCATGTCTTTTGCCTTGAATTTCGGCAGCAGACACCATTCGGACTGCTGGTAGCCGACGCCGTATTTGCGGGCGGTCTCGGCGATGCGCCCGTGGACTCTTTCCATATCAGCATTGCGCGTGTGGGCGTAGTAGCTGTGTCCGGAAATAAATTTTGCCATGTGTTTGAGATTGCCGATGTAGAACTTGCTTTGGGGGGCGAAAAATTTTGCGATTACGTCGAACGGGCGCTCGTCTTCGGGAATGGCACTCCAGCGTTTTTTGTCGTAGTCGCCGTAGGCATAGTCGTAGTTGTAGTACGGGTGGGCGGTTTCGCCGATGTATATTAGGGTGTCCAGCCCGCGCGCTTCAAGGGCGCGGTCGAGTTCAACGGAGAGCCTTTTCATTTCCGAACACGTCCACGGAGTCCCCTCCTGGGCGTTTGTGTTCCAGTTGCCCTGCGGCTCGTTGACGGGGCTGATGTAATCGACTTTGAAACCAAGTACCGCAAATTTTTCGGCAACTGCCGCCATATAGTCGGCAAATTTGGCGTAGCAGTCGCTCTTGAGATTCGCGGTGTAGTCGCCCTTCATTCCGTAGCCTCGGCCGTTGCGCGTATACTGCACGGGCGGCGTGTTCGAAAACAGCAGGAGTTTTTCCACTCCGTATTCCCTTGCCTTTTTTACAAAATACATCTGCCCCGAGCACTTGCCCCAGTCGAAATTTTCGCCGTCGGCGGACAGAAAGCTTTCCGCGCGGCGCTGGCGCGGAAGTATATCGGCATTGGGCTGCTCGAGAGTGCCGCCGCCGAGATTGAAACGCCACATCGAAAGACCTATGCCCTCGGGGTTGCCGTCGGCGCCGATTTTTTGCGAAAAGAGCCACTTCGCCGCCTGCGCCCTCTGGCGGTCGTCGAAATATTTTCCGATGAACGCGCCGCTCCAAGCGTCGGAGGCTGCAAAGTTGTCCATTTTCTGGAAAGTCTTTTCGGTGTCTATTTTCGCGTCGAACGCCGAAGCCGAAAGGGGGACAAACGCCGAGACAAACGCGCACGCAAGAACTTGTATTTTCCGAAAATTCATTAAGCGGATTATCCGAAACGGCGGAAACAATTGTCAAAACATTTATTACTTTACAGTTGATAAGGCTCAAAAAGCGGCGTTTGCGCCAATAAAATGTTGATTTTTACCGCAAAAACATTTTTCATAATACCCGTATGAAAACAGCAAAAGCCCCCGCCAAGAAAACTGCCGCAAAGACGGCGAAAACGACAACCGCAAAAAAAGCCCCCGCTAAAAAAACGGCATGCAAAAAATGCTGCAAGGCGGAAAAAAAGACCTGCGATAAAGTCTGCGCAAAATCCTCCCAAAAAGAGGAGAGATTTATGCCCCTTGAAGACTTCGTAAAAGAGGCGTTCTCGAAAGCCGAATGTAAAAAAATGGCGCAGGAGCAGTTGGTAAAAACGGCAATGCGCCTGCTAAAAACCGACGAAAAATCCGCAAAGGCAATAGCCGCAAAAATCACGGTGGATTTCGCCAAAATCACGATAGGCGTAAAAGCTTAGCATGAAAATTTCAAATTGCGCCGCGGCAGCCGCAAAGGCCGCCGCGCTCTTGGCGTTGTGCGCCTGCTCGAGCGACGGAACGTCTCCGACGCCCATAATCCGCGACACCGACGCGGCCGCGCCGCAATCCTTGGCAACGTTGCCCGCCGAGCAAACCGCGGAAGTTCGGGCTTGCCCCGCCGCGCAGTCCGCTCCCGCCGCGCAGCCGCAACCGTCTAAAAAAAACGCAGCAGCACAATAGCACACAGACGGCTATTCCGCCCCTCTTCCCGCACTTCCGCCATCGCCGAAAACAAAAAAGGTTGACGCAACGGGAATAAATGCTATGGGTGGGGGTTTCAAAAATTTCGGTAGAAATGTTGATACAGGTTTTAAAATCAAAAATACTCAGAGCCAAGGCAACCGACGTAAGAGTTGACTACGAGGGTTCGTTGGCGATAGACGAAGACCTTATGGACAGGGTCGGAATGTTCCCGTACGAGAAAATCCTCGTGGGCAACATAAACAACGGCAAGCGCTTTGAAACGTACGCAATCCCCGCCCCCAGAGGCTCCAAAACGTTTTCAATCAGAGGGGCTGCCGCACATCTGGGCGCTCCCGGAGACCTGCTTGTGATAATGTCGTTCGGCCTTGTGGAAGACACAAAGGCGCGCGACATAACCCCGCGCACAATCACGCTTGCCGAAGACAACACAAAGATTGTCAAGTCAATGAATATGATTGGTTAAATATCGGACGCCGCGCAATTTCAAGCGGCGTTCGGTTTTTGACGGCGAAAATTTACACCAAAATTAACAATCCAAAACACAATACAAAAATGGCATACAAATTATTCATACCCGGTCCGATTGCCGTATCGGAAAAAACATACAAAGCTATGGCAAAGCCCATCATGGGGCACAGAATGAAGGAATTTTCCGACCTCTACGCGTCGGTAGAGCCCCGTCTCCAGCAGCTTTTCTACACGAAAGACCCCGTATTCATCAGCACAAGCTCGTCTTGGGGCATAATGGAGGGCGCTCTGAGAAACGTCACGAAAAAGGCGGTTCTCAACTGCGGCAACGGCTCGTTCTCGGACAAGTGGTACGATGTCGCCAAGCGCTGCGGCAAGAATGCCGACTTCCTCCAGTTTGAATGGGGCAAACCCGTAGATCCCGAAGCCGTGGACAAGGCTTTGGCAACGGGCAAGTACGACTCCATCACAATCATACACAATGAAACCTCCACGGGCACGATGTCCGACATCGCCGCGCTCATGCAGGTCATCAGAAAGTACCCCGATGTAGTTTCCATCATCGACACCGTAAGCTCTTTCTCGGCTCTGCCCATCAAGAAAGACGAACTCGGAATCGACGTTATGGTGACCGGCTCGCAAAAAGCCCTCGCCTGCCCCCCCGGACTCTCCCTGCTCTCCGTCTCCGACAAGGCCATGAAGAGAGCCACCGAAACCGAAGGCCGCGGCTACTATTTCGACTTCCTCGAATTCAAAAAGTTCTACGACAAGAACCAGACGCCCTCGACCCCCGTTATCAGCCTGATTTTCGCCCTCGAAAGCAAGCTTGACGACATCTTCGCCGAAGGCGTCGAACACCGCTATGCCCGCCACTTGGCAAACAACAAGCTGGTGCGCGAATGGGGCTACAACCACGGCTTCAAGCTCTTCCCCGAGGAAAAGTACGGCTCTGTAACGCTCAACTGCTTTGCCAACACGCTCGACATCGACATTGCCGGCGTAATCTCGGAGCTGAAAAAGCGCTACAACATGGCTTTCGACGGCGGCTACGGCAAGCTCAAGGGCAAGACGTTCCGCATCTCGAACATGGGCGACGAAACTCCCGAAACAATGAAGGAGCTTCTCGACAATATCGACGCCATTCTTCCCGAATTCAAGAAATAGATTCCGCAAATTCGGCATATCGTCGCTCGTGCGCACACCCGCGCACGCGCGGCGTTTTTATTTTTGCACAAAGTTGAAATAAGCAGGGGCGCATAAAACGAATATGAAAAAGCTAATCATAGCCGAAAAACCGTCGGTCGCGGCAGACCTGGCGCGGGTACTCGGCAAGGCAAAAAAACACGACGACTATTACGAAAACGACGAGTACGTCATATCATCGGCACTCGGACACTTGGTTGAGCTTTTCAAACCCGACGACATCGACAAGAAATTCGCGCGCTGGTCGCTTGCAACGCTGCCGATAATCCCCTCAAAATTCGAGCTCAAGCCCATAGAAAAGACAAAGGCGAAGCTCGCCGCCCTGAAAAAACTGATGTCGCGCAAAGACATAGACGGCCTTGTTAACGCATGCGACGCCGGCCGCGAGGGCGAACTCATTTTCACCTACATCTACGAAATCACGAAATGCAAACTGCCCTCGCAGCGCCTGTGGGTTTCGTCAATGACGCCGTCGTCCATTTTGGAGGCGTTTTCAAACCTCAGAACGCAGGAGCAAATGCGCTCGCTTCAGGACGCCGCCCGCTGCCGCAGCGAATCGGACTGGCTTGTAGGCATGAACGGCACGCGCGCGCTCACCATAAAAATGGGCACGCGCGGCAAAGACGCAACAAGCGTGGGGCGCGTACAGACGCCGACGCTTGCAATGATTGTCGACCGCGAGCGCGAAATACAAAAATTCAAGCCCGAGGAATTCTGGAAAATCACCGCGAAATTCAAAGTTGCCGACGGCGAATACGAAGGCGTCTACCAGCGCCCCGACTTCAAACAGTCGGCAAAGAAGCCCGACGACAAGGCCGACCGCATTTGGGACCACGCGTTCGGCGCGTCGGTGCTCGAGGAAATCCGCGCCGCGGGCGCAGGCGTTGCCGTGGACAAAAAGACTCTCGCAAAGCAAATAGCCCCGCGCCTTTTCGACCTGACATCGCTCCAGAGAGAGGCGAACAACAAGCACTCGTTCCCCGCCAATAAAACGCTGTCCCTGGCGCAGGCGCTCTACGAAAAGCACAAGCTCATAACATACCCGCGCACGGATTCGCGCGCCCTGCCCGACGACTACCGCGGCGTGGCGACGCGCACGCTCTCCGAGCTCGGCGGTATATACGAGAGTTTCGCAAAAAAAGCCCTCGACGAAAAATATGTATCGAAAGCGGGCAAGAGAATTTTCGACTCAAAACAGGTCAGCGACCACTTCGCCCTGATTCCCACGGGCGTTGCCCCCAAAACACTCACCGACGACGAGCGCAAAATCTACGATATGATTACGCGCCGCTTCATCGCCGCATTCTACCCCGAAGCGCAATTCGACGTGACCACGCGTACCACGACGGTAGGCAGGCACGCATTCAAAAGCGAGGGCAAAGTTATGCGCAGCGCGGGTTGGCTTGACGTCTACAACAAGGAGACCGACGAAAAGAATTCGCTGCCCAAGCTCGCGGGAGATTCCGAAGAGGCGCAAATGGTAGATTCTTCAATGGCGAAAGACCGCACCAAGCCGCCCGCCCGCTATACGGAAGCAACGCTGCTTTCGGCAATGGAGGGCGCTGGCAAACTCCTCGACGACGAAGAGCTGGCAAGCGCAATGAAAGAGCGCGGTTTGGGCACGCCCGCAACGCGCGCCACAATCATAGAAAACCTCATCGCCCACAAATTCGTGGAGCGCCAAAAGCGCGACCTCTACCCGACCCCCAAGGCCGACCGCCTCATCACGTTCCTCAACGTACTGGGCATAGACTCGCTCACAAGCCCCTCAATGACGGGTGAATGGGAATACAAGCTGCGCCTGATTGAAAAGAACGAGCTTTCGCGCAAGGAGTTTATGGACGGCATCGACGCGCTGACGACGGAACTCGTGGACAAGACGAAAAACTTTAAGGAGGAAAACCTCGAAACGCACGAATCCGACCTCAAAAGCCCCGTCGACGGCACGCCGCTGCTTGAAACGTTCCGCTCGTACAAGTCAAAAGACGGCAAATTTATAATCTACAAGACAATCGGCAACCGCCAAATGACCAAAGACGAAATTGCCGAACTGCTTGAAAAGAAAACGCTCGGGCCGCTCGACGGCTTCCGCAGCAAGCTCAACAAGCCATATTCGGCAAAGCTCTACCTCGACGAAAACTTCGCAGTGAAGTTCGACTTCGGACGCCCCCAGCAGGACACCCAAGTAGACCTCTCCAGCGCGCCCGTAGTCGCCGACTGCCCTATGTGCGCAATGAAACTGTGCAAGTGCCAAGGCGCAAAGCTCGTAGATACTGGGCTTTCGTATGTCTGCGTCTGCCCCGACGCAAAGGACAAAAAGTGCTCGTTCCGCCTGAGCAAAACAATGCTCACCCACAAAATAACGGTTGAGGAAATCAACAGCCTTTGCACGCTCGGCAAAACGCCGATGATTGACGATTTTGTCTCGAGCAAGACGCACAAAAAATTCTCGGCGTCGCTCATTCTCGACCAGAAGCGCGGAATAGCCTTCGAGTTCGCAAAGCGTACCGCGGGCGCGAAAAAACCCGCCGCAAAAGAGTCAAAGCCCGCCGAAGACACGCCGAAACAATAGCGCGCCGCACGCGTTCCGCACAACACGCGGTGCCGAATAGCAACGCCGCACGCTCTCGAAGACGCCCGAACTTTTCGGGCGTTTTTTTAGCGCCCGCCGAGCTTGAACCGCGGCGTTATCCCGACGGCTTCAAGCCCGCGCTTGCACAGCTCCGAAGAGCCGAGGGAATTTAAAAGCAAATCGACCGCCAGTTCCCCGACATCGCCCCTGTTTGAAACGCCGAGACCGAACGGATTTCCGAAAAGCACGTCGTCGCCGTGGAAGAGCGCCGCGCGCTTTCCGTCGAGCATTGCCGACTTTACAATCTCGCGCGAAACCGCCGTGGAATACGAGAACACCGCCGAAAGCGAATACTTTTTCACATAGCGCAGAAGGGCGGTCTTGTTGGCTTTTGAATCGCGCCGCCAATACAGCGGGGGTATGGCACATTCGGGCGGAAGCGCGCGCATGAAACCGCCGCTTAGCTTGAAATCTTCGGAACGGTCGGCAAATTCCTCAATCACAAACCCCACCCGCGAATGCCCGCACTCGACAATCCGCCGCGTCATTCCGAACGCAAAAAGAAACCTGTCCAAAACTACCGACATTGAGCACGCCGGACTTTTTATACCCGCCGATACCGTGTTGTAGCGCTTCAACACCTCCGCGAATTTCGGGCAAATCAGCCTGCGCCTGTAGTGCCCCACCACAATGCACCCTCGCACGTTGAAAGTTCTCAGCTGCGCGGCAAATTTGTGTTCGTCGAACCCCGCAGCGTTCAAAACTATGGGAACTACCGAACACGACTGCGCCGCGGCGCGCCTTCGGACGCCGCCTATGTATTCGTCTATTGCCCGATGCCCGTCCGCGCCGTTGACGCGCACAAGGGCGATGTTCTCGAAATCGCCGCGCAAATCCGAACGCCGCACACCCGACATCACGCGCCCGAGGGACTCGTTTTTTCTGAATTTAAGCCCGCGGGCTATTTCCCGAATTTTTGCGCGCGTGCGTTCGGAAATTTTCGCCGAGCCTCCCAATGCAAGCGACACCGTGCTTTTGCTCACCCCCGCAAGCCGCGCAATTTCGGACATCGTAATGCCCCCGACCGAAAGCCTTTTTTTCATGACGGTACATTTATAAATATGCAACTTTTTGACAAATAAAAAATAAAATATTCAACGGTTTTATAAATAAATTCTCCATAATTCTTGAGCTTTGTCTGGTTTGGCTGTTTATTACCATTCAAACCGCACGCAAATGGCGCGGCGAACCAATCGATACATTTCATATGAAATATTTATTTTTGGCAATTTTTACTTTTCTTGCAATGCGCGTTTTCGCCGAAACGGCGGAAATAAAAATCTCGACGACCGACGGCGGAGCGTCGGTCAAAAGCGCAGAATTGCAGAAAATGCCCGACGGAGCGTTTCGCCTGCGCATTCCCGCAGGAGACATTCCGCGCAATGCCAACACTCTCGAAGTACGCTACCAACACGCCAGCGCAAACAGGGGCGACGACGGCTACTGGGTCGCCCCCGACGGCGTCTTCGGCAAATTCGACACACCCGACGGCGTTTACGTTGCCAAGCCCGTCATGCCGTTTTTCGGAATGAAAACCCCCGCCCAAAATTTCGCGGCAATAGTAAAGAGCCTGCAATACGAATTCCTGCCGGTTGCAAGCGCAAAAGACGGCAAGTTCGGCATTTTCCCGCGCTTTGAAATCAAAAAAATGTACTTTGCGCCGTACGAAGACATTATCATAGATTTCTACAACCTGCCGAAGGAGGCAACCTACGCCGACATGGCTAAAATCTACCGCCGCTGGCAGCTCGAACGCGGGGAGGTAAAACCGCTGAAGGAGCGCATAAAGACAAACAAATACCTCGAGTACGCCTGCAAATCGGTCTTCGTAAAAATCTCGATGGCGGCGAAAAACAACAGGGAAAAAATCGAGCACCAAAATGCGGAAAACGAGCCGCCGCTCGGCGTCTCGTGCACATTCGACGAATCAATGCAAATCATGCGCGACTTCAAGGCGGCGGGAATGGACAACGTACAAATCTGCTACACGGGCTGGATTACCAAAGGGCACGACGGCCGCGCCCTGCAATTCTTCCCCGTTGAGGAGGCCGTCGGCGGAGAGGCGAAAATGAGGGAGGCGGTCGCCCTCGGGAAATCTCTCGGCTACCAAATGACGTGCCACGCCGCATACACGGGTGCGTTCACCATATCGAACAGATGGGATCCCGAATACATTGCAAAAATGCCAGACGGCTCCCTGTGGAAAAAGTCGGTATGGTCGGGCGGGCGCTCCTACCAGCCCTGCATGCGGCGCGTCCTCGAGCTTTTCGTAGAGGAAGACTACAAGCACATCAGGGACATCGGAATAGAGGGGCTGTTCCACCTCGACGTAAATTCGGCAATCCGCCCGCCCTTTTGCTGCGACCCGAAACACCCGCAGACTCGCAAACAGGGCGCAGAAGCAATGAACGCAATTCAGGAAATGTCGCACAAATACTTCGGCGGGCAAGGCTCGGAGGCGGGCTTCGACCACGTCGCGCGCACGCTCGATTTCGCCCTGTACACGTCGACATTCCATACATTCCCGTCGAAGTCGCCGCTGGTTTCGGGGTGCGTGCCGCTGTGGCAGATTGTCTACCACGGAATAATTCTGAGCAACCCGTTCCACAAAACGATGTACAGCATATACGCCAAAGACGAACGCGACCGCATTGACGGCAGGCTAAAAACCGCCGAATACGGCGGGCGCCCCGTAGTCTACGCGGGCAGAAAAAGCCTCTCGAACGTTGCGCCGCTGAAAAAAGCCTACGACGAATTTTCGCGGGCGGCATACCTGCAGCTTGAATTTATTGAAGACCACAGGGAAATAGCCCCCGATGTGTTCCTCACAAAATATTCAAACTCTGACGAAACCATAACAAACTACTCAAACAAGCCTTTCGAATACAAAACAACAATAATCCCCGCAAAAGATTACAAAACAATAAAAAACAACGCAAAATAATAAACAAAATGCGCCCGCAATATCCGCGGACGCATTTAAGCGTTTTGCCGAAAAACAAAATCTACTCCGCCTTGAACACAATGGCGGACGCGGAAATGTCGCCCTTTGGCTGCCCCGAACAAAGCATCTTGGCGACGTTTCCGAATATTGTAAGAACGCCGTCGGAATAGGCGCAGTCGGCGGTTATGTCTACGGGAGTATCACTCATCAAATCCTGCGCAAGAACAAGCTTTGGCTTTGCAGCCATCTTGGACGAAACGCTGCCGTCTATCGCCAATCAAAATAACATTGCTCCCAATACATTTTTAATAGCCATCATATATAATTATTGTTGAAATCGGTTTTATTTGCGCGCGGCAAACACCGCAAAATCGAGATAATCGTAGCGGATTTGGACGCTTTTAAAGCCCGCGTCGCAAAGCCATTTTTTCTGGTCTGCAACGGTGGCGCACCTGTCAAGCAACAGGCGTTTGCGCGCCACCGCGGCGTCCGCCTCGGAAAAGTGTTTTACAATAATTGCCTCCCTGTCGGCGCGCGCGGCGGCGCGTTCGGCTTCGGTTGCGCACAAAACCTGTTCGGCGTTCACAAAAATTCCGCCGTCTTTTAGGGCGCTAAATATTTTGGAGAAAAGGGCGCGTTTTTGCGCGTCCTCTACGTGGTGTATTGCCAGCGCGGAAACAACGGCGTCAAAAGAACCGTTTTCGGGATTCCAGTTTGCAAAGTCGGATTCGACAAATTCAACCGCGTTATCCCCGAAATGCGCC
>ERZ808267.338-NODE-338-length-15197-cov-5.446969_pt1 | contig 15197 bp, 11 predicted proteins | sample MGYA00521241_ERZ808267 | MGnify/ENA primary metagenome ERZ808267 (study PRJEB31516, sample SAMN03275592) | gut metagenome | biome: mammalia-associated habitat; material: feces | host: Papio cynocephalus | place: Kenya | collected 2012-07-19 ... | reverse complement strand
GCGGCGCATGCGCTACTACCAGAGCATGATAGACGTTGACTCCCTGATTTCCGGCTGCGAGTATGAAACCCTTAAGGAAAGCTACGTTATCTTCCTCTGCACAAAAGATCCTTTCGGACTGAATTTGCCGGTATACACATTCAAAACAGCCTGCAAAGAGGCGAAAGACTTTGCACTGAATGACGGAGTCAATAAGCTGTTCTTCAACGCAAGCGCCTTTGCCATGGAGAAGAATCTTGAAATAAAGGGCTTCTTGGGTTATCTTTGTAGCGGAAAGCCTTCAGACAACTTTACAGAAAATTTGGAGCAGCGTGTCGAAAGGTTCAAAATCAATGAGATTTTCAGGAGCGACTACATGATGGATGCACTGCCACTTCACGACGCAAGGCGAGCCGGCTTGAAGGAAGGGATTGCCCTTGGCGAAAAACGTGGACTTTTAACCGGTGAACGAAATGCAAAATTTGAGACCGCAAAAAAACTGCTTGAAAAAAACATCCCCGCGGAAATAATTGCAGAATGCACAGGACTTTCTTTGGAAGAAGTGAACAAACTGAAAGATTAGCTTTCCGGAAATACGTCCTGTAAATTTTAAATAATCACGAATCATCAGCTACTTCTGTACTTGTTGTATAAAAGTAGCTGACTGGTAAATTATTCTTTGTTTTTTGAAAAAAAATATTATCTTTATTATCCATAAGGCTGATACTTTACAAAACAGCTTTGTGAATTAAAAATTCATTAATTCAATTTTTCAAAAATCTTAAAATCAGTTCCTTCATAAATTGTTGAATATTCAGCGGGAATATTGGTAAACTCAGTTCCAAGAAAAAGCAGAATTTTTCCATTTTCACCAGTAACTTCTGCAGTGTAACTATCATCTGTGGCATTTATAACGTTTACTTCGCTCATATCTGTTATTCCGAAATCTTTTCTTTTCTGAATCAAAGTCTTTATAAAAGTTTTGTATGTTACACCAGAAAGCCCTGGGACTGTTTCAGAACCAATATATTGATTTGCAGTATCATTCGGACAATCGGATGCTGAGAAATAATGATACCAAGCAACACTTGGATAGCCAGGATGAGTAAGAATGAACGCATAAGCACTTGCTATATCCGCAGGGTCAAGATACCAATGTTTTTGTGTGCTTCCTGTATCGTGGTTATCAACAAAAGTTACTGTATAACCAGGAATTCTTTTATAAAGATTATTCGCATTTTCAAGTTTTGAATAGTTTTTATTATGAACATTTTCAACTGACTCGCTTGTGTTTCCACATCCAAAAACTTCATTGAACATTCCTTTTAGGACAAAATCAAAAGCTCTTGATGGCTTTCCTGCTTCATTGTTTGTGTACTGTGCAGTGTTTTCTATCCAACTGTAAATTGCATTTGACCAAGTTTCTGGGCTATTTCCGTTAAAACTGCCGCTAGGCCAATATTCCCCTACAGAAAAAACTGGCTCAGTTTTTGCATTATAATAGCCAGTAAAATTCCCAGCATAACCTTTTACATAATCATATCTCCAGCCAACAAAACCAGCATCTTTTAAGACTGTATTCATCCAAGTTATAATTCCATTCTGAACATTTACATTTGTGTGATCTAAATCTCTCCCTGCAGCATAACCTTCGCCAGTATCTTTTGCTCCTTTATATCTTGAGCCGAACATATTGCTGTTTATATTTGTAAAACCTTCATCATCAGAACAAATTGCAGAAAAATCCTTGTCCCAAGAAGGCTCGGTAAAATCTCCCCAACCTTCTGTTCCACAACGATGATTTATAACAACATCTTCTATGGCTTTTGCAGGTTTTATGTCCTGTATTGATTTTTTTAAGTCTTCCACAGAACCGTAATAAGGAACTTTAGGACTTTCTTTTTGAGTAAGCAAATTTAATCTTCGTGGTAAATAGCCATTTCCTGTTGTATCTGTACAGTCAGAAGCTGGCGGATACCACACATATTCAAAAGTATCTTTTATTTCATCTGCATTTTTTGAAATTGTGGCATACCAGTCTCCGTTTTTATTTGGACTGCTCCAGGTAAAACCTTGAAGCATAACTCCGCTGCCACCTTTATCAGCACGAGTTGTGGAGTCAAGTTTTATGATTGGATTTTCATCTTTTTCTGGAGAACTTGATTCTGAGTCATTTTTGCAGCTTGCAAAAATTGAAAGAAATACAAAAGTTGAGCCTAATAAAATTTTTTTTATCATAAATACCTTCTAAAAATATGAGATTGCCCAAAAGCTATTTCGCAATGAATAAATATCATCTACCATATAAGTTATTACAAACTTTGCTTTTTAGACAATCCCATAAAATAATTATTCTATTTTAATTATCAATGTAGAAATTCCAGAAACTGTATTCTGTACTTCAGAAGTTTCAGAGAATACAATTTTTCCTGTCGAAATATCTACAGTTTTTCCAATTAACTGGTAACTTGAAATATTCAAATCCTTTTCTAAAGAATTAAATAATACAACAAAATCTCCAGCTATATATTTTATAAGTCCGTCTGTAAGACTCTCTGCTTTTGGCGAAGTATTTCCACCAAAACATTCTGGATATTGTTTTCTTAAAGAAATCAATCCTTTGTAATAATTTGTTACATCAACGTAATCATCAATGTATTCTTGTTTTATTTCATTTATGTCATCCGAAGATATGTAGCTATTTTCATCGCCATCTTTTGAACGCATAAATTCCTGACCGCCATTAATAAATACTGTTCCAGGTGCAAGGAATATCATAGACGCGGCAAGTTCATCCTGTTTTTTTAATGTTGCCAATTTACCAGTTTTTATAATTGCACTTGGGTTTGAATTTGTTCCTACCCAATTTCCTTCGGAAGGTGAAGTTTTTCCGTTCATTACAAGCGCCAGTTTATCTGCAAGGGTAAGATTATCATGACATTCAACATAATTTATAGAACGACCAAGAACCGCATTAAAGTTTTTATGCAGCAATCCTTTAATAACTGTATTTGAAGTGCCCTTTGAATATCCAGAGACTTCTCCTTTTGAAAACGATGGATATTCAGAACCTTTTATTGCATTTCTAAAGTCATCATTAAAACAAGCAACTCCGTTTATAGAATAAGTGTCATCAGCACATTCATTAATGGTTGCTTTGCCAGCTCCATTTTTTACAGGAGAAGTTCCGCCTGTCCAAGGTTCTCCATAAACCATTACATTTTTGTCAATTTCGCTTAAAGCTTTGTAGATTTCTTTCATTGTTTCAGATTCGTGCAAGCCCATAAGGTCAAAACGGAATCCGTTGATATGATAATCAAGCATCCAGTGCTTTAAACTTTCTATCATATATTGCCTAAACATAGGTGCAGAAGAATCTGTTTCGTTACCACAGCCGGACCCATTTGAATAACTGCCGTCCTCGTTTAGGCGGTAATAATAGTAAGGAACTGTCATATCATAGAGAGAACCTTTTCCTGTTCCTGCTGTATGATTGTAAACAACGTCCATGTTTACAGCGATTCCTGCTTCATGGAATGCATTTATCATTTTTCGCATTTGAACAACAGCATCAGTTCCGTCTTTCATGTCTTTTACATAACGTCCTTCTGGAACATTATAATGATATGGATTGTAACCCCAGTTGTAATCCTCATCATTGTTTTTTTGAGCATAATCAAACATTGGTAGGATTTGCACATGAGTTACTCCAAGTTGTTTTATATGCTCAATAACTTTACTGCCATCTGCAATATCCAAGAATTTTCCAGTGCTATCTGCAACTTCAAGGCGTGTCCAGTCGCGGATGTGCATTTCGTAAATTACAGCTTCTGTGTATTTTTTTGTTTCTGAGCCATTATTTCCAAATGGATTTTTGTAACTTTCTTTTTTACCGTAAGAAATGGATTCAGAAGGAATTGCTCTAGAATCAGAATTGATGTCAACAATTTGCGCTGCCACAGAATCTGCACTTGCGGCTTTTGCATAAATATCGCAAACATCATTTTCTTCATCGTTATTGTTAATTCTAAATTTGTAATAGTTGTAGTCTGATATATCAACATCTGAAACTGACCAAATTCCAGAATCCTGATTTATTGTCATTTTTTCGGTAGAATCTGGGGTTTCCAGTTGTTGAGCACTCTTGAACAGAAGAAGAGTTACATTTTTTGCAATAGGTGCCCAAGTTTTAAATGTAGCCTTGTTTCCATTTAAAGTAAGACCTAAATCTCCTTGTGTGTAAACAAAATCTTTTAATGAAATTTTTAATGCATTTGCAGTATTTATTAAAAAGCCGTTTTTTGGCTCAAACTTTTCGTGCTTAATATAATATTTTTTAGAAAAATCAAGTTTTTGTGCAAGTTCTATATAAATAACATCTGCAAAGTTGTTGTATCTGTCATTTGTATTTTTATATTCATAATTTTTTACATCGCTTATAGAAACTTGATTTCCGTCTGAGTCTGTAACAACAAAACCGTTAGAATCAGCTTTTCCTTCAAGCCCAAATTTTACAGAAAGAACAACTTTTAAACTTGTAGCATCCTCTGCAGAAACAGAAGTAATTGAAGGCGTTAGATTGTTTGACAAAGTATAAACTTCTGCATTTTTATTTGTATCTTTGTCACTTATTACAAGATAGTGCTTTTTGCCAGAAGAAAGCGGCAATACTAAATCTGGAGTTTTCCAAGACCAGTCGGCTGCACCAGTTTTTTTGATAATCAAATTTGCATCTTCTTGATTATCAAAAAACGGCTTTACATCATCAGGTAGACCTGCAGCAAGTGTTGTGCCATCATACAAATCCATGTAGCCAAAGTTGTATGAGTCAGATTTTGTGCTGCTCATTGAAACAGAACTTGTCTGACCACTGTCTTTCCACATATAGCAAGTTCTGTCTGCATAGTCGCTTGTGCCTTTTACATAAAAAAGAACAACAAATTTGCTGTTAGAAGAATCATAACTTTCTGAAAATTTTGCAGCCGAAACAATAATAGGATTAATTTCACTTGTTATGCCAGGAGTAACTTCCAACGAAGCAGAATCGCTTTCATTTCCTGTTTTGCAGGAAAACAAAAGCGGCAGCAAGAATAAACCCAAAAAAAGTTTTTTTATTTTCATAAAATCCTCATAAAAAAAGGGATTGGAGTAAACAAATGCACTCCAATCCCTATTAATCAATTAGAAAATAGATTAATTATCAACAGAAACAACTTTTACAGAAGCAGGTTCTCCTTTTTTTCCATTCACAGTTATTTCGCAGTTGAAAGTTCCTGATTTTGTAGGAATTGGAAATTCAATATTTCCCATAGCAGGCCCAATATTTACATTTCCGTTCCAATCACCTACAGAACGAATTTTAAATCCTGCAGACAAATCCTTTCCTGTCAAATCAAAAATGATGTCAGAACCACTTTTAGCTCCCTTTATAGTTCCACTGTCAGACCAAGAATTAAATGGACCTATCAATTCTACGTTGGCATCATCAAAATCTTTTAATATAAGTTTTTCAAAACTGTATACAAAGCAATCTGAAATTGATGAATAAGTTGCAGGAACGAGAGAAACAACAGCTTTGTCATCAGCTTTTACATTTACAACAAATACATAGTGGTTATCTATATATTCAGAAGTCTGTAATGTACTTGTGTACAAAGCTCCACCACCTATCTTTGTATTCCAGAAATCATCACTATCAACAATATAGTTATAAGTACCATCTTTAGCCTTTTCTAGTTGATAGTATATTTTGATTTTTTTGGTATCTTGTGTAATTTCAGCTTCCTCAAAACAGTTATCATCCCATTTAGAAGAATCTGTTTCTGCCTTAAGTTTCTTATATGCATCTTCTTTTATAAACTTAGCTTTTGGTTTTGTAATTTGAATACCTAAATTGAAAGTTTCAGAAGCAGGCTTTATTTCTACAGGTGTATCAAATCCCCAACCATATCCACCATCTTTCAAATCTGCAGATGTATAACTATGAGAATCTGTACCCCATGCATTTTCAGGAATCCAGTTATGCCATGCTACATCACCATCTCCTGAACATAAGAAGATTTTACTATGGTCTTTTTCAACAGGGGCATTTATGATATGAATTCCATCAACATAAATCTTGTAACCTTCGTATTTTGCGTCAGATTTCTTCCAAGATTTTGTATCAAGTTTTGCAAGATCAACTGTCATTGTAACATCATGACCATCTGTGTAATCAGGGAAGAACCAGTTGTCATTTGCATTAGAAAGAAGACAAGTCCATGGGTCAGTGTCTACATTGTATGCGGCAATCTTGATTGCAGGACTCTTGTTTGATGCCCAGCTAGGCTTTGTTCCATAGAATACAAATGTAATGTTTCCGTCTTTATCAACTTCTTTTACAAGACCATTGTCAGTAACAACAGCAGTAACTTTTATGCCTGCAGTTTCCATGATGTTCCAGTTATCGCCAAGATTTTCATCTTTAGAACTGATAGCACTACCTGCAACAACAAATTTTGTTCCCACATTGTCTGTAAGACCTTTGAAAGTTACTGTGTATTTGTTGTTTGTTCCAGTTTTGCCTGCAAGTTTGATTTCAACCCCTGCAGGAAGGTCTTCTGCAGAAGCCGCTGTTGAAATGTCAAAATCGCACATATAAACAGGAATTGCAAAAGTTTCTACAGCCGATGCAACAAAAGAGTATTCTGGAACATCGTTATAAACTGCAATGTTTACATAGTTCTTTACTAAATCTTTATCTGCAGTTCCTGCTGGAGATGTTTTTACAGCAAGTTTTGCATAATCAAGTTTTCCGTTTGCAGGGTCTGCAACCTTGAAGCTTTTTGTTCCAACTTGAAGATACATAGAAATTTTTGAAGTGTGAAGTGTATCTCCATCAAAAATGTATGGTTCATCAAATTTTACAAAAGCTGTTCCAGAATCCTGTGATTTTTCTGCTCCAACGGCAGCAATAGTTGTTGTTCCAATTGCAACATCAGTGTCACCTTCGGAAACCATAAGTTTAGCAGTTGCACCATCGTAAGCAGCATCCAGACCAGATACCTTAAATCCAACAATCTGCATTTTGTTTAGTGCAGTATTGTCATTTACATAATCAAGCTGGTTTGTACAGCCTGCTGCCAGAAGAAGAGAAGCAGCCGCAGCAAAACCGGCAATAAATTTAGTCATTGTTTTAATCATCTCTTACCCCTTATTTTGCTGTTACTGTATATAATTTTGTAACAGGGTCAAATTCGATTAAATACTTTCCTGGTGTAGGAAGAACCGTCTGCAAAGAACCATATCCGTTGTCTGCAGTTTTTGGGAACAAAGAATGATTTGCCTCATCCTGAGAATAAGTGCTGTTATTCTTGTTGAAATAGCAGTATTCCAAGGAATAGCTTGCACCAGCAGTTATTTCAAAACGCTGATTTTTCTTTGTTGTTTCTACATCAATGGCATACTTGCCTGTAGAAAGATTCTTTGTCATCAATGTTTTTGATGTATTAGAATGATCAAACCATTCAGAATTGTCACCCCAGCATGTGTAATACACAATATATTCTGGGTAGTCTTTGTCGTATGTCATTTCGCAGCTTGTTATTGCAAATACTGCAAAAAGAGCAAAAAGGCTTATTAAAAATTTCTTCATTATAATTTTCCTCCTCTACCTAAAAATCAGAGGTCCCACTGCAAACCAACGCGGATTGCATAGTTATCCATGTAATCAGTTACACCATCTTTTGTAGCGTTGTCATAATCGCTTGAGAAGCGGTATGCTGTTGGTCCGTCACCAAATTTCTGATATGGATCCATTGCATACATAAACTGAAGATATGCTGTTGGTTTAGCAAGTACAGAAAGTTTTTTCATACCACCAACATAGAATCCAAATGGGTTATTTGGATCATCTTTCTTTGAATCTTTGTTAAGAGTTCGGATACCAATACCAGCCTGAAGTCCATATTCATTTGCAAAATTCCATGATGTGATAACTGTGTTGAACAGATAGTTTGTGTCTGTGTTGTCAAAACAATACTGGATTTTTCCTGTTTTCAGGATTTTTCCGCCAAAGTTATGATCATATGTAAGACCAGCAGCTTCAATTGTGTACTGTTCTGTTCCGAATACACTAGCAACTTTATCTTCTTCTGCTGTGTAGTAAGCAAAATCAACATAGCCACTAAGTTTTCCTGGTACATAGAAAGCTTCATCAAGATCAAGTGAAAAATATGGTTTTGCACGAATCTTCATTCCATCATCTACATTTGAAACCTTGCTGTAATCCTTGTCTTTGTCCAATACCATCTGTACATATGGAGCAACACCGATATTCAATGAAGAAGTTACATTTGCATTTACATCTGCAAAAATTCTCTGATGATTAAGCTTTCCAAGCTGATCTCCAATATTTGTATGATCATCAGCACCATCTTCAACATACATCATTCCAGCCTGCTTTCCGCGGAAACGGTAACCAACAGTGGCATTTATAGTATCATTAGAGAAATTAGCCTGAACATTTGCAGCCATATTTGTAAGAGGGCTATGTTCTGACTCTACAACGCCAACATCTGATGTCGCTGGAATAAATTTGCTGTAGTATGTAACGCCATCTTCTTTTGTAAGATCGCCATCACCATAAATATTAGCAAGATAGTTTGCCTTGAATGTAAGAGGTCCAAAAATACCCTTGTAACCTACGATAAAATCCTGTTCATAGCAATGACCAAAGATTGTATCAAAAGTTTTTCCAAGCGCAGTATTATACTGGAATCCCAAGTTGAATGCAGGACCTGTAGAAAGGTCAAACCAACCAAAGAAACCAAACTGGCTACCAGCGCGGTCTGCAGATTTGTTTGGAGCAACAGCAGCCTTCAAAGTAACCGGACCAAGCTGCTGAAGAGCCGGACCTAATTCAAAATAGTTAAATCCACCAACTTCTTTGTAACCTGCTTCCCATTCTTTATCAACAGTAATCCAATCATTGATGCTGTGTGGTGGCAACTTTGCATATTTATAACCAGTTGTCCAGCTTACATATTTTGTATCAATTCCAAATTTAAAATGTCCAAGATATGTGCCAGCTGTTTTTTCTCCATTAAAAATATGAACAGGGGCAAAAAGAAGTCCTGAACCAAAATTCTTTAGTCCGTCATCAAAGTCAGTGATGTCCTGATTATAAAGATTATCAAAAGAATCTTGTTCTGCTACTGCGATTTCAAAATATACAGGAACACTAGGAAGCGCATTTCCAGTAACTTTCATGTATGATTTCAAATTTATACCAGCAGAAACAAGCCCCTTGTCAAGTTCCTGTGCAGAATCATCGTCTGTAAGGAATTTTGCCTGTGCGCCAAGCATAGACCATGTAAGGAACTTTAAACCTGATTTTGGAGTTGCATCTCCACCGCCAGCAAGAGCATCAAGTTCTGCCATAGAGTTCTTACCACCAAATCCATCATCAACGAAATCTGGTGCTTTAAGGTCTGTTGTCCAGCTTCCGTCTGAAATGAACTTATATTTTACCGTTGTTCCTGGCTCAAAAGTTTTTGTCAATGTAAAACCTTTATCAGTCTTTGTCATTGGCAAAGCACCATTCTGCCAGTTTGTGAAGTCTCCCGCAAGAAGAACTTCAGCTGCTCGCGGATTACCATAGAAGAATGTCGCTTCTACTTTTCCGTCTGCAAGTTTCTTGGCCGTAACATCGGCGAACAATCCCACCATAGCTACTGCAAGAACCGAGATGAAAGCGAATAATTTTTTCATCTTATCCTCCAATATTGTATTGAACGTAAGCATGCGAAAAACAGCCTTTTGATTGACAGAATCGCCCTTATAGAAAGTGGCGCGCAAAATCGAAAGGGGGCTCCCCTATTCAAAAAGATGTTTTCTTGGTAGGGGAGGAAGTCTTATTTTATGAAAGACAGAGGATTTTTGGTTTCTATGATTTGTTGGCTATTTTTTTTGCAGGTTGCCTGGTTTTGTTTTGGTTTTGCGGAGCGGTAGCGCTGGGAGCCCTTTACCGACCGGAGGCGCAAAAAGGGTGGCCTTGAAGCTTTGCGGAAAGGGCGCGTTTTTTGTGGTGAGGACGGCGAGCGCACAGCGAGGGGCGGACATAGCGACGGCAAAAGGCGCGCTTTGCGTGTTTTTTGACGGACCGCCAATTTTTTTTCTGAATTAGGGGCGAAAAAGGCTATCATCAGTGCTTTGATGATTTTTTGATGACTGTTTGCGGGTGATTTTGCTTGGAAGAAAGAAAAATTGTGATATTTTTAAGTTGTGACTTAAAAAGTGCTGGTTTTGCGCATTCGGGTGGGGCTTGTAAAACGTTGTTTTTGGGCTAGAGGTTTACTTTTGCGCGGCCGGTATTTTTTAGTTTTTATAGGAGGCTTTTATGCAGTTGAAATTTTATTTTTGTAGGCATTGTGGAAAAATTATTGCGATTGTAAAGGATTCTGGAACTCCAACTTTTTGTTGTGGAGAAGAAATGCAGGCTCTGGTGCCGGGAACATCGGATGGCGCTTCAGAAAAACATATTCCGGTGATAAAAGTTTCTGGAAATACGGTTTCTGTTACTGTTGGCTCAAAACTTCATCCATCAGAATCAGAACATTACATTGAATGGATTCTGCTGGAGACAGACCAAGGGTTGCAGCAAAAATGGCTAAAACCGGGAAATTCGCCGAGTGTTGATTTTGCGGTTATGACCGGCGAGCGCGTTCAGGCGGCTTACGAATATTGCAACATCCACAAACTTTGGAAGGCTGAATATTAGAAAATTGTCAGTGTAAATTAGATTTATTAAGAAGGAATGTCATTTTTTTCCATGAACATTGGAAAAAATGTAAAAACTTCGCATTCTGGCTATTGATTTTTATGGAGGAAGTTATGAGCACATTGTTATCGTCAATGTTGAACACACAAATTCAGAAAGAATTTGAATCCGCTTACATTTACCTTGGATTTTCAGCGTTTTTTGACAGAAAAGGTCTTTCCGGTTTTTCAAACTGGTACAAAGTTCAGGCAAAAGAAGAAGAAACTCACGCGATGAAAATTTATGATTATTTGTGCAAAGTGAATCAACCAATTGAACTTTTGCCAATTTCTGCACCCAAAAACAAAGTTGAATCTGTTCTGCAGGTTTTAACGCAGTCGCTTGAGCACGAAGAATATGTTACAAATCTTATAAGCACGCTTTATTTTCAGGCGGAAAAAGAAAAAGACCTTTTTGCAAAGAATTTCCTTGAATGGTTCATTTCTGAACAGCTTGAAGAAGAGCAAAATGCCAAGGAACTTATCGGAAAATATGAAAATTTTTGTTCAACGCCGGAAGGTTTGTATCTTTTAGACAAAGAACTTGCCGCCAGAAAATAAAATTTAAAAATCACCTGTGCAAAGAATTCTTTGTCAGCTGCTCCTTTTTGAATAATTCAATAAGCTGTTCGCGCGTAAGATTTCCGTTCCGCTCGCGGGCAGCTTTAAGTTTTCTGTAGACCGTGTTTTCGCTAAAACCTTCAACTTCTTTCTGGTAAATTTTGCCATCACAAAGCTGAAGAAGAATTTTAATCTCATCCTCGTAAAGAATCAGTTTTTTGCGTTCAAAGTTGTTGGCAATAACAAAGAAAACCGTTCCAAAAAACCAGATTGTCCGCGTAAGGTGAATCAAAAAATGGAAGACACTTTCGCCGTTTATTGAAAAAGCAACGCAAATCGCCGCAAAATAAAGCAAAACCGCAATAAATTTTACGCGCGGCTTAATCATGATAACAATGCAGACAATAAAAAGCGCGGTGTAATTGTTAAAAAGAAACGTTTTTTCAAATGCAATCATAAAAACCAAAATGACCGCATAAATAAGATAAAAATATGAGAAACATTTTCGCCTAAAAATCGCCGCAGCCGGAATATACAAAAAATTCATGATGGCAATAATCCAAGTTCCGGCAAAAAATCCCTCGGAAAAACCCTTCCATGCATACAAGGCACACAAAATTCCCGAAAGAACGCTCGTAAACAGCACAAAATGATCATTCAAAAAAACGCTGAAAAAATCCTTCTTCATACAAAAATTATATTGCTTTTATTTTTTCTGAACAACCAAAAAACTCCCGCATTTTAAAATTTCTTTGGGGTTTTGCAAAAAGATGAAAAATTCACAGCTAAAAATAAAATTTATTACAGTAAAAAATCTTAAAAATCTGGGGAAAAGTCTTTCCCCTAGGCTCAGCCACTCCGCGTCTTCGCCATACCCCATTCTCCTAGGGGCTCCGCCCCTAAAACCCCAGTATAACTACAATAAATTTAAAACATCTTCAATATCTTTTAAAATTCTCTCGCTCAATTCAATTTTTAAACTTTTTCCATAGATTTTTGCAAAAGAATTTTGGGTATTTACAGGGCATTCTCGTTCTCCAAATAGGGATGATGTTGGAATGTTTAATGCGTCGGCTATTTTATCTATTGTTTCTGCAGAAGGAAATCTTTCTCGGGCTTCCATATCGCCAATATAAGAAGTGCTCATTCCGATTTTTTCGGCAAGTTTTTCTTGTGTAAGACCTGCTTGTTTTCTATAGAATTTTAAATTCTGAATAAAAATATGGCGAATTCCCATAAAAGAATTATCAGACATTTTGAAGGGATTTTTTATTTTATAAAACACACAATTTGCAAAAAATTGACATAATTTTGAGTTTTAGTGTATATTTTTATAAATTAAAACTCAAAAAAGTAATAAAAATGAAATAAAACACGTTATAAAACATGATTATAAAAAAAGGGAGATTTTATTGAAAATAAAAGAAATTTTGTTCTGCTGTTTTGTATTTACTTTTGTTAGTTGTGCAAGTTTAAAAAATAAAAATATAAATTCTCCAGATTGGATAAAAATTAAGGAAATTTCAAATTTTTATCCAAAAGAAAAATTTTTATCTTCAGTTGGAGTTGGAAAATCTCCTGAGATTGCAAGAAATAATGCGGATGCGGAACTTTCGTCATATTTTTCAGCTTTTGTAAAATCCAATAGCTTCTTCAAAGAGAATTTTTCCTCTGCCAATGATGAAATATCAAGTCAAAAAGAATTTGTAAAAACGGTTTTTGTGAATTCAGAAACTAAGCTTTTTGCGTTGAAACATTCGGATGTTTATTTTGATAGAGATTCTCAAAATTATGTTGTCTACGCTTATATAAATCGGGAAGATGCGTTGGAGCTTGTTGAGCCAAAAATTCAGGAAAAATCTGCTTGTATAAATTCATTTTTTCAAAAAGCAAAATCAGAAAGTGAAAATTTTTATAAAATCATATTTTTTAACAAAGTATTAAATGAAAGTCAGGATTTTTATGATTTATATTATTTTCTTTTAGGAATAAATTCTGAAAAAGCAAAAAAATATTTTTTTATAACAGAAGAAATAAAGAATTCAAGAGAACTGATTTTTGAGTTAAAGCAGAATGCAAAAATTTTTATAAAGGCGGATGCTGATGTTGAAAACCGAATAAAAACAAAACTTGCTGAAATTTTTTCAAAAGAAGGTTTTGCGGTTGTAGATGTTTCAGAAACTTCGGTAAATAAAGGAACAAATTTTTATACCGCAAACATTTTTGTAGATTTTAAAATTTTTGAAAATAACGGAATTTTTACATCATATCCAAGCTTGAATATTTATATAAAAGAAATAAATCCTTTTTTTAAGGAAAAAACTTTGGTGTCTTTTGAAAAGCGGTTTGGAAAGATTTCGTCTTATGAAAAAGAAATGTGCAGGAGACTGGTTATGCAGCGAATAGAAAATGAACTTGAAAATAATTTTATAAAAGAGGTGATGAATGATTCTAAATACTAAATACCACAAAAATCTGATTCTTGTATTTTTGATGTTTTTGAATGCTTTTTGTTTTGCGGCGCAGAAAAAAAATTCTATTGACGAAACTTTGGATTTAGTAAGTAAAGAGATTGTTTCGCGTTGTTCAAAAAATGAAATTGTTGCAGTTCTTAATTTTTCTGCAGAAACAAAAGAAATGGATGAATATGTCCAGAATGGCTTAACTGCATCGATTTTTGAAAATTCTACTCTGCAGGTTGTAACGCGTCAAAATATGGATAAAGTTGAAAAAGAGCTGAAATTTCAAAATTCAGGTTTGGTAAGCGATAATACGGCTCTTTCTATTGGAGAGCGGCTTGGCGCCCATAAAATAATTTTCGGTTCATTGGAAGAACTGGACAATAAATATATATTGCAAATAAAAATGCTTAATGTCGAAAAAGGAGCGTATGTTTTATTTAAAAAATACGAAATTTCAAGGTCGCCAAAAACAGAGCAACTTTTGCATCATGCGGCAACAATTTATAAATCTTCCTTAGGTTTTATTTTTGAAGGAAACAAAAATTCGATTTTTGGAATTGCCCCAACTGCAGGATTTTCTTTTGATTATAGTATTTTTAGACGTTTTTCTGTTGGTCTGAAAGTCTTGGTAAGTTATGACTTCTTTGAAAAGAACAATTCTATTTATTCTGTTGAGCCGCTTGGTTTTATGCGGTGGTATGCGGTTTCTCCTACAGGCGAGCCAAGCGCGGGTCTTTTTGTAGAGGCTCAAGGCGGACTGGAACTTATTTTTGTAAATTCAGATTTAAAAAATTCCTTGGATATTGGTGGAGCTGTTGGTTTTCGTATGGCATCAGGAAATTTCTATGTTGAACCAATTTTGCGTGGTGGTTATCCATACATTTTTGGATTAGGAATAAATGCAGGATTTAGGTTTTAGAGGTGATTATGAAAAAAAATAATTTTTTTTCTTTGTTGATTTTCTTTACAATTGTTTTAACGGCATGCAAAAATCCATTTTTTATTGAAAATACTGAACTATACGAAGTTAGTTTTTCTACAAATGGAGGAACAAGTATCTCTTCTTACAGAACAGAAGAAATAAAAGAAGCTCCATTTACTTTGCGTTCTGAATATAGCTTTGCCGGATGGTATTTGAACTCTGATTTCTCAGGAGAAATATTAAAATTTCCATATAAAATTTCAAAAGATACAACACTTTATGCAAAATGGCAGCAAGAGTTTACAGTAAATTTTGAAACAAACTGCGAAGAAAAAATTCAATCTTACAAAACAGGAATTATTCAGGAAATTCCGGATGTAAGTCGTTCAAATTATGTTTTTGGCGGTTGGTATACAACTTCAGATTTTAGTGGAAGTGCGGTAAATTTTCCGTATGTTGTGACAAAACCAGTTACT
>ERZ808267.337-NODE-337-length-15208-cov-2.587738_pt1 | contig 15208 bp, 12 predicted proteins | sample MGYA00521241_ERZ808267 | MGnify/ENA primary metagenome ERZ808267 (study PRJEB31516, sample SAMN03275592) | gut metagenome | biome: mammalia-associated habitat; material: feces | host: Papio cynocephalus | place: Kenya | collected 2012-07-19 ... | reverse complement strand
AAATTTTTCCCCTGTGGATTTATTAAATTTTTGTAATAATCGACAGAAATATCTTTCCTAATTACTTCGTAATGACAGGTAATTTAAGTCCTCCCTATAAGAGGGAGGATTTAGGTGGGTGCTGATTATATGTTATTCTAAAAAAAACAATCCCCCTTTTATTCCCCCTTTGCAAGGGGGATGATACATTTAACCTCCCTCTAAAGGGAGGAAGTTAGAAAACAAATAAGGTCGACATGTTGCCGACCTTATTTGTTTTATTTTTCAGGTGCAATTTGCGGTTTTGGCAGATGTGCAGCAAATTGATTAAGCATCTTGTTGCGCGTATATTGAGCGACTGTAGCTTTACCTGTTTTACCGGTTTGCTTTTGGAATTCAGCTTCTGAGATTTCTTTGCCTGATTTGTCAAAGTAGTGATAGTTGCCTTTTTGGTCTACTTTTAAAGAACATTTGTTACCACTTGACATATTTACTGTGTAGCTTGCTTTGTAGGTTTCTGCTTTTTTAGTTTCTTGTTTAACACCGCCGGCTCCATCTGAGTTGGATTTCTTTGAAGTTGCCTTTGAGATTGTGGTCTTAGCTCCATTTACCGTCGGCGTTTCGTCGGGGGGGGGCAGACTTGTCAACACTCCCGGTGCCTAATCCTGCAAGTTCTTTGCAGTCTTTTGGTTGTACAAGTTGTCCATTGATTAAGATATATTCTTGTTCTGTTGTTGGTACTGCTTTACCGGTTTTGTTATTTGTTGCTCCTGTTAATGAATATACTTCGTATTGTTTGCCATTATAAGTTACTTTTTTGGTTCCTTTTTGGTAAGTGTACGTATTAATCGTATCTTTAATGCTTACAGTGCCATTACCTTTATTGGATACCTCTCCTTGAATTTTTGATTTACTGCCGAGTGCTTCATCAATTGCAGATGTAAATGTGCCATCTTTCAATTCTTGTGTTTCAGGTTCACTCGGTTTTACAGAACTATCATCTGTTTCCGGCTTAACTTCTGTTGGTTTATCGTTTTTTGTATTAATTGCTATTTGTGTAACATCTTTAGGAGGTTCTTTAGGAGTTTCAGTACCACCGGCACCTTCGGATTTTCCGCCGCCTCCGATGCCGAAGAATCCTAATATAGTTCCTAACAAAGAGGTTCCCATACCAATTCCAAGCATTGTTTTGGTAAAGCCTGACATTCCATCAGAACCACTGCAACAATTATCATATACTCCGCAACTACTGCCGAATATACTATTGTTAATGATAGTCGTGTTGCTCGGAAAGACATTTACTCTGCCCATTCCACGCATTTGTCCTGCTTTTAAATTGTACGTTAATGACTGGCGAACGCCGCCTGACCATCCAGTTATACCATAATTACTCATGGCTCTTACCTCTTATTTTATATTCTTATATATATAAAGTATATAAATAGTTATATATTGCGCTGATGGACAAATTTATTTACAAAAGTTAATAATTAATATTTTTCTTTTATTAATTTATTGTACTGTGTTTCAGTCATCATGTGGTTTTGAAGTACATATTCTTTTGATAATTTTTGTTTACCGGATTTAAAGTTATTCAAAAGTTCATGCATTTCTGCGTTAGTTTTTTGAGTTTCACCCTCTTTAGTAATTCCATCTTTTGCATCTTTAACCAAAGCTTCAAGACCGAAATCAGAAATTCCGTTGAGAGCTACTTCTTCGCCAACTTTAGGATTTTTAACTTTTTTGCCTGATGTTTGAGCGTTGTAACCAAATTCAGGTATATTTGTGTTGTCGTGACTTTCGTCAGGTTTGTAGAAACGATTGATAACTTTATCCATAGTGTCGCCACTGTGTACAATTGCGCTTACGTCATAAGTCGTATTGCCTTTGTCATCAGTGTGTTGGTTTTTAATCTTGTCTTTTACATATTTTTGTTGTTCAGGAGTTAAATCCTTGTAACCATTGATTGTATCTAATTTTTTATCAATATCAGTTGGTTTAGTGGTTTCTTCTGTTGGTTTTTGAACTTTTCCTGCACCGTCAGTAGGTTTTGTTTTACCTGTTTCAGTTGGATTTTCAGGCTTTTTAGAACTTGAAATTTCATTGCCTTTATCTTTTTCTGCTTTTGCTTTTTCAGCTTCCAATTCTTTTATTTTCTTATTCGCACTAGCAAGTTGATCTTCCAAACTCTTAACTTTTGCGCCTAGTGAGCTATCAGTATTTTGGTTGTTTTGTGTTTCCAAATTGCCAAAGTTGCCGAAACTTCCGAACGGATTAAACATATTGTTTGAATTTAATCCAAACAATCCACCGCCTTGATTTCCGCCAAACATTGAACTCAAAGCCATAAGACCAAAAAGATTGTTCATTCCACGATTATGGTTGCAGTGACAACCGCCCATTCCATATCCGAACATTGACATTCCAAATGGTTGTGCGCCAAAGAAATTGTTATTTATTATTGTTCTGCCGCCACTTCCGCCCCAAAAGGTGCGTGGACCGTGAAGATATGTGTAAAATGATTCAACCATAATACATCTCCGAATTTTATACTCTTATATATATAAAGTATATATTCCTTGCCTTATTGCTAATAATATTCCCAATTGTTAAATAATGTTAACAAGAATTTCAAAATTAAATATCTAAACCGCTGAAAAGGGTTAGGGAAGTTATTTCTTTCAGTTTCGGATAATCTTCTATTTTATTTGTTTTTACAAACTCAATAGCCTCATTACGAGCCATTTCGAGTATTTTGGCATCTCGAACAATATCAGAAATTATCAAGTCCGGCAAACCGCTTTGACGTGTTCCCAAAAACTCACCGGGTCCACGCAATTGCAAATCTTTTTCTGCAATAACAAATCCGTCATTGGTTTGTGTCATTATGTTCAAACGTTCACGTGTTTCTTGTGATTTGGTTGATGTGTGCAAAATACAATACGATTGAAGGCTATTTCTGCCGACACGACCTCTCAACTGGTGAAGTTGTGATAATCCAAATCTTTCGGCGTTTTCAATTAGCATAACTGTTGCGTTTGGAACATCGACACCAACTTCAACAACGGTTGTAGAAACAAGTATATCGTATTTTTTATCTTTAAAATCTTTCATAACCTGTTCTTTTTCGTCGTTTTTAAGTTTTCCGTGCAAAAGTCCGATTTTAAATTGTGGAAAAACTTCTTTTTGCAGGCGTTCAGCTTCTATTGTAGCGGCTTTAGCTGACAAAGTTTCGCTTTCTTCAATCAACGGATAAACAACATAAGCTTGTCTACCGGCATCAATTTCGGACTGAATAAGCTCATAAACACCTCTATGTGAGGTTACAAGCGATGTTTTAATTGGTTTTCTGCCTTTTGGAAGTTCGTCGATTATTGTCAAATCCAAATCACCATGAACAGTCAAAGCAAGAGTTCTCGGAATTGGTGTGGCGGTCATTGTAAGCATTTGTGGGTTTTGTGATTTCTTTTTCAAAACATTTCTTTGTTTTACCCCAAACCTATGTTGCTCATCAACAACAATTGCACCCAAATTGTTAAAATCAACGTCATCTTGAATTAATGCGTGAGTTCCAACTGCAATATTCATTTGACCGTTTCTCAAATCTGTACGGAATTTTTCACGAACTTTTTTCCCTTGACTGCCTAAAAACAATCCAACGCTAATGCCCATAGGACTAAGCCATTGTTGAAGGTTGTTATAATGTTGTTGTGCAAGGATCTCCGTCGGAGCCATAAGTGCGCCTTGATATCCGTTTTCAACTCCCGCAAGCAGCATAATCGTTGCAACGACGGTTTTTCCGCTACCAACATCACCTTGTAAAAGTCTTGCCATCGGAACATCAGAGTTTAGGTCGTTCAAAATTTCATTGACCGCTTTTTTCTGCGCTCCTGTGAGTTCAAACGGTAGATTATCAATAAATTCCCTAACAAGTCCTTTTTCTTTAACTTTTAGTGCCAAAGCGGAGTGGTTGTGAGAGTTTTGCTCTCTTATTTGAACCATTTTTAATTGGATTAAGAAAAGTTCTTCAAAAATTAAAGAAAATCTTGCTTGCTCCAACAATTCTTGGCTTTCAGGAAAATGAATTTGTTCAACTGCGACTTTTTTATCAAGAAGTCCGATTTTTTCTCGCATAAAATCAGGGATAACGTTTTCGATTTCATCTTTGTATTTTTGGATTGCGTTAAAAATCGCACGCCTCAAAACTTTTATGCTCAAATCCTCGCAAACTGTATAAATAGGAACTATTCGAGCGATATTGAGGTTTGAATTTTTGTCCTCTAAAAATTCTCCTGTCATAATTGAATACGTCGGTTTGTCAAAGGTTAATTTACCGTCATAATTGTTCCTTTTAACCTTGCCTGATAGCATAATCCCTGCATTTACAGGAAATTGCGCCTTAGTTCTTTCTAGCATAAAACGATTTGATTTTGCTTGGAAAAAGCTTAAATCCAACCTTCCGCTTTCATCAGCGACAGTGACTTTGACGACTGATAATTTCTTTTGAGTATTGAATGCTGAAACTGATTTGATATACCCGAAAACTGTTGTAGTTTCTCCTTCTTTAAGATCTCGGATTAGAGTTCTTGAAGAATAATCGATATGTTTTTTCGGAAAATACAACATCAAATCTTGAACTGTGTAAATTCCGAGTTTGTTCAATTTATATGCAATTTTAGGTCCAACGCCTTTCATATACATAACGTCTGTATCTTTGGCAGATTTTGTTAATTCGGGCGCATTGCTAACTTCTGCTTTTGAAGGTTTGGGATTTGTTTCAGATTTAAGCACCCTAATAAGGTTGTCAATGCTTTTTCGTCTTTCGTTCAATCCTGCAAACGGATAATGTTCAAAAGCTTCCGCAATGACAGCCCATTTTGGGTTCTTTTTAGATAATTTGTAATATCTTTTTGCCTCGTTTTTGATAAAACTGGAAAAAGCCTGAGTTTTTCCATGAATATCAATATATCGATATTGAATTTCAATCTCAATAGCTTTTTTCAGTTGTTCAATGTTATCAATCATTCGCTAAGCCTCAAAACTTCATAAATATCCATCTTTTTAGCTTTGCCTCTGATAGTTACGTCTGCGATTTTTATTGTGTCAACAATATCTGCGACATAAGAATATGTCGAACTACTGATTAACATATTTGTTTTATAAACCTTATTATAGCTTTCAATTCTGCTTGCAAGGTTTACGGTGTCGCCGATTACGGTGTATTCAAGTCGTTTTTCAGAACCGATATTTCCGACAAATGCCTCACCTGTGTTAATCCCAACTCCGATTTCAATTTTTGGTTTTCCTTCTGCTAACCATTTGTCTTGTAGTTGATCAACCTTTTTTAACATTGCACAGGCACATCTGACGGCGTTTTGAGGATGATTTAAATCCTGAATTGGATCACCAAAAATTGCCATAACTGCATCCCCGATAAATTTGTTGATTACGCCGTTGTATTTGGTAATTATTGGTTCTATCTCAGAAAAATATTCGTTCAAAATAACCGAAACTTCTTCTGCAGTCATTTTTTCACTCATACTTGTAAAGCCTCTGATATCAGCAAAAAGAACAGTAACATTCGCTTTTTTACCGCCTAATTTTATGTCGTCAATATTTTGAACAACGTTTTTCATGATATCTTGCGAAAGATATTTTCCCATCGCATTTTTGATTTTTTCTTTGTTTTTACCTTCAAGAATAAATCTGTAAGAATATCCAAAAATCATCGTGCTTAATTGAACTGCGAGTGGCGTTATAACAAGCGGGACAACATTGTTATTGAAGCAGACGATACAAAATGCAAAATACAATATCGCAAATCCAATCAATGTAAGAAGTGATGGTAAGAATGCGAAAAATCTGATGATTAGGAAAGTTGCAATTGATATCAAAATTATCGTAATCAAATTAGAAAATGCGCTGAATTTCACAATAAATTGGTTGTTCAAAAAGTTATCTAAAATTGTCGCTTGGATATCAACTCCAGGATGTTTGGTGGCAATTGTAGTTTTCAAAACGTCTTCTACTGCAAGAGCGTTTGCGCCGACAAAAACGATTTTGTTATCAAATTCTGATGGTGAAATAATCGGCTTTTTGCCCTGTTTCATCAATCTATCAGAATTTATTAAATCAATTGCAGAATAAGTTTTGTGTGAATAATCCGAATTAGGAAGAAATTCGCAAAACTTCATATTATGGCGAATATCACCGTTATGAGTGTAGGTTGGAATTTTCAAACCTGTTTTATCAACGATTAGATAATTGTTAGTTAGGGTTAATTTGTTTGTTTTGTTGCTCAACATATAGGCTCTGAGCGCAAGTGACGGATAATAGTTATCGTTATAGCTGATTAAATCGGTTGCCTCCCTTAAAATTCCGTCAACAGGGTTAAGAGTGAAATTTACAGAACCGACATTTTTTTGTGCATCAAAATATTGGTCTGGAAACATTGTCAAACTATTGTAATTGCTATATCTTGAATTGTTTTTGGTTCTTTTATCAGCAACTTCAATAGAAAATTTACGCTGAAATTTTTCATCGTAATTGCTGCCGAGTTCAGGATTTTCGTATTTATCGGATAGAGCCATATAGCCACCAATAAAGTTATCAGTGTTTTTTACGGTATCAAAGAAATAATTGTCTGATGATGGCGGATTGTTTTTGTCTAAATTCGTAAAAATAGAGTCAAAAACAACGACTTTGGCATTTGTGTATTTGTTTAAGTAGTCAAAAACTTCTCCATACAAAGATCTTGCCCACGGCCATCTGTAACTGTCGATTGATTTGTTATCAATCATAACGAGTGCAATATCATCAGAACCTTTCATTGTTGCGTGTGTAAGGTTTGTCATCATATCATAAATTGGATTTTCCCAAAAATTAATTGATACAAATGCGATTATTGCAACTAAAAAAACATGCAATAAAAATGACTTTACAAAAAAAGCTTTTCCTTTAAATATTTTCATTTCAAATTATCCCTTTATTTTATGATATAATAAATTTTGAAAAAAGGATAGATTATGAAAGAAAATTTAATCAAACTCTTATCAGAAGAAAAAATATTACCGATACTTAGAAGCAGTGATGCTCAAACCGTTATAGATTGGGCAAATGCTTTGATTGAAGGTGGGGTAAAAATATTAGAAGTTAATGTACAAAATCCTTCAATTTATAAGGCGATTGAAGAAATTTCTAAGCATGCTGCAGTATGCGCAGGCGGAATTATTACAGCAATGCAAGCTGAGGCATCAATTGCTTCAGGTGCAAAAGTTTTGTCTTCACCAATTTTTTCTAAAAACTTAGTAAAAATTTCTAAAGACAAAGAAATTCCATATATCGCTGAAACATCAACTGCCAATGAAGCTTATAACGCTTGGAAAGCACGTATTCCGTTGATAAAAATTTATCCGATTACTGCAATGGGCGGAGCAATGTATGTTGAAGATTTGTTAAGACCAATGCCGTTTTTGAACGTAATGCCATTGGGAAGTGTTAAGCTAGATGAAGTTCATTCATATATCAAAGCCGGTGCAAAATGCGTTGGCGTTGGGCGTGATTTCTATGACGGATTTTCATTAAGTGAAATTACATCTCGTGCAAAACGTGTTATCAGCGAGTTGAAAGGTTAATAATGAGCGAAAAATTAGATGTAGTAGCGATTGGGGAATGTCTGATTGAATTGTCGGCTAACACAAAGATGTCTGATGCTGAATGTTTATATAAATATTATGGCGGAGATACTTTGGCTGCTGCCGTTGCAGCTCTTAGAATGGGTGCAAAAGTAGGTTTTATTACAAGAGTTGGCAACGATTCTTTCAAAGATTACTTGCTTGATGGTTGGCATAGTGAGGGATTAGATATTTCGCAAGTTAAGATTTCTAATGAACCGAATGGACTTTATATTATTGCAAGACCTTCTTGTACTGAAAAAGAAATTGCAGTTTATCGCAAAAAAATCGCTCCATCTAAGTTATCAATAGAAGATATTGATGAAGAATATATTAAAAATGCCGGAATTGTTTACGCATCCGGTGTTACTCAATCACTTTCTCCATCGGCAGCTGAGGCGGTTGAATACGCTTTTAAACTTGCAAAAGAGTATGGCGTAAAAACTGCTTATGACCCAAATTATCATTCTGCTCTTACAACTGCAGAAGATGCTAAGGATGCGTTTTTTAGGGTAAGTTCTAATATTGATATTTTGTTTTTGAACACCAAATTGGATTCTGTAAATATTTTGGATATTGATTCGCAAGAAAATATTATAAAAAGACTTTGGGATATGGGAATAACAACTATTGTACTTAAATCTGCCGAAAAACACGGGTATTTTACCGGATATAACGGGAATATCAATTTTACGGAGTTTTATACAAACGACTGCTTAGATACGACATGCTCGGGGGATGCGTTTAATGGTGGGTTTATGTATGCGTTAACTCACGGATTTACGGAATTTGAAGCTGCTAAATTTGCCTCAATTGTTGCAGGTTTGCAGGCTAAAGGAATTGGAGCTATCAAATCAATTCCGCATAAGGAAGAAGTTTATTCAATATATAGGGGAAACAATGGTTAAGGTTGCTATATCTGGTTATTACGGGTTTAAAAATTTTGGTGACGAGGCGATTTTGTCGGTTCTTGTTAATCATTTAAAAACTTTGAAAAATGCTGATATAACTGTTTTTTCAAGCGACGTTGGATATACTGAAAAAACTTATGGAGTGAATGCCGTAAAAAGATTTAATTTAAAAGATGTTATCAAAACAATTCAAAATTGCGATGTGCTTATATCTGGAGGTGGAAGTCTTTTGCAGGATGTAACAAGCTTGAAAAGTCTTATATATTATGCGTTTATAATCGCTTTAGGGTTGTTGTTTAACAAAAAAGTTATAATTTTTGCACAAGGAATTGGACCATTAAATAGCAAAATAGCGCAAAATATTGTAAAAAATCTTTTGAAATACTGCTCATATGTAACAGTTAGGGATGAAAACAGTTTGAAATTATTAGAAAAATTGGGCGTTAAATCAGAACTCGTTTGTGATCCGATTTATTCTTTGGACATCAAATCTGCTCCTCAAAGTGGCGTTGTTGGAGTTCAGTTGAGAGAATTTAAGACAATGAATTTTGAATTGTTGCAAAAACTAGCGTTGTTGATAATTACAAAATTTTCTGATAATAAAATCGAAATTTTTTCACTTCAAAAAACTCAGGATTTGGAATTGTGTAAGCGTTTTGAGGCTTTGATAAAATCTTTTAATCCTGAAATTGAAACAGAAATTGTTGAAGATGATATTATTAACAGGCTTTCAAAGTTGGAATATTTAATCGGAATGCGTTTTCATGCGGTTCTTGTGGCTTTAAAAAGCGGGGTTAAGACTTGTGCAATCAATTATGATGTAAAGGTTGAAAAAATCGCTACTGATGCCGGTATTCCAATTATTTCAATGAATGCACATGAAAATATGGAAGAAATTTATCAAAAAATGCAAAATCTCAACAGAGATGAATTGTTGAGATTTGCTAATTCTAAAATATTTGATTGGTCAAAATTTGATGAGTTATTCGGTCTTTTTGCCAAATAAGGTTTGATAATTTGTTCTTAAACCTTTATTAAACTCAATTCCGTCTTTTTCGCCGATATCTGCATTAATTTTGCTATATTCTTCTGAAGTTATTATACCATCCATTTTGCCTTGACTATCTTGGTCAAAAGTTGCAAATGTTGCGGCTAATTCCTTCCAGTCGGCGTAGCCATCTCCATTTTGGTCAATTCGAGCGAATGCAATTTGTGCTTGTTGTTTTGCAGCAGCTTTTTTTTCATCAGTTGCATTTTCGCCTAAATCTGCCATTTGGTGTTTCGTAAATTCTTCTAGTGTAACTTTTCCATCACCGTTACCTGATGTTTTATCCATATTAGCAAGATATGATTTGCCAAGTTCACTTACTGCTGTTCTGTATTTGTCGCCATCTGCTTTTTCTGTTCCTTGAACTCCGCCTTTAAGGATTTCAAATTTTTTGCCTTCAACTGCATTTCCTTCTTTATCTGTCATTGCGGATGCTGCTTTATCAAAGGCTTTACCTAGTTCTGTACTTTGATTTTTGTCTATATCTCCGGCATATTCATTTTTTGTGTTTTGTAATAATTGTTGTTGCTGTTGGGTTTCAAGTCTGTCTTTCATACCTTGTGCAAAGCCCCAATTCCATGCTAATTGATTACCATATTGAACATTCATGGCATTCATTTGGTTTTGGTAATTTGGCATTCCAATCATCATTGGATTTACATAAGGATTTGCCGGATTAAACCAGTTATTGCCTTGACAGCCTAATATGCCGCCACTATACATCCCAAAAGCATTGTAGCAGCCACTAGTGAAAATGCTTCCTTGACAACCACAACTTTTTTTATTCATTAGATCGAACATTGCGCTTGTCATACCGGCTTGTAGGAAGGATTGTCCTAATTTTTGGGTATATTTTGCAATATTTCCGTTTTTAAAATTTGTACTAATAGATTGCCAAATAGTCATAATACTTCTCTCATTTATACTCTTATATATATAAAGTATATAATTAATAGATAATTGCTAATATTTTAACTATTGTTAATATATCTTAATAAAATAGTAGAATGAAATAATTTGCATTAAAAAAGAACTCTTTCGAGCTCTTTATAATTGCCCTGGGCCAGACTTGAACTGGCACTGGATTTAACTCCAACCGGATTTTAAGTCCGACGCGTCTACCGATTCCGCCACCAGGGCTTCTTTTTTTTACAATAAGCGAAACTCGCTTAATACGCCTCATTCCGCATAACTATATTAACTTAAACTATTATAAATGTCAAGAAATTTATTTCTTTTGATATGTTTTTAAGTAACTGTCCAATTCATCTAGTTTTTCAGAGATTTTTTCACTTATTTTTTTCAATTCTGTGTCAATAAGTTTAAAATTAGAAAGTGTTACTTTTCCAAACAATGCAGGGTGTTTTATGTTTTTTAAGAACAAATCTCTAAAATTTTTAATCTCATTATAATCTGTCAAATCAATTATTTCAGACAATTCCGGCAAATCCATAAACAATTCACCTATTTGGTTTTTTGCTTTTTGAATATTATTTGATTTAATATATTTTTGAATTTTTGCAATATGTGTTTGAATTGTCGAATAATTGTGTCTTATTTTAGATTTCTTTTCAGGTAAAAATTCTTTAAAATAAGATAGTGTTTGATTGTAGCCGGAATTAATCAAATCGTTTCTTTTAGCTTCGTTTATATTGAAATCTACAACCACAATATCTCCGGTATTTAGGACAATATAGTCGAATTTATCTTTGTTTCCGTATATATTTGTAATAAAAGATGTAGACATCGCAGTCATGCAGCTATAAACCGCATTTGCATAATTTATCCCAGAAATATCATTACTTTCATAATTACCTTCAAGACGAAATTCAAGTATTCTTTCATCGTCGTTCAAAAGATGCTTTGATAATTTCCACATAGGCCAACTTTTTTGTAAATCGCCGTCAACAAGTAGAGTTTTGTTGTATTCAATAGGTTTCATCAATCCCGGCATACAACATGAAATTCTTACGGCAGATGCAATTTCATAATCCGGTGTATCAAATTTGGAAAACTCTTTGCATTCAAAGTTAGATAAATTAGTTGTTATAACAACAAGATTTTTTTCAATGTCTTTGAAAGTTACGGCAGGATTTGAGCCTTTTTTGTAGTTTTCGCCATAATATTTCTTTTCGATTAATTCTCTAACCCATTCTAAAAAAACTTCTCCTTTGCTGATTGCAAACAATGGTCCTAAACCGATTGAGATGTCTTTGAATAATTCAAAATTAACCTTGATAAAAATGTCTTTTAATTCTTCAGCATTGTAGCCAACCGCTAGTAGGGCTGCAAAGATTGAACCGACAGAAGATCCTGCTAATCTGTCAGGAATTACTCCGAGTTCTTCTAAAGCTTTTACGGCTCCGATGTAGGAAACTCCCCTAATTGCGCCGCCTCCAAATAAACATGTGTATTTAAAACTATTATTCATAAATTTATTATACGATATTTAAAATTTTATTCCTGTAGTAAATAGAGTATTTTTGTAGTAGTTGATGTCGTTAGTAGGTTGTACAAACTTTTTATTTGCAACTTTTTTAGGTAAAAATACCCCGAAATATTTTCCTTCATATACTGCAATCCACTCCCCTTCTTGTTTTAAAACATTATAAACAGGATATGAATTTTCAATAATCATGACATCTGGCGGAAAATATTCAAAAACTTGTTTCCAATGCGGATATGCTAACAAAAATTCTTTTAACATCGGTACCATATAGTCATAATAGACTTCTTCATACCTTCCATCCATAAATATTTTGTTTTGCGGATAGAGTTTGTAAGAAACATAACTTCCGTAGCCGAAATTCGTTAAAATATTGCCTTCAATGTGATTTGCCTTGATAAATTCAACTTCTTTGACCGGATAAGTATCCATTCCGACCGGTACTGAAAAGTCTTTTGATGACAAAGTAAAAATTGAAATGAAAAGAAGCATGATATAAATCATTCTATCTTTCCAATGCGGCAATTTAATATTTTCGATTAATTTATAAAAATCTTCGTACATAAAGCACATTGCAGAAATTGCGAAAAACGGAAGAAGTTTTACATGACTTATTGCCAAATACATAGTTGATAAAATTACGATATACTTGACTTTGTCGGCTTTGTTGTACCAATTTTTAATGTTATCTGACTTAATTCCTTTGAATACATAAATACTTTCGGCAATCGTTAAAACGAGCATGAAAAGTTTGAATTTTAGTTGTTTGAATAGATAGAATTTTGAAAATAATCCCCACCATTCAACGATATAAGGTCTTTTCATTGTATTTGCCATTAATAGGAATTTTATATACTGATATCCCCACGGGTTAATCAAAAGTAGCGGCAAGGAAATCGCAAGAGTTATAAGGTATTTTGAGTAAGTTTTTTTATTCAAAAACTCTCCGACTGCGTACATTCCGAGCAACCCTAATCCGGCAACGACACCGCCATGAATGTTGTTCCAAAGGATTATTAATGGCGGAATGATGAATAGAAGTTTATTGTTACCTTTTCGGACTTTTTCCAATAAATAAATGAATATTGTAAAGAATAAAAAGCTGAACATGTGGCATCTGATTGGTTCGTTAAGGTTACTCATCACTGCCATTAGAGTAAAGAAATAGAACAAAATGTTGTATGGAGAAATATTGGTTCTGTTTTTTACAATTCTTGATGCAACAAAAAATATCCCAAACAACATAAGAGCTTGCAAAATTATTAAGCTATATTGTCCAAATAATTTTAATACAGCATAAAATATAACTCCACTTCCCCATTCATGGTCAAACCAAGTGTGAACAGGTGTGTAAGATAAAAAATCGGATGTTAATACATGCTCGCCATCAACAACTCCCATGCCGGCGATTAATCTAGCCCACAAATCAAAATCAAAATGTGTTGCCGTTGTTGAAAAGGCAAGAATTAACAAAAATAGTGTTATATAGAATAATAAAGCTTTTCTCCCCATAAGACAAGTATATCATAAATATATTTTTATATTTTGACAATAAAAAAGACATGTTTATTTCAACATGCCTTTTTTAATACATTTTTTTAGCTTAAGAAACTAAGCAGCTACTGAGCATTCAATTTCTCTGATTAAGTATTCAGCAACCCATTCAAAATCTTTATTATCTTTAGCAGCTTCTTTTAAATATTTAACAGAAGCATTGCCTAATCTAATCAAAGTCATTGCAACAACACCTCTTTTGATGCCTCTAACAACTTGCAATTCATCAACAAGTTGAGGTACTGCAGAAGTTCCGATGCTTACTAATTCATTTTCTAATTTGTTTTTTGTAACGTTGTCTGCATTTTCTAACTTTGAAAGAATTTCATTAACTGTTTCCATTATAATTATCTCCATTTATCTTATCTATATTATGATTATAAACTAAAAAATAGTTAAACATTGATTTCCTTACATAATCTTTATATCAATATAAAGACCATAATAAAAAAGCAGAACGTATGTTCTGCCGTAAAAAATGTGTAGGGGAAAAATATAAATATAAAATGTAGTGTATTAAGAATAAATTTTGAATGTTCTTTCAATATTTTTGTCGATTGCAGTTTTAATTGAATCGTATTCTGTTTGAAGTGAATTGTGTTCTGTATCAATGTTTTTCAATTCAAGATCATATCTTTTATCTTTGTTTTCGATTTTAGCCATTGCTGCGTTGTATTCAGCTTCTGCCTTTGTAATAGCAGTGTTGTCGGTTTGTTCTGTGATATCACTACAATTTGTATAAGTTGTAGTGTTCCAGTTGTTATCTGTATCAACTTGTTCTAGACAAACCAAACCGCTTTCAAAAGCGAATTGCATCCATTCAGCGCTAGATGCCAAACCATCTTGTAAAGCTTTGTAGCCTGATGATTTCATTTTGTTAAACAAGTTTGTGTACCATTGAGCTTTTGCTGAACCGTTACCATTTTTGTCGTTTTTATCAATCCAATCATAATTTGGTTCACCATAAGTATTCATGATTGCATCAAGAATTTCGACTTGTTTGATTTTTTCAAATTGTTTAGCTTTATCATCTGTGAAGTTTTGATTTAAGTTTTTAATAGCATCAATATCTGCAAGAGATGACCATTGGTTTTCATTAAAACCAGAAGGCATTTCACTTCCAAAGATGGTTTTATACAAATTAGCAGCTGCATCTTTGTATGCAGTATATTCTGGGATATCAACTGGATTTCCATTTGCATCTTTTGTATATTCTATATCGCCTTTATCATTTATTTTCCAAGCTTTTTTGTATTCATCTCTTTCAATGTTAAAAGTATAGTCTAATGTGTTAGATAAAGAATCAATGACGTGCTGTCCGATATATTTCAAATCATCAATATCTAGTTGAGTACTTTCTTTAAATTGATAGTTATCAGGCATTGTATAATCAAGACTTAATAAATCTTTTTTTACAGGTTCAGGTATGCCTGTATATGTGATTTCATCATCTCCGGTTAAACCGTTTGTAAATGATAATGTTCCATCAGTATTTTTAGTTACCTGATATTGAGTATCATCTAATACCCAAGTTTCGTTACCTTTTTCATCTTTACTTGTTTTGTATAACTGAGCAGTCCAAGTAGTACCGTTTTTG
>ERZ808267.335-NODE-335-length-15212-cov-3.033648_pt1 | contig 15212 bp, 14 predicted proteins | sample MGYA00521241_ERZ808267 | MGnify/ENA primary metagenome ERZ808267 (study PRJEB31516, sample SAMN03275592) | gut metagenome | biome: mammalia-associated habitat; material: feces | host: Papio cynocephalus | place: Kenya | collected 2012-07-19 ... | reverse complement strand
CCGCGCCCGTTGTTGCCCGACGCCGCAAAAACGCGGCGCACATCGGGCGTATCGAGAGCCGAAGCCGCTTTTGTCTTCGGCTTTTTTATTTTTTGCGGCGGTTGTGCATTGCCGCGCTCGGAGTTTCGCGCAGATGAAAATTACGTTTATGGGTACGGGGACATCGCAGGGTGTCCCGCTGATAGCAATGGTTCACAAGGGGCTGGATTTGCGCAACCCCAAGAATTGGCGTACGCGCTCGAGCATACACGTCGAAGCCGACGGCAAACACATTCAGGTTGACGCGGGCCCCGAGTTCCGCCTGCAGTGCCTAAAAAACAAAATAGAGTGGATTGACACTTTCATTCTCACCCACGGACATTCCGACCACATAGTCGGCATGGACGACCTCCGCCGCTTTTGCGACCGCCTTCCGCACAACGTCCTGCCCGTGTATTCAAACGACTACGGTCTTGAGCGCGTGGCGGCGATTTTCCCGTACGCGGTGGGCGAACGCCCGACAGCCCCAGGGTATCCGTGCTTTAAGCTGCTGCAAATGCCCGACGTTCTGAACGTAGGGAACGTGAAGATTTCGTCGGTGTCGCTTCCGCACGGGCCCGTGAGAACATTGGGGCTTGTTTTTGAACACGGCGGCAAAAAGGTTGTCTATTATACCGACTGCCACGCCGTAGAGGGCAAAGCCGCCGAGATAGCCGCCGACGCCGACGTTCTCATTCTGGATTTTCTGCGTCCGCGCCCGCACCCGAGCCACCTGAGCACCCAATGTGCGCTCGAGATAGTCGGCCGCCTGAAGCCGCGCAAGGCGTATTTCACCCACACCACGGGCGAAATAGACTACGACACTTGGGAGGCCGCCATTCCAAAAAACTGCCACATAGCCTACGACGGGCTGACCGTCGAAGTCTAAATCTTGGCTGGACAATTTTTCACTTTAGCCGAAAATACACCCGATGACATTTAAGACAAAAACCGCAGCCGCGCTCGCCGCATTGATTTTTGCGCTCGCACCCGTTCGGGCGGAAATGACAATGATGCCCAGCCTCGTTTCAAAATTCGAGCTTCCGCATTTCGACGAATCCTACAACAAGCTTTGGGAAATCTTCGGCGACACCGCGAAATTTTCGTCCGCAGACGTTGCCGACATCACAAATATCCGCCTCGAGTTTTTCGACAAAAAAACGGGCGCGCGCCGCGCCGTGGTTTCAAGTCCGAAAGCGAACGTGAACTTGAAAACGCGCATCGCCGTCAGCGAAGACAAAATTTTTGCAAACGGCACCGAGTTCGATTTGACGGGCAAAAAATGGCGCTGGGAGGGCGAAAAAACGTCGCTTTCAATCTTCTCTAACCTCGCGATAAATTTTTCGCGCAAGACCGCGGGCGCGGACAAGTCGGATTTCGATAAAATGAAAATCACGGGCGATTCCGGCAGGCTTGTAAATTCGCCCGAAAACACCAAATTTTTCGTCGAGGGCAACGCAAAGGTAAAAGCCCAAAACCTCGATATGGAGAGCCGCAAGCTCGCGGCGCTGTCGGTTGCCGCGGAGGGCGGAGAGCGCGAAATTTCCAGAATAGAAGCTTTGCACGACGTAGTGGTAAAACGCGACGACCGCATTGCAACCGCAGTCTGCGCGGTGATTTTTCCCAAAAAACAGCAGGCGGCGCTCTACGGCTCGGCGCAGATTGTGGATATTCCGTCAAAGGCGAAACTCTTCGGCGAAAAAATAATCTTTTTGAAGGAGAAAAAATCGCTCAAGGCGTTTTCCTCCGCAGACAAAAAAGTGCGCGCCCGCGCCGAATTCCTCCACGAGCAGGGGGCGTCAAAGCCCCAGAAAACCGAAATTTTCGGCGACGAAATTCTGCTGTCTTCGGCGGAGGCGGAAAACAAATTCGTCTTCAACGGCAACGTGTTTGTCCGCGGAGAGGAATTTTCCGCCGTCTGTGGCTCGATAACCGTGACCACGACCGCTTCGGAAAAATCCAAGCCCGAAATAAAAATCATAGAATGCCGCAGCGGCGTGAAGCTTAAAAATGCCGACGGCGACGCGTTCGCCTACGCAATGGACATCTACCCGCAGACGGGCAAAACCGTTCTCTACGGCAAGGTGCGCCTTGTAAACGCAGACGACGGCACGACTCTCTTCGCCGACAAGCTCGAGCTTTGGCGCGGCGAAAATTCGGGCGTTGCAACCGCAGCCAAGCGCGGCTTTGTGTGCTTGGAAATTGCCCAAAAGACGCTTTCGCAGGCGTCAGCGGCGGGCGGTCTGCCGCCGGCAAAGAATGCTAAAAAGGGCGCGAAGGCAAAGAGCGCCGACGGCGTGTCGGTCGTGAAATCGCGCTCGCTCTCTTTTGCGAGATCGGGCGACGACGCAAAGTTCGTATTCGACAAAGACGTAGACATAAAGTCCGACGATTTTACGGCGTCGTGCGCAAAGATGAACGTCTTCAGCAAGTCGCGCAAAAACAAGTCTTCGCAAATAGTCAAAATCGAGGCTTTCGATTCCGTAAAGCTCGACAGGAACGGCTACCGCGCCTTTGCGGAGGAGGTTGTTCTCTATCCCGCCGACGAATCGGCAAAATCGGCGCAGCACACTTTTGTGGAGCTGCTACCGTCCAAGGCAAAACCCGCGGTTCGCCCGAAGATAATCCTGCCGCCCGCGCGCTCGCTGGGCTTCGATTCCCACGACGCCCGCGCTCCGCAGCCCAAGGCCGTGCCGACGGTTGTCGTCAGCGACCGCCAGCGCCTCGTTTCCGAAAAGGGGTCGGACAAATACTTCTTCGACGGCAACGTCGATATGACCGCCACGGGGGCAAAGGGCAAGTGCCAAAAAATGGAGGTGCGCATTCTGCCGGACAGGCGCGGCGATCGCCAGATTTCGGAAATAATTTTGGCGGATTCGGTCTCCGTTGAGCAGGGGCAAAAGGAAATTACATGCGGCAGGGCGCACATTTTCGTAAAGGACGAAGTCGCCGTCTTGACGGAAAATCCCGTCGTCTACAACCGCGAAGACAACACGCGCGCCGCGGGCGAAAAAATAGTCTACAACAAAGGCTCAAAGCGCGTGGCAATTTTCAACGAGGCCGCAGCCCCCAAAATCGACGAATTTTCCGAGGCGGAAAAGAAGCGCCCGACGGTTGTCCTTCCAGAATTCGGGCGTGGAAAAGGAAATTAAAAAAAAGTTGCATTGGGGCGTTGTATGTGTATAGTACAGTGCCGATAAATTTAAAATTAGGAGGATAGTACCTTGAGAGACGATTATCTAAAAGAAGCGCAGAAAAAAATTCAGGATCCCAACATTCTCATAAATGTTGTTTCAAAACGCGTAAAGCAGCTTAAAAACGGTTATAGACCCACGGTTGCGTCGCTGGAAAAGCTCGAACTTGAAGACATTGCGCTGCTGGAGGTAATCAAGGGAAACCTCGCCTTTGAACTCTACCAGCAGAGCACCGAAGAGGAGCAGGCTTAGGGCTGTTTCTCCCGAAAATGCCGTGCGCAGAGGGCACGGCTTTTTTTGTCATGGCAAAAGACGAAGCAAAGCGCATTACCGAAATCAGAAACCGAAAGGTCTCGCGCGATTATTTTGTGGGCGAGACTTTCGAGGCGGGCGTCGTGCTTACGGGAACGGAAGTAAAGAGCGTGAGGCTCGGGCGCGCCCAGATTAACGACGCATTCGTGCGCATTGAAAACCTCGAGGCCATAATGTACCAGTCGCACATAAACGAGTACGACTTCGGCAACATCAACAACCACAATCCCACGCGCGAGCGCAAGCTTCTTCTGCACAAAAAGCAGATTCTCAAGCTGAAATCCGCTACGGAGTCCGGCGGAACGTCAATCATACCCGTAAAAATGTACATGAAAAACGGGCTTGTGAAAGTCCTCATAGCAATTTGCACGGGCAAAAAACTTTACGACAAGCGCGAAGACATCAAAAAGCAGGAGGCAATGCGCGAGGCGCGCAGGGCGGTGTCGAACTTCAGGCGTTAGACGATGGGCGAGCCTCTCCTGCACATAGTTTTGCACAATCCCAAAATGCCCCAAAATACGGGCAACATAGGGCGCACATGCGCCGTCTTGGGTGCGCGGCTGCACCTAATCCACCCGCTCGGATTCATCATTACCGACACCAAATTAAAACGCGCTGGAATGGATTACTGGTACGATTTGGACATCGTCCACCACCGCGATTGGGAGGCTTTCAAAAAATCCGACAAAGCCCCGCCGCTGGAGCGCATATGGCTTTTTACCACGAAAGCGACGCGCCCCCACTGGAGCGCGACATTCAGGTGCGGCGACGCCCTTATGTTCGGCGCGGAGGACTGCGGCGTTCCCGATTGCGTTCACGCCGACCTTGCCGCAACAAGCGTGAAAATTCCGCACCCCGTCGACACTCTGCGTTCGCTGAATCTGGCGACATCGGTTGGCATCGGCGCGTACGAGGCGCTGCGGCAAATTTCGCTCTGAGAGCCGCGTTCGGTTGGGCTGCCGTTTTTATCGGCGCGCCTTTTGTTTTTTGCGTCGAATCCCCGCCGAAATCGGCATTTTGTCCAAGTATAAACTTGATTTTTTGCGCGGGAAAAATTACCGTCGGGGCATGTTTGGTATCGTATTGCTTATTTTGGCGGGGGCGGTTCTGATTTTCCTCGAGACCGTTCTCGTCGGCGGAATATGGGCGGCGGCGGGAATTGCCTGCTGCGCGTGGGGCGTTTGGGACGCCTACGCATCATTCGGCGGACTCGGCGCGGCGGCTGCGGCTCTGTTTTCGGTCGCGGCGTGCGTGGGGGCGTTCTTATTCTGGTTGTATGTTTTGCCGAAGACAAAGTGGGGCAAAAAAATCTATCTGAGCTCTTCGCAAAGCGGAAAAGCGCCGCACCCCGACTATTCGGCGCTCGTCGGCAGGACGGGCGTTGCCGAAAGCGCGCTCATGCCTTCGGGCAAAGTCAACATCGGCGGCGCAATATACGATGCCCGCACGGATTATCCCCATGTCGAGCCCGGCGGGCGCGTCGAGGTTGTGGGCTTCGACAGCTTTTCGCTCAAGGTAAGAAAAATTTAACAAAAATACAAATAAAGGCAAAATATGGATATTACGGTAATTTTGATAATAGTTGCGGCGGTTGTGGCGCTCGTCGTTCTTGCGGTGGTGCTGTCGTTTCTCAACACTTGGCTCAAGGCGATGCTTGCGGGCGCTCCCGTGAGCATTCTCACGCTCATTGCAATGCGCCTGCGCGGCGTTCCGTACGGAATGATTGTGGATTCCCGCATTATGGCGGTGAAGGCGGGGCTTGATTTGTCGATAAACCAGCTTGAAGAGCACTACTTGGCGGAGGGGCATCTCATTCCCACAATTCAGGCGCTAATCGCCTCCGAAAAGGCGGGAATGGATTTGTCTTGGAAACAGGCCTGCGCCATAGACTTGGCGACCAAGGGCACTGCCAAAACCGTCGGCGAGGCCGTTCGCACGTCGATTAACCCCAAAGTCATAGACTGCCCCAGCGCGGGCAGCGGCAGAACGTCGATTGACGGCGTGGCAAAAGACGGCATTCAGGTGAAAGTGCGCGCGCGCGTAACCGTACGCACGAATTTGGAGCGCTTTGTAGGCGGCGCGCAGGAGGAGACAATCATCGCGCGCGTGGGCGAGGGCATTGTAACCACCATAGGCTCGGCGGATTCGTATAAATTCGTGCTCGAGCACCCCGACAGAATATCGAAAGTCGTTCTCGAGCGCGGTTTGGATTCGGGCACTGCGTACGAAATTCTCTCCATAGACATCGCCGACGTAGACGTTGGCGAAAACGTCGGCGCAAAATTGCAGGAGGCGCAGGCGATAGCCAACAAGAACATGGCTCAGGCTCAGGCGGAAATCCGCAGGGCGGCGGCCGTGGCTCTCGAGCAGGAAATGAAGGCGAAAGTTGTGGATATGCGCGCCAAAGTCACCGAGGCGGAGGCGCAGGTTCCGATGGCGCTAGCCGAGGCTCTGCGTTCGGGCAATATGGGCTTTATGGACTATTACAGGCTTCAAAACATCAAGTCCGACACCGCCATGCGCGACAGCATTTCCGCAGATTCAAGCGCGAAAAAATAATCGGGCGCACTCTGCGGCGGGGCTCGATTAGCCCGCCCGACGGCGCAAAGTTTTCAAATCAATGGAGTTTTTTCTTATAATTTTTGCCGTAATAGCGGTTAACATAATAGCCGCTGCGGCAAAGCGCGCCCGCGATTCTGGCGGCGGCGACGAACCGCAGGCGGATTTTCAGCCCGATTCTCCCGACGGCGGTTTTGAGGACGCCCGCAGGTTTGTCGAAGAAATCAAGCGCAGGAACGCCGCGCGGCGCGCCGCCGACGCCAGAGGCGATTTTGAAGATTTTGACGGCGGAAATTCCGCCGCTCAAAACTCCGAAGAAACCGAACAAACCGACTATTGCGATGAGGACGAATTCGGGAACGAACCCGAAGATGAAGCCCGACAGCCGCGCCAGCCAAGCTATCCGCAGGGCGGTTTTCAAAACGGCGATTCTTGGAGCGGCGGGTATTCGGAGGGATTCGGCGACGTTTCGTACGCGCGCCGCGAACGCGATGCGGCGGAGGAGAAACACGCCGCAGAAATTGCGGCTCTCGAAAAACAGATAGCTGCGCTTAACATGCGGAATTCGTCTCTTGAGAGAGAGCTCGAGAGGGCCGAAAACGCTTTGAATGGGCGGCGGGTTTCCGGCGTGGGCCGCCCTGCGGATTTGCTGCGCGCGCCCGAAAATCTGCGCGCGGCGTTTGTAGTTTCCGAAATTTTGTCGAAACCTATTTCCATTAGAAAAGAATAGTTATGGTTATATCCAAGCAGGAATTAAGTTGCATAACGTCGGCGAAGTGCGCCAACATTTTCGACTATCTGGGAATGCACAGGTGCGCGGGCGGAATGGTCGTGCGCGCATATCTGCCCGACGCCAAGACCTGCGCGCTTGTCGATGCCAAAACGCGCGAAAAAACTCCGATGGAAAAGCTCGACGAGTCGGGATTTTTCGAGCTGTTTATTCCGCGCCGCCGCGCCGCATTCAAACACGTTTTCGAAGTCGAGGACTACCGCGGCGCAATGCGCACCGAGCCGGACTGCTACGCGTTCGCCCCCGCGCTTTCGGATTTCGACGTATACCTCATAGGCAAGGGCGACGACAAAAAAATCTACGACATTCTCGGCTCGCACACGGCGAAAATAGGCGGCGTAGATGGCGTTTCCTTTGCCGTCTGGGCGCCGACTGCAAGGCGCGTGAGCGTCGTCGGCGACTTCAACGGCTGGGACGGCCGCTACAACCAGATGCGCCCCGTCGGCGTTTCGGGCATTTGGGAGATTTTCCTGCCGCAGGCGCGCGCGGGGCAGAAGTACAAATACGAAATTCTCGCCGCCAACAACGATACTCCGTTTTTGAAAATAGACCCGTACGCCGTCAGCTTTGAAGCCCCGCCGAACAACGCTTCGATTATATGCCCGCTCGGCGGCTACAAGTGGGGCGACGCAAAATGGCTGCGCCGCCGCGCCGCAACGGACTGGTCTAAAAAGCCGATTTCCGTCTACGAAGTCCACTTGGGCTCTTGGGCTTGCAACGAAGACGGTTCCGCGCCGACGTATGTTGGCATTGCGCGCAAGCTTGCCGAATACTGCAAAAAAATGAATTTCACCCATGTGGAATTTCTGCCGCTTTCGGAGTATCCGTTCCCCGGTTCGTGGGGCTATCAGGTGACGGGGTTCTACGCGCCCACGCACCGCTACGGAACGCCGCGCGACTTCATGGAGATGGTTGATATTCTCCATCAAAACAACATAGGCGTTATTATGGACTGGGTTCCCGCGCACTTCCCGCGCGACGACTTCGCCCTTGCGGGCTACGACGGTTCGTGCCTCTACGAGCATCAGGATCCGCGCTTGGGGGCGAATCCCGATTGGGGGACGCTCTGCTTCAACTACGGGCGTCCGGAGGTCTCGAATTTTCTCATGGGAAGCGCGCTTGCGTGGTTCGACCGCTTCCATGTCGACGGGTTGCGCGTGGACGCGGTGGCGTCAATGTTGTATCTGAATTTTTCGCGCAAAGACTGGATTCCCAACCGCTACGGCGGCGCGGAGAATCTCGAGGCGATAGACTTTTTAAAGCGCACGACCGACGCCGTCCACGGCTGCTTCAAAGGTTCGCTGATGATTGCCGAGGAAAGTACGACTTTCGAGGGCATAACGCGCCCGACGTCGCAGGGCGGCTTGGGATTCGACCTCAAGTGGAATCTCGGCTGGATGCACGACACCCTCGACTACATGGCGGAGAATCCCGTCAACCGCAAGTACCACCACAACAAGATTACCTTTCCGTCTATGTTCCAGTTTTCGGAAAAGTTCATGCTTGTCTACTCGCACGACGAGGTCGTGCACGGCAAAAGCCCGATGGTCGGCAAAATGGGCTCTTTCGACTGGAACGAAAAACTCGCCAACCTGCGCGCCCTCTACGCGTTTATGTGGTTTTGGCCGGGGAAGAAAACGCTTTTCATGGGCGACGAAATTGCCCAAAGCACCGAATGGCGCTACGATTCGTTCATCGACTGGAATCTTCTGAATTTCGACGTGCACAGGGGCGTTCAGGCTGTCGTCCGCGACGCCGCGGGGCTTTACCTTGCCGACGAATCGCTCGCGGCAAACGATTTCAACCCCGACGGCTTTAAGTGGATTAACGCCGACGACGGCAACTACAGCGTCTATTCGTTCCTGCGCTTCGATGAAAACGGGCGCACCGCCTACGCAGTCGTTAGCAACTTCACGCCCGTGGAGCGCGAAGGCTACGGAATCGGGCTGCCGTTTGAGGGCAAGTGGCGCGAGGTTCTCAATACCGACGCGCTCTGCTACTGCGGCTTAGGCGCGGGAAATTGCGGCGGCGTCGAGGCGGCGGAAATGCCGATGAACGGGCAGCCGTTCGGGGCGCTGCTTACGCTCCCGCCGATGTCAACAATAGTTTTGCGCTTCGACGCCCCGCGACGCCGCGGCGCAAAGACTCAAAAGAAATAGCGCGGCGGATTGCGTAGATGTTAAAACACGCCCGACTTGTTCGGGCGGGGGCGCGTTTCCCGCGCCCGTGCTAAAACCGCTGCGGTTGTTCGGCGTTCAAGCAGGTTTTTGCGGCTTTCCGCGCAATGTTTGGCGCGCTTTTTGCGGATTTTTGGGCTGGCTTTTAACTTGAGTTTTTTACAAAGAAGTCCATATTCGGCGGCGTATTATTATGAGTTTCAATTTAAAGAAGATTTTGAAGTCGTTGTTGTTTTCGACAAACGAGCCGCTGTCCATCAAGGACATTCAGGCGGTCATCGCCCGCTATCACGCCGAAGCCGACGCCGCCGAAAAATCGAAGCCGTCGGCGGAGACCGTTCCCGAATTTGTCGCCGACGAGGAGCAAACCGTAATTGAAGACATCATAGCCCAAGTTCCGACGCTGCTTACAGCAACGCAAATCCGCGAGGCGATGGACGCCATCGCCGCCGACCTCGACGAGGCGGGCGAAGTGTTCCGCCTTGTGCAGAGTTCGTCGGGGTTCAAACTTGTAATTGCCAAGGAATACGCAAACTGGGTGCGGCTTCTGCGCAACGATCCGCGCCCGCAGAAACTCTCGCGCGCGGCGTTGGAAACGCTTGCCATTGTTGCGTACCGCCAGCCCGTAACCCGCGCCGAAATCGAGGCAATCAGGGGCGTGGGCGCCGACTCGGCAATAACGCGCCTTTCCGAAAAGGATTTGATTTTCATCAGCGGCAGAGCCGACCTCCCGGGGCGTCCGATTCAGTATTCCACAACGCAGAATTTTCTCGACTTCATAGGCGTCAATTCGCTCGACGAGCTGCCGTCTTCCGACGTGCTCAGCCCCAATCAAATTTCCGAATGGATACGCAGGGCGAGCGCGCCCGCGCCGAAAGATTCCGACGTTGGGCTTGCAGACGAATCGGACTCAACCGAAACTGAGCAGTCCGCGCCGACTTCGGCAGACGCGGCAAATGTGTCGGATATATCGGCAAATTCCGCGCAGCCGCCAGTCCCCGACGGCGGCGCTCTTCCGCCCGACGGAGGGCTGGAGCATTCCGCGGATTCCTCCGATTCTTTCGATTCTTCAGAATCGCCCGACGACTCCCAAGGCGGCGCTTCTACATTTTAATTTTTCTAAAGCAGACAGGAAAACAAAGTGGATACTTACAGAAAAGAAATAGATTCCATAGACACGCAGATTCTCGAGCTCCTCGCCAAGCGCATAGCCTGCGCCAAGGAAATAGGCCGCATAAAAAGCGGCATGGGCGAAGACATCTACGTGCCCAGCCGCGAAAAGCTCATCTTCGATGCGCTGGACAAGAAAAATGCGGGCAAAATTTCACCGACTTCTCTGCATGCAATCTACAGGGAAATCATTTCGGCGTCCATTTCGGCGGAGAAAAAACTCACCGTCGCCTATCTCGGGCCCAAAGCCACGTTCACGAATCAGGCGGCGCTAAAAAATTTCGGCTCGAGCGTCAACTACGCGCCCACGCCGTCGATTCCCGACGTCTTTCTCGCCGTCAAGGCGGGCGACGCCGACTACGGCGTAATCCCCATTGAAAACTCCACAGAGGGCGCGGTTTTGCACTCAATGGACATGCTCGCCGAAACGGCGCTGACCATAGTCGGGCAGATTTACCAGCCCATAGAGCACTGCCTGCTTTCGCGCGGCAGCCTCGAGACAATCCGCAAGGTTTGTTCGAAAGATCAGGCAATAGGCCAGTGCAGGGGCTGGCTGCACCGCAACCTTTCAAACGCGCATCTCGAGCCAGTCGACAGCACCGCAACGGCGGTTAAAATGGCGGCGGAAAATCCCGAAATTGCGGCGATTGCAAGCGAAGTTGCGTCTTCGTGCTACGGCGTGCCGATTCTCGAAAAATCCATTCAGGACTTGAAGGACAACCAGACGCGCTTTTTGGTAATCGGCACAAAGCCCAACAAAATCACCGCGGGCGTCAGGTACAGAACGAGCATTGTCGTTTCCATAAACGACCGCCCAGGCGCGCTCGGCGAAGTAATATCGCCGTTTGAAAAGGCTGGGATAAACCTCTTGCGGATCGAGTCGCGCCCGTCGCACAAGAAGGCGTGGGACTACTATTTCTTCATCGACTTCGAGGGGCATTGGGAGTCAGACGGCGTGCGCGAGGTTGCCTCCTACCTGAAGTATTCCGTGCCCATGCTCAAGTGGCTCGGCAGCTACCCGATGTGAGGCGCGCGGCGGTATGTCCGTGAAGATAAAAATACGCGCCGTCCCAAACGCACCCAAAAGCGAATGCGCGGGCGAGTACGGCGACGCGCTCAAGATAAAGCTTGCAGCCCCCGCCCTCGACGGCAAGGCGAACGCCGAATTGGTAAAATTTATCTCAAAAAAATTGAAAATATCAAAAGGCAACATTCAGATTGCCTGCGGCGAAACTTCGCGCGACAAGCTCGTAGAGATATTCGACTGCCCGCGGGCGCGCGAAATGCTGCTTGAGTAGACGGGGAGAGTTTCGCGCAATGAGGGATTTTTGCGACTGTTTCGGCGTGTATGTCCATGTGCCGTTTTGCGCCAAGCCGTGCGGGTACTGCCGCTTCTACAAAAAAATTCCCACGGGAGGCGATTTGGATTTTTATCTCGATACTCTCTCCCGCGAAGTTTCGGTGTTTGAAAATTCGCCGAATTTTTCACGCCGCCCCGACACCGCGTTTTTCGGCGGCGGCACGCCTTCGGTTTTCTCTCCCGCGCAGATTGACCGCATTGGCGCGATTTTTGAAAAAATCAAGCCCGAGCGCGAGTGGACCGTGGAGGTTTCTCCATCGTCAATCACGCGCGAAAAGCTCGAGCGTTTCAAAGCCATTGGCGTTTCGCGCATTTCGCTCGGCGTGCAGAGTTTTTCGGAAAAAACGCTAAAGAGCCTCTCCCGCGCCCATTCGCTTGCAGAGACTCTCCGCGCCGTCGACGCCGTCGCCCAGTGCAATTTTCGGCACTTTTCAATAGACCTGATGTTCGGGGCGCAGGGGCAGACCGCCGCAGAGTTCGAGGCGGATTTGCGACGCGCCGCGGCTTTGCCCGTCGACCACATAAGCGCGTACTGTCTGGAATTTGAAAGCGGAACGTCGTCTTGCGCAGGGAAAAAGCCCGACGATTGGCTGCGCAAAAATTCCTCCGACGCGGAATTGTTCGAGCTTGCAATGCAGGTTTTGCCCGAGTGCGGCTTTGCCCAGTACGAAATTTCCAACTACGCGCGCAGCGAACAAGACAGGTGTTTGCACAACGTCTGCACTTGGAATATGGCGTCTTGGCTCGGGTTCGGCCCTGCGGCGGCGTCGCAATTTTGCGGGCGGCGCTTCAGAAACAATCCGTCGCTCAGGCGCTGGGCGGACGGCGTGAATTCGGGCGTTGCGGACATCGTGGACGTTGTGGATTTGGACGACGGCGAAATGTTTTCAAGCGCGCTGATTTTCGGGCTTAGAATGAATTGCGGCGTGGATTTTGAATCGCTTAAAAGGCGCTTTCCCGCGGCGGATTTTGCGCGCTACGGCGCGCCGATAGAGACGCTTGTTGAAGAGGGGCTGCTCGAGCGGCGCGGCGAAAGGCTGTGCCTTACCGCAGAGGGGCGGCTTTATGCCGATTCCGTGGCGGTGGAGCTTTTATAAGGCGTCTTGTCGCTAAACTGCGGTGCGTGGCATTGTTGCGTGCGCGCATTCTGCGGAACTCTCGCGCAAAAAAAACGGCTCGGCAATTTTGTCCGCCGAACCGCTTTTAAAGGCTGTGCTTTTTACTATTTAACGGTAATGGGTATTACAACTTCCTTGAAGCCGAAACCGTTTACGAAGAGCGAGCCGTTGCCCCTTGCGCCAGCCTTTACGGGCACGTTCACTGTGCGGCTGCCTGCGGGGACTACTACGTCGTCCATTATGATTGAGCTGGGGACGTTCGTCTTTACGTCGATTACATAGCCCTGAGCGGGGGCTTTGAAGCCGATGTCGAATGTAAGAGTTGCGCTTTCGCCGCTGCGCAATTCGAGCGCCGTGGGCGAGACAAGCATTACGGCATCGTCAACGCGGAAGTCGCCGACGGGGATTTTTTTGTCCGCCGAGGCAAGTTCCACCTTGTGCATCTTGCCCGATTCCACCGCGGGAATGACGAAGATGAGGGTACTGTCGGAAATGTATTCCGTGCGGGCTGCAACGCCGCCTACAAGCACGCTGTCGTCCTGCGTGAAGCCCCTGCCCAAAAGCGTTATTTTCGAGCCGACGTTGCCTCTTGTCGATTCCATATTGACGACGTATTTCGATTCCGTGTTGAGCTCGTAGACCTGCGAGCTTTTGAGAGTGCGCGCGGTCGGCATTTTGCTGGCGACCTTGTTGAGGTCGTAGTCGAACTGGAAGTAGTACTTGGCGCTGGTTCTGCCCTGCGGCATTACGTAGTCGTACTGGTAGACGCCGTCGCCGACGTAGCGCATGGGGTGAACTTGCGCGTCTATGACGATATACGGCTTGAACGACTTCGATTTCACGTCGCCGTCGTTGAGGTCTACTTTCATCGAGAGCGTGTAGGTTCTCGAGGGATTTACGGGGACGGCTTCGGGGGTGATGTTTTCCACCGACGAGCATGCGCCGAAGAGCGCCGTTGCCAATACTGATACAAAGATTCTAAATTTTGCGTTCATAGCGTTTAATTTTAAGTCGACTACAAGTATAAACAACGCCCGAGTATTGCAAGTTTATTTGTGCGCGCCGCCGTTTTTTATTCGGCGTTCTTCTCATTTTCGGGCGCGCCGCCGAGCGCCCTGACAAGTTCAACCGCAGCCCTCAGGCGCTCTGCGGCGGCGTCTTCAAGGGCGAGCTTTGCCGAAAGAGCCGCCCTGTTTGCCTCGCACAGCTGGAAGAAATCCGCCACGCCCTCTTCGTACTGGCTTTTTACCATGCTTTCGGCGTTTTGCGCAGCCTTTGCCATCGCGGCGACTTCGGCGTGCCTGCGTTTTGAAAGCGACGTTTTGGCGAGGGCGTCTTCGGTTTCCCGCACGGCGTTGAGCACCGCCGATTTGTAGTCTTCAAGGCTCTGTTTGTGTTTTGCCAACGCCACGCGTTTTTGAGCGCAAAGCCTGCCCGCCTGAAAAATCGGCACATATATTTGCGGGCTTACGCCCCATGCAAACGAGCTTGAGTTAAGCAGCTTTGAAAACGCGGTGGATTCCGTCCCCAGAGAGCTTGTTATTGAAATTGTGGGGAAGAATGCCGCCTGCGCCGCGCCTATGCGGTAGTTTGCCGCACACACTTGGCGTTCGGCTGCGGCGATGTCGGCGCGCCGCTCAAGCAGTGTCGACGGTACGGCTGCGGGCGATTGCGGGAATTTGAACTCTCCCGTTTGCGGCGGAATGTCCAGCTTTGCGGGAACCGTTCCCAAAAGGTTTGCGAGAATGTTCTTTGCGAGGATTTTTCGCTGGGTTATTTCGGTGAGTTTTGCCATCGCCGAATATTCCTGCGCCTTTGCACGCTCGGCGTCCGCGAGTGTTGCCGCCTGCATTTCTACTTTGTCCTCTACGAAGCGCGTCTGCGCCCTGAAAATATCGACGGTTTTTTCGAGAATTTTCTCCTGCTTTTGGAGTTCCCTGTACGTGAAATACAGCGCCGCGGTCTTAGTGCGCAGGGCAAGAAGCGCGTTTTGGTACTGCATTTCGAGAGCCTGCGCCTCCGCGCGCGAGGCTTCGAGCGTGCTGCGGATTCTGCCGAAAAGGTCGGCGTCCCAAGTGAGCGTTGCCCCGATCGCCCAGTCTTCAAAGCGCGAGCCAAGCGGCGTGAAGAGCGAGCGGTTGCCGAATTCGCTTTTGAAGTAGTCCGCGCCCGCGCCCGCGTGGGGGAAGAGCGCCGAGCGCGTCATAGCCGCGTATTCCGCCGCCTGTTCGGTTTTAAACAGAAGCGATTTCACGTCGGGATTGTTCTTGGCGCAGAGCTCCATGAATTCGGAGAGGGTTGCGTCTCCGAACGCCGACCACCAGTCGCCGCGCTCCTCGGCGTCGCGCGGGGACGCCTTCTTCCACTCGTCGGGGGCGTTTTCAAAATTTTCAAAATCCGTTGCGGCGCGTATTTGTTCGGTTTGCGCGGGGTCTTCGTAGTCGGGGTTCATCATGCCCCCCGCGAGCGCGCCCGCCGCGACGGCGGCAGCCGAAAATTGTATTGTGCGTAAAA
>ERZ808267.334-NODE-334-length-15230-cov-3.524283_pt1 | contig 15230 bp, 18 predicted proteins | sample MGYA00521241_ERZ808267 | MGnify/ENA primary metagenome ERZ808267 (study PRJEB31516, sample SAMN03275592) | gut metagenome | biome: mammalia-associated habitat; material: feces | host: Papio cynocephalus | place: Kenya | collected 2012-07-19 ... | reverse complement strand
CCATATAATCTGCAAAGCTCGCAATAGCTGCGCTTTCCGAATTCCAAGAAAGTGAACTTGTCTCAAAGACTACGACCTGCTCTGTTCCCGACTTTGCCGTATCGGCGGTCGGGAGAGTTATGCCCTGCGGTATTAGTTTATTACCTTTATAGGCTAAGAGCCTGTCGCCAGTTGAATCCGCAAGTGCGGTGTTAACAAATAGCAAAGAGAGGGCTATAACTACCCCCCCCCACCCGATGAACTTACGCGATTGTTTAAGCATGAGTAGCATTATAGGATAAATATTTGTTCTTTCAGGTAAATGCGTTCTTTTGGCTGCGACTAAAAGGATTAAACTATAGTATGTATGCAACAGCAAAATTTAAAACAGAATTCATACTTAACACTGTGTAGTATATTGGAACCCAAGAGAGAAATTTATACTCCGTGGGCTGAGTTTTTCGCCCAAAAAGTAGGCGAATGGTGCAAGAAATACAAGTTTACAGATTATGAATTGGCGGAAGCGATCCGCGATCCCTCACCCGAAGTTACCATGAAGAAGTTCTCAAAGGTAATTAACAGTTGGGAAAAAGCACAAAAAATAGGTATGACCGTTAAAGACTTTGAAAGTGCAGGCTACGGTCTGGATTATGAACTGGAAAACAAGGTGTCACACGAAAGGTAAAAGACTTATGAGCAAAGAATACATAGATAACCTATTTGAAAAATACCCAGATATTCCCAAGCTTTATCGTTCGGATGATACTGCGGAATTTAAAGGGGCGGACGAGCTTTTTGTCCTGGCACGACTTGATGCTGAAAGGAAGAGAAATCAGCTTAGATATGTTAAATTCCTTCACGAAGCCTACTATAAAGGAATCGGAAGTATAGAATCACATTCGGACGGCACAAAAGCCTATATGGAGTGGGCTAAGTTCCACGACCATCGGCTTATCGCCTGCCGCATTAATAACGGCGAGATTCGCGATATCGCAATGGTGGGGGTGAATGAAGTGCCCTATTTAGAGAACAAAGTTAGAGACCACAAAATAGCCCGATCCTCCGAAGTTCTGGACAGGGAAATAAAAGATGTTCCCGAAAACTGGACATTAGATACAAGACGCAAAGCAGTAAATCAAATTGCGAGTATGATTGTGGACTTTTGTGAAGACGAGCACATGGATCCGATTGCCATATCCGAGGCGGTTAAGGATCGCGAAGCCGGAATGGTTTACCAGAAGGCGAATTCACTTATGGGTAGATGGGAAGCCTACCTCAAACCTGAAGGGGTTACCGTTGAGGAATTCGCAAAAAGCGGATATAAATTGATATCCAAGGAAGAAAAAGAGCAGAATGTATATTTCGTTTGTGAAGCGCTGGAACCGGACAGGGAGCAACACTCACCGTGGGTAAAGACATTCGCCGACAAGGTTGCTAGGTTTGGGGAGAGAGAAGGTCTGACACCAAGCATAATCGCCGAAGCTATTGTAGCTAAAACTCCCGAACAGACTATGGAGAACTTCTCCAGGGTTATTGGAAACTGGGATAACGCAAAAGCCATAGGTATGTCTGCGGATACATTTGAATTGAACCACTGCCAGCTTACCAAGGGTATTGAGTTTGAGCGGTAGGCAGAGCTTCTCCGGGGAATGGTTACGGCTCAAATACCACGACCTCAATTTCGGGAATATCTTTTAGGGCGTCTACAAGCATCTTTCGAACTACGTCCCATGGCAATCCTCCGAGCCCGCATCCGAGCGGCGGGATTGCAACCTTCCCAATTTTGAGGTCTTTTAGTATCCGAATGAGGTCGTGCAAGCCCGTTTGTATGTATTCAAGCCTGCTCGGATTACGCCAATGCTGTTTGGTAGGGAAATTGATAATGTATCGTGGGAATTGTCCATTAGCTTTGTAGATCCACATTCGCCCAACATGCACCCTTGATGCTACACACGCCTCACGGTAGGCTTGGAACATTTCGGGATAACGTTTGCGGAACTGCAACGCAAGCCCCGCGCCCATTACCCCGACGCAATTCACCGTATTTACGAGCGCATCTGCATCCGCCTCATCGAAGATATTGCCGCGTTTGAAGACTACCACAATTCAACGGAATAAACATGTTGTGGGTTGAGAGGCTCGTCTTTGTAATCCAATCCCAACTTGCCAACAAGCTCCGAAACACCTTCACCAAGGATTTCATACTCGTCTTCTTTTTCGTATTGTAGATAATCCTTGTCGTTGTCGCGCCAATCCTTGAGTAAATCCTCCATCTGTTCCCTCTTCTCAAAAGAAATATTACCCTCAAAGAGTGTTGTGAGCAAGACAGTTGCCCTGCCCTTGTCGTCAGTTCCGAATGTTTCCCGTTTAATTGATATTTTTGTACTCATGGTAATTTGAATGTGTTCCGATTATAAAATTTAAGGATGAGAAAAATCCCGCCCTTAAAAGTTAAGACTGTACGTATACGTCCACAAACGCCAACATAATGCCCGTGATAAGAAATAGAATACTCAGCGCCACTTTCTCCCGCGTGTTAGAAACCGCCACTTCGGGTTCTCCGTATTGATTGTCTCCCTCCTCTCCGGGGCGCAACATCAAATAGAACGGAAATACTATACCCATTACTATCCCCAGAATAGCCAGGCCACAACCAACCGTCCTTAATCCCGGCATACCACAAGGTAAAACCAACAAGGCACCCACGATTAAAAGGAAGAACGGAATACCCCACCATTTTATACATTCCGAAACTGCCGAAGCACCATAATCGTGCATACGCTTGAACATGCCATTGCACCCAATTACAAAGAATACAAGATTCAAGACGGCAATTAAAGCTAGTTGCAAACTGGGAATAGTGGCGAACGCCAGCCGAATCAGACCCGAAATTAGTGCACTCAACGACGAAAAGAAGAGTGCGTAATTCACAAAATAGCTAATACGACCTAATCGACCGTCCCAGCTCCAAATAGACGATTTTGAAAGAATTTTCATCTTCTGAGATTATAGAACCGCCCGCGATTTATTTCACCGCGATTAAACGGTGAAATAAACGGTGGATAAAACCCACAGCTACAGACTCAGTGAAGCCACCTCTCGCTGTATGTCGGAATATTTCTCGGCAACCTCGCTCTCGGGAGCCACCCTTACAATATCCTTTAAGGTCGGCTCCTTTTTGAGCTTGGAGTAGATGATTTCCGGTGTACTACGTAATGCCGTGTCGTTCTCCCGAATCTTTTGAATTGCGGTATGTATATCCTCCATGTGCTTACCCGCATTCTTGCTTTCGGATAGAATGTCTTTTATCTGCGGCGAAAATAACATCGGCTTTGTGTTTGCAACGATGTTTTGCTTCAGGTACAAATCCATCATACCGGCCGTGTGACGAAAGCTTACAATGCGCAGACGATCGAGAGTTTGGAATGACTTCTCCTCCGATGCCTGTAGTGTCTTTTGCAACTCGCTCCGCTTCTCCTCCAGCCGTTCCTTTATCATGCGGCGGCCTGCCTTCTGCTCTTCTGTGGGCGCCCCTTCCGTTCCCGGACGAACGGCGGCACGCAATTTTCTCCTGTCGTCGGGCGGTGCCTTCTTGTATGCCCCGCGAAGCATATCCTTAAACAGCCCCATCATGGACATATGCATGCGTCCTGTAATAAAGTCCAGCATTTGCCCCATTATTCGGGCAAATTCCTTGTCCTGCTCTTCGTCGTCATCGTCCGTAAACGCACCGTTGAACAAACCGTCATCAATATCCTCCTGTCTGCTACCCGTTCGCGGCGGAAAATCGTCCCCGTCGAAGCGCGCAATCTGGCGGTCTGTCTCGTCCAGCTGTTCCTTTAAACGTGCCTCCGCCGTATGCGACTCGGTTAAAACGCGGGTTAGATCCCGTGCTTCGTCCCGCAGAGCGTCCAAGCCGGATTTAGTTGCATCTATTTCCTCTTTGCTAATTTGATTTTGCTTGAGGTCTTTAAATCTGCCCTCCGCCCACTCGTAGGCTTCGGAAACCTTTTGATGGAACTGTTCCTCCGGTAGTGAACTAATATCCTCGGCTTTCTGGTACAATTTTTCTGCAAGCTGCGTATCGGTACTCCTTCCGGGGTATTGCATTGTATCGTGAAACGCCTTTGCGAACACTAAATTCTTCTGCCATACTTGGTCTTGCCCCTTTTCAATCATTAACGCCGGTGCATAGAGCTCCTTCTTGAACTTTTCCAATGCATACTTTCTGGAAAAATCCCTTACCGCATTGTATGCGTCAAACCCGCGCTTCTTGTCCGTGGCAATTTTTACGAAATCCCCGCGTTTGGTGAAAGGATATATCGCCAAGTGGGCATGGATGTGCTGTCTGTCGTGATGGATTCCCACAACATAGGCCAATTTTACATCCTCCTGCTTTAGCTTTTTACCCTCGCGCTTGCTGAAGATGGGTAGGAGTTGTTTTTCCAGATGGCGCATGGATTTGGATGCTATGTCCAGTAGGTAGGCGTCTGTGTCCTTACCCGAATCGGAGAGCAATTTGCAATATACCGGCGACAAAGATATCACCGCCGTATGCATCGCGGCCAAATCCTTTTTTCTACGGTCTTTTAGAAGGTTCTCCTTCCATATTACATCTACCTGCTTAAGCATATCCACAGAATCCATTAAGTGCGGGGCAATTCCAGTTCGCTGTTGAATCTGCTCAATGAAGAACCCCCTCACAAAGCTGTGACGCTGATGCGACACATAATCCCTATTTCCCACCGGAAGCGGACCGTCGTTTTGTTTTTTATGGTAGCTACGCTTTTCAGGCTTTGTCTCTTCGTCTATGTAGTGGCGTATTCTTTGGGTTATCCCGTTGAGATGGTTTACCGAGCGTAGCCACTTGTACGCGCACCCCGCAGATCTTGCCGAATGTATTCTCGGAAATGCCAGAATGTTTCTTCTGTTTGATGAGATATTCATAGTTATTGCGGTAACCCTTCGTCAATTTTTAATTGTGCCGAACCGGTGGCCTCACACACCAAATCGCGGAACCTACGCACACGCACCTCTTGAGCCTCCAACCTGCTGTAGAGAACAAGCACTTTCTCCAATAGTTGCAGATACAAAAGATGCAGTGTATCTATGTCCCCAATCAGATTTCCGCCTCCCGCAAAAGCCCCGTGGTGGAACAGGGAAATTACCGATTTTAGAAAATAGGAAAATGCGTACTCCGAGTGAGTTCCCCCAACTCCCCTAAACAGAAACTTATCTAACCCAAGTGCCGCCAACCCGTCTCGTGTAAACGTTTTTCTAAGCTTTTCGCGGACATCCTCGTTCGGGGCATAGGAAAAGGCTACGGGCTTGTCCTCCTTTATGGGGTGAATGATTAATGACTTCACCCCGTTTACCCAAAAAGAGGCACTTATTTTATGGGCTAAATCCGTATCGGAGTATTCTTTACCCTTATAGTCTTCATGGTAGGTTGACAACTGTTGCGTATTATGCAGCCGCGTTTCTCGCAAACACATTGTCCCCACGAGGGAATCAAAGCTATACTGAATCTGTTCCGTTAACTCCAGACAGCGTGTACACCATGCATTTATCTCCTGTGGGTTTACTATTAGATGACCTATTAGCTCTGTCGGTGCTGTGGCTGCCGGCAACTGCTGACGTTGCATATACCACAACAGTAATACTTGTAGCTGCTCTATGACCTCGTTGCGCGACAGATTATAGTTATCGCACATGCGGTTAAAAATGTCGTTTTCCCTGCAGGTTATGCTTATTGCTGCTGGCACCCTCGGATTGGGATTTCTGCCATTCTTAATACGCAGTGCCGAGCACAACTTTCGGTATGTTAATATACTTTGCATACCAATAGTATAGGTCCAGCATGCCTATTTATGTCCATAGGCATAAAAAATGAAGCCGCGTTTTGAGGCGGCTTCTGTGCTCGGTTATTTGTGATTGGTTATTGCCCGAACGTATCCTTTACGGGAAAGACCGTAATAACAGGATATGTCTTTCCACCCTCTGCAACGAACGGTCCACCTACGATAATTTCGTCTTCCAGATCGATGCACTCGTCCACCGCCGATAATGCATCCTCTTGTACCTTTAAAACTCCCAGGAGGAAATCCCTCAGTGACACCTCCTTGCGATTGATAAGGTACACTTTCGGGGTGTTCCCAATAGCAGGCTTTTCCGACGTAGCAAACTCCGACACGTCTCCGAGCAATACCACGTGCGTAGCCGAATCCAATTCGCAATTCACAAGGTCTGCCGGATAGTCGTTCCATAATCTGATGTCTATGGCATCCTCCCCGTCTTCGGTTTCGTATGCGGTTATCTGCTTTCCGGAGCACTTTTCGCCTGTATAGGCTTGGCAAATATCGCCCAATACGCGGGATTTTTCCTTCGGATCCCATTTGTCCAGTTCGCAGGAGTCTACCAACTCTTTAACCGCGCGGGTTACGAATTTGTTTATATCCTTGGTAACGGTTTTCCCAAACAAAAGGCGCATCCAGTCTTCGCAATAGGTGTCGCTCTTTGTAATTATTCCAATGCTTGTTTTTGTTAGTGTGATGTTCATGGTAGTGAAAGATAGGAAACCCAACTCTTTTTGTAGACCGGATCTTCCTAAACTATACCACCATGAACCATAAAATACATAAGTGCATCGGGGGGGGGCAGTTATAACCGCCCTACTCTGTGGGATTAGTTTGGTGTTCGCAGATGACACGGAAGAGCGTCTGAAAGCATATAAAGAAAATAGGTTAATTCCGCAGGAATTTAACCTATTTAAAAACAACTCGGACGGCGACATTGCATTTTCAAAGTCCAGTCTCTCTTGGAATACCTCGGGATACGTATTGCAAGCCCTAAAGGCGGAACTCTCCCAGATGAATGCCCAAGAGCTCTTGGACTTCATCAAGGCAAAGGAAGGGGGACAGACAGCACTTGACTACTTGGCGGCTCTTGCCAATGGTTCGGAAACTTCGGCTAATATTTCAGCCGAGGAAGCTAAAGTGGATATTTTGGCGTTGTTTACCCTGCATTGTGATGATTGGGGCCAAGTAACTATTAACGCACAAGGGAGTTGCCCGTGGGATGGCGTTTTGGATGTTACATCGGTGGATATCGGTCAACACGGTTGGTGGGAAGTGGATCTTGGCAACTTCAAAATGACACCGACGCAAATTGCCGCCCAGACGGCATATCAGGATGTATCCGGTTTGGATGAAAAGCTTGCCCAGCTTTCCGGTGATGAACCGTGGCTAGTAAAGAATCTAAGGGGTGTTGATATGACAAAAATCCCCAACTTTACCGCCGAAAAATTAGCCGGCATGGAATACATTGAAAATTGTAAATTGCCAACATCATTGACGTTTTCAGGCGATGAAAATCTAAGCAATCTTACAATCGGTAGCTATTCCGCGGATATATCCGGATGGAAAGGTATGACTCTACAGCAAGTGGCGTCGTTAACTACAAATTCTGGAAACTATATGGGTGGCAGCTTTGATGTAATACTACCCACAGAAATTAATTGGGACAAAACAAATATGGCTGGAATCTCCCTTGATGGTATGAATCTGTCAGGTTTGACAAACGCCAATGCATCCAAAATCATGGCAGCATCAAGTTTTCAGAATACGGTTCTGCCGGCAATGGATTTGTCGAAAGTGTCGTCTTTGAATGTGGCAAATGCCAGCGACACATTTAATGGCACGGATTTCTCCAAATGTTCAAACTTAAGTTCGAAGCTTATTGAACAGATTCTCCCTTGGTATGATTCGGCTCCTACCATCAAATTAAGCAAGGCTCAATACGACAGCTTAAAAGATACTATTGCGGCGCAGACTAGTGCGTACATGTCCAGAACGGTATATGTAGACGGCGTTGCGGTAACTATAACCGGCACAAATACAAACCCTCTACCATAATCGTAAGAGCAAAAAAAAATCTATAAAATGAGTTCAAGGGCAAAAGTTTGTATCAACTTTTGCCCTTTTTTGGATGGTGCTTTTACGGGATTACTCCACGAAATTATCTGGCGCAATGCGGCTTGCCTAAACTATACCACTATAAATCATAAAATACATAAGTGCATCGGGGGGGGGTAGTTGCGGCTACCCTACTCTGTGGGATTAGTTCGCTGTTTGCAGATGCCAGCGCTGATAGGCTGGCTACCTATAAGGCCAATAGGCTGATTCCGCAGGAAGTGAAGCTTGAAGTTGGTGGCGAGGCTGAAAATGATATTACCTTTACGCCTGCCTCTCATTCGTGGTCGTCCGGAAGTGCAGCTCGCATTAGTAACCTAAATGCGTTGAAGGATAAATTCTCCGGAATGACTTGGGATGAAATACAGAATTTTGCCTGGAAAGAGAACTGGATGCCTTCGGAAGGTGCTCAGGATATGGCAGAGTTCCTAGCCGCTATTCAATCGGGAGAAATTACATCCGATCTTCCAGAGCTAACTCCCGAAATGGCCCGCGAGTTGAAAATGAAAGGTTTCAGAGAAATCTACGACCAGACAATGACTCCCGGTATTCCTTTCTCGTTTGACGGTTCGGAGGATTTCAGCGGAATTTCCATCTGGGAAAAAAACATCAGTATGCTCTCCGGAGTTACTGGCGCCCAAATCGCACAGCTCAAAAATATGCTTAGCTGTTATGGGTTGGAGAATGTGAAATGGTCTGGAAACGAGGATATAAGCGGAGTTCTTATGTCCGGAATGAACATCGGAAGTTGGCTTCCGCCCAGCGTTGCGGCAACAGGTAAATACTCCGAGTGCACTCTGCAAATAGCGTTTACAGGCGAGGAAGATTTGTCCAAAGCCTCTTTTGAGAAATGCAATCTAACCAAGTCTACCGGACTAACCAGTGACCAATTCTTCCAAGTGAGTAATTGGCAAGAGGCTAAGCTTCCCGAAGTTGCATTTTCAGGGACGGAGGATTTTTCAAGAATAACAAGCCTGTATGGTACGGATTTGTCCCGTTGCACAGGTATTACGGCAAGTCAACTACTTTCGGGATGTCAAAATCTCTCCGGAGCTTCCCTACCGTCTATCGCATTCACGGGAAAGGAAGATTTTTCGGGAAAGTGGATTGGCGGAGTAGACTTCTCAAAATGTACAGGCATAACGGCAGAGCAAATCTTGCAAACACAAACCTCATACCCTGCGGAGTTCTCCTGGGAGGGTGTTAAGCTTAGCAAATCCCAATATGAGGCTATGAAAGACAAGCTCGCCGCACCATTGCCCTTTGGAACTACCTACCGCATCTATGTTGACGGTAAGCTAACCAAAATTGACAGTCCGCTTGGAGGCGAAGACGCCCGCGTCTAAGTGAATTCCAACTACGCAAAACAAAAAGCCAAGGAGAAATCCTTGGCTTTTTAAGTGATCATTTTTATGTATCGTTTAATGTATCAGCTATTGATCATTTAAAGGATAAACCGCTACTTAACTTCCGCAATCTCCTCAATGATAAAGTCGGTTCCCGTGATATCCCCGCGTCCCGCATATTCCTGCAGGTCGCCCGCGTTATCCATCTCTTGGACGATCTTTGCTGCCTCCTCTACGGATTTCGCCTCAATCTCAATTACACCGGATTGGGCATAGTCCGACACGTATGTGAATTCCACGGAATATGTTTTCTTTTAGGAATTGAACATAATTACATTTTTCAGATTTTACTAAAGCAGAATCTGCAGAAGTCTCAACGCCGTCAACAGGCGAGAAGTTTTCTATAACACCTACGAGCTTTTAAAAGCAATTGGTAGTATCTGCGAATAAGTGAAACAAATTTGGCCGACTGATGGGGTATTTTCGGCGTAGTCCGCTTTCCTTGCGCCTCTACGGCACGTAGCTTTTCTATGCCGGTCTTCATAATCTGGGCAACCCTTGCCCCACTTACGCCAAGCGCCTTTGCGATTTCCGTCTGGATCTCTCCTACAAAATAATAGCGCTTGAGCACATACCGCTCTTTCTCGCTTAGGCGGGCAACATTAAACAGCCACGCTATGTGTTCGCGTATTTCATATCGTTTAAGTTCCCTAAGCGAACCCCAATCTGGAATTACCTCCTGAAGCGGTAGCAATGTCCCGTCGGTCTGGCTAACGTACATCCTATCGATGGAGGATTCGCGGATTTCCTCAACCAGACGAACTTTTCTTAGGTATCGTTGAGTCCAACCAAGTTCCGCACAAATTTCCGCATCTTCCGCCTTTGAGTGTTCCGCCATATAGTTTCGAAGCTTGTGCACATCGGCTATTTTGTTGCGAGGTATGTGCGTGCTTTTGCGAATGTGGTCTACAACCGCTCCGTTTAGCACCTGCGAGAGGTAGGCTCGTATCTGCTGGGGATTGGAATCCTCCGAAAGTCTTGCGATGGCCCGGATATAGCTTACATGTGTACACCCCTGCAAGTCTGCCTGGGTTATTCCCCTATTACGGATTCTACGCGCGTGCCTCTTTTCGATGGCCGTCACCATCGGATAGTACTGCTCCGCAAGCTTTCTCTGTTTATCGTTTAATTCCGGAAATTCTGTAATCTTCGCCCCCATATGTTTTAATCGTCTATATCATACCAGTATAGACCCTGAATCTGGCCTTTTTCGTCCAAATCGGCGCGTTTATAGGTTGCAAAGTTCCAGGTTACGTCATCTTCCGACACCTTTACGGCTACCGCGCCTGACGGGAGTACTGCTACGTGCTTTAGCTTTGAAAAGGTATCCTTGGGAAGTTGGAATTTGTCCGGTAGAGGTTTCTCCGTGATTATCAGAGCTCCGCCCGGCAGCTTGTATTGCCGCTTTTCGCCGATTGAAATCGGATAATATCTATGAAATACGGCCTTCCTGCAAAACTGAAATTTCCTTACGCCGTCGTCCTTATCCCAGATCAGCATCTGCCAGAAACCCAGGGCTGCGGGAAATTCCGCGAAGACGTGCCCCTTTAAATCCTGCAAATATACCCTGCCGTTAACCGGAACCTGAAATTTTTGAACTTTCATGCGTTTTATTGTTTAATCCCGCGTAGCGGGTAATACCAGATGTATGCGTATATACTCTCCCGGCCATTCTGGATATTCGCAGGGCCCCATATCTATTCCCGCTATGTTGCATTGAATTGTCTCGTTGGTATAGCCGCAATGGAATATAACCGTTTTAAATAGATTCCGTTTATCCCATATGCGCTTTTGCCAAAAAGGTGTCGGGTTGCGATACTCCACGAGCTTCCTACCGCTTTTAATCTCCTCAAACCAGCGTCGTGTAAGAACCAAATGCAGTGTGTCAGGCATTGTGTAGCAGTTCTATGAGGCCTCTGTACTTTTCGGGAATCTTCGTTCTTTCCAAAAGCTCGTCAAGTCCCGACTCGTTCAGCAATGCCGCCTCGTTAAAGTCCTGCAGCATCTGGTGGCGGATTTCGGGGTCTTTAAGCAACTTTTCGTCCATATATTTGGTCGTATACCATTTTGCGAATTTCACGGCGCCTATTAGCATGAAAATCTGCGGAAGTGCGTCTCCCGTGTATTTGGTGAACCTGTTTCCAAGACATATTTCGCAGTTGCAGGTATCCTGCAAGGCTTCCTTCGAACGAAGAAAGTCATCAATAATCACCGAGTAGCTCTTGCCGTCGGGATTCTTAATTTCTCCGATGGTTACCTCTTGCGGTATGTCCTCAGTGGCGTACACGCTTGGACTGCATACGGTCACCTCGCCGTTATCTATACGCATTACTTTGTAATCGCGACTGTTCTCGTTTTTCTTTCGAAATTCCATCAAAAGAGTGACTGCTTCTTTTGCTATGTTTGCTGGGATATTCATTTACTTCCTTCCGCTATTAAAGGTTGCGGCAGACTTTTTCTGCAAGGGCAACTCTCGCTATGAATCGCTTGAAAACTACCCCATCCGCCACGATATGTGATTAGAAGATATTCGTGTTGTTCTATCTTTGCCTTTAAGTAATAGAAAATTTTTCTCTCGATGTCCTCAGGAGCCCAGGCAAATTGCGGGATTTCGTGGACTACGATTTCCGTAGGCTGATTTGCTTCTCCCTCCTTTTCGGAAGCCTTGACCCCGCTTCCCTCTCCCCGTCCCCAATTGCCCCAATACAAACAAGCTATAATGGCCAAAAGGATTAATATAACGATAAACAGACAGCCTTCGCACGGTGCTGCGACTTCCTTTGGTTCTTCCTGATCTTCCATATTGCTTTATTTTAATATTTGCGTAGCAAATTAAAAAAAACACGCAGAGAACATTCTCTGCGTGCCTGAATGAGATAATTCGGAAATTATTGATTTCCCTGTATTGTCATTTTCTTGCCGTTTACGTATAAAACTTGCGATTGCCCCTTTGACATAGAGGCCGCAAGGGTATCCTTCCAGCTGTTATATTGGGCTTCCGATACATGCCAGCCATCCCACCAACTTCCGCTGGCTGCAACTGCGTCCGCGCTTATACCAGTGCACTTACTTACATTCGTTCCACTGGTAATAAATTCCTCAAATGAGGTTACCCCAGTAAAGTCAATGGCTGGCAGTTTTGTGTCGTATATAGCCCCTCCTGCACTCATAAGTTTCTTGGACGTAAGTCCGGTGCAAGAACTGAGGTCGTTATTGTTGTTTACCAGCTTTTGCAGAGTAGACGCATTTACATTGGAAAGGTCTAAGCTACCAAAGGTGATATTTTGGGCATAAGCCAGATTTTTGAGATTTGCCAATGTGATAGATGTCTGAGATAAGTCTATATTACTGATTTCCTTCCAAGACAGGTTTCCCGTATAACCGTCTGCCGCGCCCAGCTTCACATTGTCAAGCTTCTCAGCGTTTGCCAAATTGGATAGTGTAAGCCCAGTCTGTGAGAGATCTACATTACTGATTTCCTTCCAGGACACAGTGTCAGATTGTGTAAACCCCCAAGAGTTTACATCCCCCAATGCCGCGAATATATCCGAATTTACCGTCTCAAAGCTGGATATTTGAGCTTTGCTGGCTCCCTTAACTGATATAGGTATTCCAGAACCCGACTTCATTAAGAGAGCATCCATGAAGCCAGATCCAACCAAATCCTCGGTTCCGTCTAGTTTAAATACAAGAGGTTTGACTGAGTAAATCAGGTCATTCAGAATCTGTCTATAGCCTGCCATTTTCAATTCTTCGGCTTTATCCCGAGTAAGGAATTCCGAAGGAGGTTCAATTTCTCCAGTTTGAATTGCGTATAAATATGCGGCAAAATCTTCCGCATTCGCACCTAATATGTATTCTGCGGCTTCTGGTGAATATTCAGTCCAAGCGAAGTTGGACAATTCGGATTCCGTGAGACCCCCAAACTTAGATGCCAAGTTTTTGAGATAATCGCTACGGGTTGCATCGCCCGTTGCCCAGGTATAATTTCCCTGTGAAAAGATTATCTTTCCCGCTTCAATGTCCTTAATATTGGTTTCGGTGGGGATAAGCCCATTAGCCTTATAGACTTTTAGACGTTCAAGACTAACGTCTGCCAAAGCAGCATTAAAAAACAATACAGAGAGGGCTATAACTACCCCCCCCCCCGACACACTTATGCAATTTAGAATTCATGGAAGTGTAGTTTAGGAATGTCTGCTCTGCTGACTGCCTATACTAAACCCATGATTAAGAAAATCCCTAACTATATCGGGGGGGGTAGTTATGACTACTGCCCTCGTTTTATCTATTAACTCGGCTCTTGCCAATATCTCCTCCGAGAGACTTGAGGCATACAAAGCCAATAAGCTGATACCGGAGAATATCAAAATAGAAACTTCTGGATCATCACTTTCGGATAATGTTTTTGTATTTTCCAATAACACTTATTCATGGTCAATAGAATCGGCGGGTAATGTTTTAAATGCTGTATATAAAGACTGGACAGAGTCAGATTTTAGAAATCGTTTTCCTATGGTTGGATATACTTCTGATTACAAATACCATATAAGTGCTACCTGCTTCACTCAAGCCGATATAGACTACTTATGCGGGGTAATTAATGGTAGTATTAACTCCGAGCACATATCCTCGGAATCAGCAAAGTGGGTGCTTGAAGATGGTACAGACAATCTAGCTCATATAGCTGATATAAAGGTAAGGGAACAAGAAGAGATTGCTTTAGATCATTTGACCATTCCCACCTTAATAATAGATGTATCCGGCTACTCACCCTCTAACTCTGAGGATATGCAGCTATTAAAATGTCTATACGGGCGCAGTGAGTTCTTGCAAAAATACAAAGATTTAGCTCCAGATAAAGTCCCCGGCGGAATTATTCTAAAAAATCTATCAAAAGCTCAGTTGTCTGCTATGAAAGAACCGATTGGGTAATCATTAAAATAGAAGTAGCGCAATACTTTCAAGTCTTTATAGGGTGCTTATTGCACCCTAATTTTTCTTTCTCAGAATTCAGAATATTTAAAATCCTTCTGTGCATCCGTTAGCTCGCCCAAATTTGGTAAATCGGGTGAAGCTTCAAGTAAATGCATGTCGTCCCATACTTGTCGATTTGGCTCCTTTAAGGCCGCCTGCATTTCCGGGTATTTGTGAGCTACGGAGAGAAGCTTTTTTAATGTCCAACCATGTTTCTCTAAGCCATCTAAGCAATCCTGAATATATATGAGATACTCTCCGGATAGTTCAGGCAACCTCCAACCGCACCTCATCTCATTGCTCTCATACTTTCCATTATCCAAACACGATATATCCCTGGCAAAAGCGGTGAAGTCGGAATCAAGCGTCCCAGCTCGGAGTTTCTCTAGGGTCTCCTTCATCTTGGGTATTTCATAGCCGGAGCCGTCTGGCTTTGCATATACTGTCTCCGCTATTAACAGTTGCATCAGTTCGATCTTCGGATTTCGCGCAATCATGCGGTTGCATAGCACAACCATGGATGACAATTCGTTTATGTCCATTGGCCCATATCGCTCAGTCATAAAGGCTACAAAGCCTAATCGTGCGTATAGTAATTTAAAGGTTTCTACAAATTGGGGTACCATATTTATGTTGGTTATAGGTCTATAAAATTACCCATAATGTTTATAGGATTGATTGGCGGCATAAGCTTAGACAGAGTATCCCCTTTGTGCATTATACAATCTAGTCCGTTATCAAGCGAACCACTTACATGCTTGGAAATATCCTCCAAATGTTCAAGACTTTTGTATCGGATACGGTATTTAATTTAAGGTATTCAGCTACCCCGTGCTCTTGACTATGTGGAAGTTTCAGCCATGCTGTTAAGCTTAGGCAAAATCCCGAATTACCTATA
>ERZ808267.333-NODE-333-length-15251-cov-2.903725_pt1 | contig 15251 bp, 12 predicted proteins | sample MGYA00521241_ERZ808267 | MGnify/ENA primary metagenome ERZ808267 (study PRJEB31516, sample SAMN03275592) | gut metagenome | biome: mammalia-associated habitat; material: feces | host: Papio cynocephalus | place: Kenya | collected 2012-07-19 ... | reverse complement strand
AAACGAGCTTGCAAAAAATAAAAATCAGATAAATAATTTATTGAAAGCCATTGAAGCTGGTATTTATACCGAATCAACAAAGAACAGACTTATTGAGCTTGAAAACACTCAAACAAAACTTGAAAACGAAATCTTAATTGAAAAGAAACGTCTTTTGATTCCAAAACTAACAAAAGACAGAATTTCTTTTTTCTTGAAAAATTTATTGCTTGAAAATAATTCAAAGGAAGAACTTCAAAAGAAAATTCTTTCAGATTTTGTTGACGCAATAATTATTGAAGAAAATTCCATGCTTATTTCATATCGTTTCAACGGCGAAAACAACATCGTTGCTGCTGATTTTAACGCAATAAAAAACGCTTCCGAAGATGTTCGAAAGCGTTCTAAATGGTGGAGGATAGGAGATTCGAACTCCTGACCCCCTGCGTGCAAAGCAGGTGCTCTACCAGCTGAGCTAATCCCCCATCGGCTATTGCCTTTGGTGTTTTGCTTTCGCTCCACAAGTTTTATTATACATGCTAAATTTTTTTTGTAAAGGGGGTAATCAAAAAATATTTTTTATGTTAATTCTTTTGTCATGCTGAACTTGTTTCAGGGTGACAGTATTTCTTGTTTATCAACATTGATAGATTCTGAATAGTATAAAACCTGTAGCTACGCAACTTGATTTTCAATCCTTTCAGAATAACAATGACAGAGGTGCTTAATTTGAGATTCCGAAACAAGTTCGGAATGACATAGGCTAATTTGTTTGGTATGTAGTGTTTTGACGCGAAACCATTTCCATTTCAATATCGACATAGCAATGCCGACCAATGTTGTTCACCCCTTTGTCAATCTTCTTAATAATTGAACACTATCTGCGTGTTTGTAATATAATAAACTGGTATAGATTAGGGAAGCAGAGGATATTTATATGACTTTAAGATATGATTGCGGAGAAGTTATTACTGCGATGGTCACCCCTATGGAAAAAACGGGATTCATTGACTATGACAAAGTTGAAACTTTGACAAAACACTTGATTAACTCAGGAAGTGATGCGCTACTTGTGGCAGGTACTTCCGGAGAATCTCCAACACTAACTAATGAAGAAGAAATTGAATTGGTTAATACTGTAAAAAGAGCCGCTGCAAACAAGGCTAAAATCATCCTTGGCGCTGGTTCAAATTCTACAGAAACCGCTATTGAATATACAAAACTGGCACAAAAAGAAGAAGTTGATGCGATTTTATCAGTTGTACCTTATTACAACAAACCAAATCAAAAAGGCATGATTGCTCACTTTTCGGCTATTGCAGATTCAACAAATTTGCCGATAATTTTATACAACATTCCATCAAGAACAGGTGAAACTGTTGCATATTTGGCTGAAAACTTCAAAAACATCGTTGGTATCAAACAAAGTTGTCCTGATATGGACAAAATCACCGAAATGAAAATGCTTTGTCCTGAAGATTTTGCAATCTATTCAGGTGATGACAGTTTGACTTTACCAATGTTATCACTTGGTGCACACGGTGTAATTTCAGTTGCATCACATTTATTTGGTTCTGAAATAAAATCAATGATTCGCAACTTCAAATCAGGGGAATACATTGCAGCAAGAAACATGCATCGCAAATTATATCCTGTATTCAAAGAATTATTTATGGCACCAAATCCGATTCCTGCAAAAGCAGCTTTGGCATACAAAGGTTTAATTGGTGAATACGTAAGAAAACCATTGGTTACATTGAGTGATGAGGAAAAAAGCGAATTGTTTGATGTAATCGACAATGTGAAAAAAGAATTAAGCGAAGAGGGCTAGTTCTTTTTTACATAATTTAAAGTATTATAAATTGAAAGATATTATTAATAGTCACAGTATATAATGAGGGTAAAAAATTGAAAAACAAAATTATTATGTTTTGGGTGATTGTAGCAATAATCATTGCCAGCATTGTTACAATTTACAAAAAACCTACCAAACTGGGACTTGACCTTGTAGGTGGTTCAAGAATTATGCTTGAGGCAAAAACTACAGACTCAGTCTCAAAGATTACTCCGGAAGTTATGAGCCGTTTGCAATATGCAATCGAAAGCCGTGTAAACAAACTTGGAGTATCAGAAACAAGTGTTGCTCAAATCGGCGACAAAAGATTGTTGGTTGAAATTCCTCAAATTACAGATTTGAAAGAGGCAGAGGCTTTCTTAGGAAAAACCGCTCAATTGGAATTTAAACAACCTGTATTTGATGCAAATAAACAACCGAAAAGAGATGCGCAAGGTCAATACTTGTGGGAATCAACAGGCTTGTCAGGTGAAGATTTGAAATCTGCATCAATCGGTTCTGACCAAACAGGTCAATGGACTGTATCATTAGAATTTAACAGCAAAGGTGCTACAAAGTTTGCTGAATTGACACAAAAACTTGTAGGTCAACAAATGGCAATCTTCTTTGATGGAGAAGAAATTTCTGCTCCGGTAATCAGAGAGGCAATTTTTGGTGGCAGAGCTGAAATTTCAGGAGGTTCAAGCGGATTCAAATATGAAGAAGCAGAAAAAATGGTTAATTTGTTGAACGCCGGTGCATTGCCTGTTCCATCAGATATTATCCAAGAAAATACAGTTGGTCCAACTTTGGGTGCTGACAGTATCGAAAAATCAAAATTTGCAGGTATCTTGGGTATCGGACTTGTTATGATATTCATGATTCTATATTACAGATTACCTGGGGTTATTGCTGACGTTGCGTTGGTAATTTATGCATTAATCTTATTTGCATTATTCAAGATTATCCCTGTAACATTGACTCTTGCTGGTATTGCAGGTTTCATTCTATCTGTAGGTATGGCGGTTGATGCAAATATCTTGATTTTTGAAAGAACAAAAGAAGAATTGAAAGCAGGCAGAAACTTGTTCACAGCAATCAATTCAGGTTTTGATAGAGCATTCACAAGTATCTTCGATTCAAATATGACAACAGTTTTGGCTTGTGTAATTTTGTATTTCTTAGGTACAAGTGTTGTTAAAGGTTTCGCTTTGACATTGGCATTAGGTGTAATTGTTTCAATGTTCACAGCGATTACAGTTACTAAAAACTTCATGCACTTAATCTTCGGAACAGGAGAATTGAAATATCCTGCATTGTTCGGCTTGTCTAAAGATGAAATCGGACAAGGTTATGAAGTAAAAGAAACTAAACGTGAAAAAGCTCGTTTTGGTATTTTAGACTAGGAAAGTTGAGGTAAAATAAAATGTTTCATTTCAATAAAACAGTGCATGTCGTAAAATACAGAATCCTTTGGATGATTTTGTCAGCATGCTTGCTATTGCCGGGGATTTGCGCAATGGTATATTCAATGATTACATATCCGACTCACTCTCCTGTGAAAGTTGGTATCGACTACACAGGCGGAACAATCCTACAATACGGTGTTGCGGATTCAATCAATAATGAGGCTGTTGCTAAAACAAGAGAAGATTTGGACAAAATCGGTGTTCAAAACCCATACATCCAAATTTTGAACGTAAACCCAACAGCAGAAAATAAGAATATTAAATCAATTATTTCAATCAGAACAAAATTCATTGATGAAGGTTCTGACACAGCAGACCAAATTACAGGCGTTGTACAAAGCGAATACAAAAATGCTGAATTGATTCAAGTAAGTTCAGTTGGTGCAACTCTTGGTAAAGAATTGTTCAAGATGTCATTGTTAGCTTTGGCATTAGCAATTTTGGGTATGACAATATATATTTCATTGAGATTTAAGTTTGATTATGCGCTAGCTGCAATCTTGGGTTTGGTGCACGATGTTATTTTTGTAGTCGGTGTATTTTCACTACTTGGAATCTTCTGTGATGTGCAGGTTGATGGTTTGTTCTTGACTGCGATATTAACAATCATTGGTTATTCTATCAACGATACGGTTGTAACATTCGATAGAATCAGAGAAAACTTGAGATACTACGGTAAGAAAATGACATTTGGCGAAATCGTAGACGCATCAGTAAACCAAACATTAGCAAGAAGTATCAACACAGCATTGACTGTATTTATTACATTGGCTGCTTTGTATTTCTTCGGTGGTGTAACAACAAAAGACTTCGTTTTGGCAATGATGCTTGGTGTTGTTGTCGGCGTATATTCAAGTGTATTCTTCTGCAGTATGCTTGTTGATTCCTGGGAAGAAAGAAAGAACAAAAAAGTGGCAACAGCTGCTTAATTTGTTCCCAATTTATAATAAAAAGACCTCGAAAATTTCGAGGTCTTTTATTTTGCGTAATTATTTCTGTCAAAAAGTTTTTCAAAATCTAAGTCGAGCGCATCCATAATTGCAACAATGACTGACAGGGATGTATTTGTCTCTCCTCGCTCAATTGTGCCGACAACCTGCCCATAAGAGACCCCAATGCGCTCAGCTAACTGTTCTTGAGACAAACCTGCTCTGTTGCGCTCAGCTTTTAAGTTTCTGCCAAATTCTTTTAAGATTTCTTTTTTATCCATAGAGAAATTCTAATCAGTTGACAAAAGTTATTCTACAATTTATTATATGTTTAATACAACATATTTATTGTATTAAACAATGAGAAGATTTTATCCTATTCGGAATCTCTAACCAAACACAGCGGTCAGGATGTCCTCCCTTAGAGACTCTGCCGAACCAAACAATCCAGTGAATTGTTGGTGTGAGATTAAATCTTTGATTTTCGAGGTGGGGGATATGACCGATATGTTGTGGATTACCACGTCACTCCGTTAAAGCCAACATAATAAGCACTTGACCTCCTTGCTTTACCACTATTTTGTCCTCTAAATCTAATGAACTTATTTATTTTACATCCTACTTCTTTTGTAATAGAATAAAATCACAGATTGTAATTGAATTAAGAGGGAAAAATAAATGCAAGTATCTTTAAATTGGTTGAATGAATTTGTAGACTTATCTGATATCGAAGCGTCTCAAATCGCGCATGAATTGACTATGAGCGGACTTGAAGTTGAGGCTGTTGAAGATGTTAAGCCTATGTTTACTAATATAAAAACTGTTAAAATTGAAAAAATCGACGCTCACCCAAATTCAGACAGGCTTCACTTGGTTACTGTTAATACAGGTTCAGGCTTGAAAACTGTTGTTTGTGGTGCTCAAAATATTCAAGAAGGTCAAGTTGTACCTTATGCAAGCGTTGGTTCTCAAGTTTTAGACAGAAAAACAGGTGAAATGTTCACCTTGACTCCTGCTGTTATTCGTGGGGTTGAATCTCAAGGTATGCTTTGTTCAGCCGATGAATTAGGGGTTGCTGAACGCAACTATCAAGAAGAAGACGGTATCTTGATTTTGAATAGAATCTTTCCTGAAGTTCAATTGGGGGCAGATGTGAAAGATGTTCTCGGTTTTGAGAAAGATACAGTACTAGATGTTGCGCCAACTGCCAATCGTGGTGACCAAATGTCTGTTATAGGTGTGGCTAGAGAGCTGAGCGCGTTATTCAACAAACCGCTAAAATTGAATCCGATAGAATGTACAAAAGATTTATCAACAGACAAATTCAAAGTTGAAATTAAAGATAAAGATGTTTGCAAATATTATTCAATTGCAGTTTTGAAAAATATTAAAATCAAAACTTCTCCTGATTGGATGCAAAAAAGATTGTTAGCATCAGGTGTTCGTTCAATCAACAATGTTGTTGATATTACAAACTATGTAATGCTTGAATACGGTTGTCCGTTGCACGCTTTTGATTTTGATAAACTAGACGGTTATTTGTGTGTAAGACGTGCAACAGAAGGCGAAAAGCTTGTTACTCTTGATGAAGTTGAAAGAACTCTTACAACTGATTCTGTACTTATTGCGACAGAAAAAGAAGGTGTTTGTCTTGGTGGTGTATTTGGCGGTGCTAATTCAGAAATCGACGATAATACAACATCTATTGCACTAGAGGCAGCATACTTTACACCTGCAACAAACAGAAAATCAGCAAGAAGTGCAGGTTATAGAAGTGAGGCAAGTGCAAGATTTGAACGTGGTATTGATATTGAGGCTGTAAAACCTGCTTTGATGCGTGCAATGCAATTGTTGACAGATTACGCCGATGCTGAAGTTGTCGGTGTTGTTGAAGATGGTGAAAACAAGCTTGAACCAATTGAAATTACTTTGCGTTATAACCAAATTAAAAGAATTTTAGGTTGTGAAATCGCACCTGACAGATGTATCAATATTTTGGAAAACTTAGGATTTAAAAAACTTGGCGGAAATGATGCTGCTGCAAAATTCTTAGTTCCATCATTCAGAGCTTATGATGTGACAAGAGAAATTGATTTGATTGAAGAAATCGCAAGAATCAACGGTTATGACAAAATTTCTCCATCACTTCCGAATAAATCTCAAACACCTGTTATTACATTAGGTGAAAAAATTATTAAAAGAGTTCATGAGTTGATGCTGTCAGCAGGTTTGAACGAAATTCAAACAAGTTCGCTAATCGGTAAACCAATGCTGGACAAATTCAAAATGACTTATGATGAAGACAAAGCTGTTCGTGTTGAAAATGCAGCCAGCGAAGATTACTCAATGTTACGTCAAACACTGGCAGCAAGTGTTTTGAACTGTATGAAATATAACTTTGATAACGGTCAAAAAGTTTTCTGGGCATACGAAATTGGCAAAACTTATCTAAAAGTTAAAGAGGCTGACGAAAAAGACTCAGGTGTAAAAGAAACTTTGGTATTGGAAGGTGTTTTGACCGGTGAAGTTCAAAATTCAAAATGGCAAATTAAATCAAAAACAGATTTCTATACAGTAAAAGGTATTGTAGAAAACTTGTTTGAAGATTTGGGTCTTACAAGAAGAATTAAACTTGTACCTTTGGAAGAGTCTCCGCTTGCTGAATCTCACAAGGTTTTCCACCCATATAGAACCGCTGTTATTATGATGTTAGGCAAGAAACCTCAACCAATCGGATATTTTGGTCAATTGCACCCAACATTACAAGATAAATTGAAATTAAATCAAGATGCATTTTTATTCAAAGTTGATTTGGATGAAGTGATTTCTGCAGTTAAAGAAACTGTTCCAAGATTTAAACACTTGCCACAGTATCCTGAAGTAAAAAGAGATTTGGCTTTTATCATAAATGACAATGTTTCTTGTGATGATATTCAAAAGGTTATCAAAAGCGCAGTTAAACAAAATATTTTTAAAGGTGCTGAAATCTTTGATGTATACCAAGGTGAACACGTTGAAGAAGGTTTCAAGAGTGTAGCATACAGAATCAAAATGCAAGATGCTGACGCAACTTTGACAGATGAAATCATTGAACAACAAATGACATCTGTTAGAGAAAAATTGCAAAAAGCTTACGCTCAAATTTCATTCAGGGAGTAATTTTATGAAAAAATTATCGTTATTCTTAATTACCGCTCTTATGTTTGCGGGTATTGGAGTAAATTCCGAAACTTATGCAAAAGATATTATACCTGTTCGTCCAAATGTAACGCAGACAACAACAATCGGAATGTATCAGGTGGGTGATGATGTCAAAATCTATAAAGAGCCAAATGAGGATTCTCAAATTCTTTATAGGGTGAGATGGAATAACGATGAATTTTTCCCATCAGAAATCGGATTTGACAACTTTTTTACGGTATTTTTGCCAAAGAAAAATCTTGCACTTGTCAGTGTAACAGATTTCAATGACGATTGGGTTGAAATTATTTACAACAACTCAACAGGTCAAACAGGGTGGATAAAAAAAGATGACCCATATAAATTTATGACGTGGATAAATTTTTATAACACTTATGGCAAAAAATACGGACTTGTCTTGCTAAAAAGTGCCCCTGAAACCTGCAAAGACATAAAAGCACAAACCGAAGACCTTGCTAAAACTATTTCTACAATGAATTATCCGCAAAAAATAAACTTAAATGTTATCCGTGGAAATTGGGCATTGGTGAGTGTTTTTGACTTAGACAAAACGCCCAAAACAGGGTATGTTCGTTGGCGTTCTGATGATGGTGTAAGATATTTCTTCCCAGATATAAAATAGGTTTATTTTTCGGTTGAGAAAGAATAAATAATTTCTCTGTCGTATTCTTCACCTTTTTTCAAGATACCTTTTTCTTGGAATGATTCGGTGTTGATTGCGTTTGGATAGAATTGCGGTTCAACGCAGAATGATGAACGTTTTTCGTATTTGTTGCCTGATTTTCCTTGCGGTTGAGCGGATTTGCCTAAATGGTTTGCGCTATAGAACTGAAAACCCGGAAGATTTGTTGAAACTTTTAAAACAATTCCTGTTTTTGGAGATTTTACGTTTGCCGCTTCAATCATAGTTTTGCCATCGTAGTTGTCAATACAGAAATTTTGGTCGAAACCTGAACCGATTTTTAATTGTTCAAAGTCTTTTTCTATATCGTCTGAAATCTTTTTCGGAGTTCTAAAATCAAACGGAGTGCCTTCAACTGATTTTATCTCACCTGTCGGTACTGCAATATCGCTGTTTTCTGTGTATGTTGATGAGTTTGGCAGGGTCACAATATGTTCATATACAGAATTTTCTTGAGTATTTTCAGCACCGTCAAGGTTGAAATATGTGTGATTTGTCAGATTCATAATGGTGTCTTTGTTGGATTTTGCTTTGTATTTGATATGCAAATTGTTGTCGTTATCAAATTTGTAGGTAACGGTTGTTTTAACTTTTGCAGGATAGCCGTTTTCCATATCTTCTTTTTCGTAAGTAAATTCAACACCGTCTTTTAGCACTTTGGCTTTCCAGTTTTTTGTATCAAAACCTTGAGTTCCGCCATGAGAGTGTGTTTTGCCGTTATCTTTGTTACATTCAAGTTGATATTCTTTGTCATTTAGTGTAAATTTACCATCTTGAATTTTATTTGCATAAGGTCCGATAGTTCCGCCTGCATGACCTACAGGGGATTCCTCGTACGGTGTAACGTTGTCATATCCTTGAGTTACGTCTTTGATGTTGCCGTCTTTATCAGGAACTTTTATTGATGTGATTGTAGCTCCAAAGGTTGATAAATCAACGCTTGCACCGTTTTTGTTTGTGATAGTGTAAAGTGTTGCCTTTTCGCCAGTTTTTTTAATTGTGCCAAATTGTTTTTGCTCAATTTTAATCCCATCATATTCAGAATTTACATCTGCTCCAACTTTTACACTTTTGGTAAAAGTATCTTTTATTGGTTGGTTTGCGATAATGTTTTGTTGAGATGTGATTTTTTGAGTATAATTTGTCGGATTCACGTTGAATGATGAATACGGATTAAAATCAATTGGCATAATTTCTCCTTTTTTCTTTATTATATAAAAAATAAACAAAAAATAAATTTACATTTACGCAGGGATTTTTACGCAAAACTCTGTTTGAACATTTTCTTCACTGGTTGCAACGATTTCTCCACCGTGTGCTACAGCGATTTGTTGAGACAGGTATAAACCTAATCCAGTGCCGACTTTTCTCAATTTTTTTGCTGCCGAATAGTATTTGTTAAAAATCATTTTCAGTTCATCTTTGCCAATTCCTTGACCGTAATCTATAACCGAAATTGTCGTAAAGCCTTGAATTTTGCCAAGTTTGACATCAATCGGTTTTTGAGTGCTACTGTGGTCAATAGCGTTAGATATCAGGTTTTTTATTACTCTTCTTAATTGCATTGGGTCAGCCGTGATTTGCGGATTATTTGCTTGTGGAGTGAAATTTATGGAAGTCTTTACATCTGCCGCTAGCGGTTGCATTTCTGAAACAATTTCTTCAATAAACGGGTTGAGGGCAAAAGTTTCTTTTACCAGTTTGATACCTTGTTCTTTTAGCTTGTAAGTTTCAAGCAGAATTTGAACCAATTCCAAAAGACTTTTATTGGAAACTTTCATGTTATCAAGTGCAAATTTTTGTTTTTCAGAAATTTCTCCAAACTTGTTTGCTAAAAATAAGTCAATCATATTTGATGCTGCAACAATCGGAACTTTAAGGTCGTGGGTCAATGTCGCAACAAAATCTTCTTTTAACGTTTCGATTTCTTTTTCTGTTGTAATGTCTTTTATGATTAGTACAAATCTTTTTTTCTCAATTGATGTCAGGGCTTGAGAACTTATGACAAAGTTGTTTGTCGGAGTGTGTTTGATAAAGATTTCAATGTTGTTTAAGTCAGAAATTTCAAAATTGTCGTCTTTTACAGGTTGGATAAATTCAAAAACATTTTTGCCTATAATGTCTCGACCTTTGATTCCGAACCACTTCAAAATCTTTGGAGTTGCTCTAAGAATTTCAAATTTGTCATTAATAATCAAAATGCCGTCAGATAGTGAGTTGATAACAGATTCAAGCAATTTGTTTTGGCGCATAAGTTCTGCTTGGTATTCGATAATCATTTTTTCTCTGTCGTTCAGGGTTTCAACCATTCTGTTGATACTATCTGTTACATTTTGGTATGTTGGATGTTCGATTTTTTCAATTTTGGTTGACAAATTACCGTATCTGATTGAATCTACGGTGGTTGTTACCTTCCCTAGGTAATCATTGATTTTTGACCAGCGTTTATTGGTTTTTCTTGTGATGAAAAACAGGCAAATAAAAACGATGATTACACAAATATTTATGACATAAAAATATGAAAACATTTATTACTTTTTTCTCTCTATCTATCTGAACTTTTTGCACTTTATGGTATAATTATAGCAGATAGCATCAGGTTTGTTAATACGTAAGGGAATTGGTTAAGAAATGGCAAAATTAGAACTTCCAAAGTCAATAAAAATGGTTGTTACGGATTTTGACGGGGTTGTGACTGACAATTGCGTTTATATAAACGAAGATTTTTCAATGTCTCGCAAACTGAATTTTAAAGATGTTATGGGGTTTTATATTTTAAAACGCAACGGTTATGATATTGCAATAATTTCCGGTGAGGGAAATTCTGCTATTCAAACAATGGCTCAAAAATTCGGAATAGAAGAAATTCATCAAAATATCCGAGTGAAAATTGATGTTTTGAAATCCATTTTGGAAAAATATAATCTCTCGCAGGAGGATTATGTTTACATCGGAGATGATATCAATGATTTGGAATGTTTAAATTATGCAAAATACAAAATAACAGTTCCTCATGCTGTTGAAAAAGTCAAAGCAGTTGAAGGTATTCAAATTACCGAAAGCTTAGCAGGTGATGGAGCTTTTAGAGAGGTGGCAGATTGTCTGGTTGGATAAAAAATATTTTTGGAAAAATTAAAGATTTAAGCTTTTCAATCGACTCATACAAACAAGACTCAATTATTCAATCTCTTCCGACAGTAGCTTATGTAAATAAAGCTAAAAAATTGTATGAAGAAAAACAGTATGACAAAGCTGAAGAACTTTTGAAAAAAGCTCTTGATATCTCAAATCAAGATTCCGGTGTATTCAAATATCTTGGCAAAATTTATGAGTCAAGGATGAAATTTGAAGACGCCTCAAAATATTATCAAGAATCTGCAAATCTAAATCCGCATGACAAAGAAATTTGGCTGCGACTTGGAATGTGTCTTCTAAATTCTAAAAAGTATGATGATGCTTTGGATGCGTTTGAACGTGCCAATAAAATAACTCCGCTAAATACTGATGTTCATACAGGTTGGGGCATGGTTTTGATGAAAATGAAAAAATATGCTCTTGCGCGTGACCAGTTTAACAAAGCATCTCAAATCAGCAAATATAACTACACTGCAATCTTATTGTCTGCAATTATGGAAGTCAGATTGTTTGACTATGATTCTGCGGAGATGAAATTGCAATTCTTGGCAAAAGTTGCACCAAATGAAAGTTCAACTTATGAATACGCAAATTTAAAACTCTTAAAATCAGATTATAAAGCAGCCGAAGAATATGCAAAAAAATCTATTTCGATAAACAAGCAAATGTTGCCTGCATATTTTGTTTTGGGTGAAGTTTATTCTATCCAAAAAAATTACGAAGAAACTGAAAAAATCTTTAATTCTGCGATTTCAAATGATTTAGATAACGAAGTTTTACATTTTGAATGGGGAAAAGCTTATATAAGACTTTTATAAGACTTTTTGAGTTTGAAAAAGCAAAGGAACAATTTGAAATTTCATTTTCAAAAGATAATGATTACTTAAATCCAAAAATCGGTTTGGCGCTTGTAAATGCTTATGATAACGATTTCACACTTCTTGATACCTTAAAAGAAAAACATGGCAATAATGTTTATATTCAAGAGGGAATGGGGTTGGAAAAGGTCTCAGAAGGCAGGTTAGAAGACAGTATTGAACTATTTAAAAAATCTTTGCGCACTGAGCGCAAACAATCTTATAATTATCTACACTTAGCAAGAGTATATCAAAAGCTTGAAAATCATGACAAGACCAAAGAATATTTTGAAAAATTTATTACGGAAAATTCAAAATATGTAAAGGGATTTGTAGAATATGCAAAATGGCTAATGAGTATTTCTGATTATGCGGATGCTCAGCGAAAACTGCGCAGAGCCGAGAAATTGGACAATAATAATGTAGAAATTTTAAATTTGTTATTTTATTCTTCTTATAGACTTGTCAAGGATAACATTTGTGAATATAATATAAAAGAAACAATTTCAATCGCCGACAAAGCTCAGTCTTTAGGACACTTTGAATATGAAAATGAAAAGGTTGAACTTGAAAATATTTTAAAAGACATACAGGGAAATAATTAAATTGAAAAAGGTAATAGTACAAAAATTTGGCGGTACATCTGTTGCGGATACAGATAAAATTAAAAATGTTGCACAAACGGTAATTCGCGAAAAAAACAACGGAAATGACGTTGTTGTCGTTGTTTCAGCAATGGGACATACTACAGACCATTTGGTTAAAATGGCAAAAGACTTAAACCCAAATCCTTCAGCTAGAGAAATGGATATGCTTTTATCTACAGGAGAATGTGTTTCTATTGCACTTCTTACGATGGCTATTCAGGCTCAAGGATATAATGCAGTAAGTTTTAATGCCACTCAAATTGGTATTTTGACCGAAAATGTTCACTCAAAAGCAAGAATTGTTGATATTAAAACCGACAAATTGAAAAAGAACTTAGAGGCAGGCAATATTATTGTAGTTGCAGGTTTCCAAGGGGTAACAGAAGATGGCGAAATCACAACTTTGGGTCGTGGCGGTTCAGATACTTCTGCTGTTGCTTTGGCTGCAGCTTTAAATGCAGAAAGATGTGATATTTATACAGATGTAGAAGGTGTTTATACAACGGACCCAAGAGTTGTTCCAAATGCCTCAAGGCTAGACACTATATCTTATGAAGAAATGCTTGAACTTGCTCATGCAGGTGCAAATGTCCTTCACCCAAGAAGTGTTGAAACAGCAAAACAATACGCTGTACCACTAAGGGTTAGGAGCAGTTTTAAGCTTGATAATATGGGAACTTTAATTGTAGGAGTTGAAAAAATGGAAATAAATAAACCTGTAGCTGGTGTGGCATCAGATTCATCACAAGTAAGAGTTGTAGTTTGCGATGTTCCTGACACTCCAGGGGAAGCTGCAACACTGTTTGGTTGTTTGGCTGATGAAAATGTATCTGTTGATATGATTATTCAGTCTTATGCAAGAAAAACTTCAAACACTAATGATATTGCTTTCACTATCAATAAAGAAGATTTGCCAAAAGCTATGGAAGTTTTGGAAGATGTAAAAGTTAAACTTGGTGCTGCTGATGTAAAAATCGATGATAATATAGCAAAAGTTTCAATCATCGGTGCCGGCATGATTGATAGACCGGGGATTGCATCAACAATGTTCAAAACTTTGGCAAGCAACGATATTAATATCAGGATGATTTCAACAAGTGAAATTAAAATCAGTTGTTTAATCAATAAAGATGATGCTCAAAAAGCCGTAAAAGCTTTGCATGACGTATTCAATCTCGGTTGTGATGAAGTTGCAGAAGTTAAAGGTACATTACCTGACGTATAGGCGTTAAAAACAAAATTTAAAATTAAAAAAGAGACAGAAGAACATTAATTTGTCTGTCTCTTTTTGCTTTACATAATGCGTTTTTATGTTAAAATTACTGTATTATTTAGTAAGTGTTTATTATTTTTGTTTAAAAGGAGAAAATTATGGCAGAAAAACGTGTTTGGCTCTTTAAGGATGGGGATGCATCTATGCGCAATTTATTGGGTGGCAAAGGTGCGAATTTAGCCGAAATGACTAATCTTGGACTACCTGTTCCCCCTGGGTTGACTATCACAACTGAAACGTGTATGGATTATATAAATCACGGAAACAAAATGCCACAAGGGCTTATGGATGAAGTGAAAGCAGCTTTGAAAGATGTTGAAACTCAAGCAGGTAAAAAGTTTGGAGATAGCGAAAATCCTCTTCTTGTTTCTGTTCGTTCAGGCGCAAGACTTTCTATGCCGGGGATGATGGAAACAATTTTGAACTTAGGTTTGAATGACCAAACTGTTGAGGCGATGATTAAATTGACTAACAATCCGCGTTTTTGCTATGATTCGTACCGCAGATTTTTAACTATGTTTGGCTCTGTTGCTTGGGAAATCGACAGACAAAAATTTGAAGATTACTTAGATGATATTAAGAAAGAAAAAGGTTACAAATCAGATACCGAATTGACTGCAGATGATTGGAAATCTTTGATTGAGCCATACAAAGCTTTGATTAAAAAAGAAACAGGCAAAGATTTTCCTCAAGACCCTTACGTACAACTTGAGGAGGCAATTGAGGCAGTTTTCCGTTCTTGGAATATTCCTCGTGCCGTTGCTTATAGAGAGCACTACAAAATCGACCACAACTATGGTACTGCAGTAAACGTTCAGACAATGGTATTTGGTAATATGGGTGATGATTGCGCAACAGGCGTATCTTTCACAAGAAACCCTTCAACAGGCGAAAATAAATTCTATGGCGAATATTTGACAAATGCGCAAGGGGAAGATGTTGTTGCTGGTATCAGAACTCCAAAGCCGATTGCAGAACTTGAAAATGAAATGCCTGAACTTTATAAACAATATGTGGATATTGCGAAAAAACTTGAAAAAGGCTACAAAGATGTTCAAGATATGGAATTTACAATAGAAAGAGGTAAATTGTGGATTCTACAAACTCGTAACGGTAAACGAACTGCAAAAGCATCAGTGAGAATCGCCGTTGAAATGTGCGAAGAAGGCATTATCGACAAGGAAAGAGCAGTTGAACTTGTTGATGCAAATCAATTGTATCAAGTTTTATTGCCTGACTTTGACC
>ERZ808267.331-NODE-331-length-15288-cov-6.153942_pt1 | contig 15288 bp, 18 predicted proteins | sample MGYA00521241_ERZ808267 | MGnify/ENA primary metagenome ERZ808267 (study PRJEB31516, sample SAMN03275592) | gut metagenome | biome: mammalia-associated habitat; material: feces | host: Papio cynocephalus | place: Kenya | collected 2012-07-19 ... | reverse complement strand
GGAAATGATATTCCTAAGATTGATGAAAGTTATCTTGAAGATATGAAACCTCTTCCTGAAACTATTGACGGTGTAGATATTAAATAGACACTATCTTATTATGTAAATGTCGTTACTAAGTTTATTAGGGGTAAATCTACGGTAGATGACCTTAATGAGTTAGGTAATCAAATGACGATTCGTGAATATATTCCAATGAAAGAAAAGTATCGTCTTATTGCAATGACTATTTTTAAAATGAATAGCGAATCTGATGATATGGCTGAAACAACGGTAATAGCAAAAGAAAAGAATTTGTTCTTTGATGTTCTATTAACTGCTTATTGTGGCATTAACTGTGAGAATCAAGATTTGAAGACTTATGCTACTTATGACTTGCTTTATCCTATTTTGTCTAAATATATTCTACAGTTCTGTGGAGATGATTATAAGAAGCTTGTTGAGATGCTTGATTCTTCTTTGAATATCTATCATATGAAAGAGCTTACTGAGCTTATGGAAAGCGTTGATTACGAAGAAATCAAAAAGGCTACCAAAGCAAATGAAGAGTTGCTTAAGAAATTCTATGAAGAGAAAGAGGCTCTTGAAAAGCTTAAGGAGATTCTTTTGGCTACAGATGATAATGCTCGTAAGGTTGTTGATTATGCTAAAAATGAGGCTATTGTTGAAGCTGGAAAGAAATTGACTGGCGAAAAAGAAGAAAAAGTTGTAAAACCAGTGGAGGAAGTTAAGCCAAAGAAGAAGGCTGGTAGACCTAAGAAGGTAAAAGAGTAAATATAATTTGTAAAAGCTACTCTTAAAAGGGTAGCTTTTACAACAATTTTATCATTGAAAAAAGGAGGAAAGTATGAATAATAATATTAATTATGAACAGCAAATATCAAGTATAGTTTCAAACACACTTGATAAAGAAGTGGAAAAATTAAAAATCCAAATCATGAAACAAATGCCTTAGAAAATGATGATGATTAAAAATGAAATCTTTACTGATTATTGCACAATAATTAAAAGTGTTTTTAAAAGTGTATTTGATAATGAATATGGAATTAATTATGATGAAGAGTCTATGATAGAATCTATAAATTTTTCTTATGGAATGGGACTACTTCCTCATTTTACTATAGATGAATCTAAATTTCATTTTGCTCCCAAATATATGCGATTAGCTAAATCATTTAATACGAATGAAGAAAGCGGATATACACCATATCGTTCAATGAGAAGACGTTCAGAAGAAGTTGATTTAACGGGAAAGATAAAAAATTTCTTTTCAAATGATGATGGTAATTCTGTGGATGATGAGTATGGTTGGTTTGATGGAGTAGATGATGTTGTTTCAAGTTTCGAACAGGATAATAGAACAGCAAGTGATATAGAGTATGATATGGAAAATGTATCTATTCAGGCTTATAATTTAAAAAAGAAAAACAATTAGAGCGTTTTTGAAGCAATCACTCCTGTTTCGGGGACTTATTAGACAGCCAAATTGAGGGCTGAACAAGAGTTTTTGAGAATATATAATGCATAGATTAAAGCTCGTATTTTTAAGAAATATGGGATAAAGATATAAGGAGGCTAACATGGCTGATAATAATATACTTAATAGTGTATCTTCTTGGGTTATACAAATTAAGAAAGAACTTGATGCACAAATTAAAAGTGAAATTGCTGGAATTGAAAGCAAATATGGTTTAACATCAAGTCGTACAAAAGATAGGGCATTTAATAAACTTTAGAATTTAAATACTTATTACCAAGCTATGTTGGATAGAGGAGAGTATTTAGGTTCAGACCAAATTATGCGAGCAAAAGCTGATTTAAAATTGGCGTTGCCTTCAAATCGAAATGGGATGTCGGATTTGGGCGGAATTTATTAGAAAACCTATGATTTAATTGAAGCTCTTGCTACAAAAACTGAAAAACAAGCGCAATATGCAACCCGATTGGAGGCGGCAGTAAAGTCTGAACAAGCTGACCAAATAGCAGAATTAAAAGATTACAGGACAAGAATTGAAAAGCGTTTGGATGTTTTGGATAATCAAATTAGTTCTGCTTTCTTTTCAGATAATAAGGTTGGAGGAGCATTGGATGATAGAGCTTATTTAAGAGAGCAAGCCGCGCTTTCTACTTTAATTGGAGAACGTTTTCCCGCAATTGTAGAAAAAGCTGTAAGAAGAGCATCTAATCCTACTCCTAAAACTTCTCAGACAAAAATGCAGACTTCTAAAGTTATTACTCCTAAAATGTACAAAGGCACAACTTCGAAGACTCGCACAAGTGTACGAGATAAGGTAAAAGTAAATGGGCAAAAAGGAGCTTATAGTAACTTTTTAACGGTAGCTGAGAATTGGCTTAAAAAACAAGGAACTAAAGCTTGGGACCTTGAAACTACAGGCTTAGATTTAGTAAGTGATAAAGGCGTAACTTTTGGTTTTGGTGATTATGGTAATCAAAAAAGTTATTTTTTAGATGCTGGTAAAAAAAGTGAAACAATAAAAAATATTTTATCTGCAATAAATGACAAGGCTGATGAGTCTGCTAAACAGTTAAGAAAACAGTTAGGTTTTTCTACAGATACTAATAAAAAAATATCAAAAAGTGAAGTAGAATCTGTTTGGGGAGAAATTAAAAAGCAATTAATTACTCCTGTTGATGCGGCTAAAATGATGATGGAAGCCATTGATAATGGCGGTTTGGTAGGCTGGAATAGTGAAGGATATGACCTTCGTATTTTGGAGAATAATTTTTCTCAATATTTGGGAAATGTAAGTGAGGCAAAGCGAGCTGCGGCAGAAAAAGTTATTGCGGAATTTAGAATAAAATCTGCAAAACAAAGAGATGCAATGCTCAAAAGTTCTGAAACAATGGTATCTCGTTCTGATTTCGGAAATGTAAAAAAAGGTGATTCTCTTATATAGGGTGTTAGAGGAGGTAACACTCTTCAAAGAATGGCAAGGATTATTAGTGGTTCTGAAAGTTCTGGTGCTCACGAAGCTCGGTCTGACGTTAAAGATACCCTGCTGGCTTATGCAATGCAAAATGTTACAAATGTACAACAAGTAATTAGAAGCGTAATTGAAAAAGGTTTGAAAGACCTTGAAACAAGCGGGAATGCTGTAAAAGATTCTAATGGAGAATATACGGCAGTAGCAAGAGAATTTATTACTGAGACTCTTGATAGCTTAAGTGGTATTTTTGTAGACAATCCTGATTTAGAAAAAGAATTACTTTCTAAAGGGGCTAATACTGTTTCTGCTGATGCGCAAATTGATGCCTTAAAAGCAGAAATGACAAAAGCTCAAAAAGAAGCTTTTGAAGGAAAAGAACTTCGTAGTCGTTTTGCTAAAGCAGGGAAAGATGTTTCTAATATTACTGGGGTAGGAAAAGGTCTTGGTACCCACGAAAGAAAATTAAGAGACCTTATTAGAACTGCCGCTGAAAAGGGGTATGTTACCAGTTTAAGAATAAATGGCGATAATTATGATATTCGTTTAACTCCTATTTCTGATTATATAGATGAAAATTCTATTGACTGGGAAAATGCAGAAAATCAAATTCAATGGAATGTTTCTCTTGCAGAAAATGGACGTATCGTAAACAAGATTGATACAATTCATGCGGCTCAGGAATGGGTAGGAAAAGTTCCAACAACTATGCTTGAAACAGCATCCGCTAAACAGCTTGATGTTGCTTTGGGTATGCTCAAGTCTGATAAATTTGGCAACGGAGACAGAACAAATGATGATTATTCTCGTATTTTTGGTAGCGCTGGTAGACGTGCTATTAATGGTTCTTTACCTGTAATTGCAGGGGATGAAGACTTAAGAGAATATCTTACAACTTATCAAGGTGAAAAGACTCCTACTGAAATAATTAAGTCGATGAAAGTTTCCTTTAAGGAATACTTAATGCGGACTTTAAGAAATTCTAAGATTCAAAAGGTAATTTCAGATTATTACAAAAAGTCTAATCCATATTATCAATTTAATATTGATGATATTGGAGCAGAAGTAATGAATACAATGTTGGACATCTTTATTAGAGGCGGTCGTTACGGAAAAGAAGCAATGTTAGCAGGAGCGAAAGAGGATTCTTTGCTAAAAATGCTTCTCGAAAGTGACGAAATGAAATATTATATTAAAGATGCATGGAATCTTATTCAATCAACTGGAATTACTAATAGCGCTTATAGTGAAGGCAGTTACAAAAATGCTCAATATGGTGCTTTGTCTCAAACAGATTTGACAGCTTGGAACTTTGTAAATGATATGACCCAACGTGATGTAGCACAGGCTTTAAATGCAAGGAGTCTTACATCAAGAGCTGCTGATGCGCGTCAAGGATTAAGTGGACCAGCATTTAGAACCAAACAAGGCACTGCTATGGGAATGGATTATGAATCTCCTATGCAGAAGATGTTTTAGGTTATGCAAATCCCAGAGCAAGTATTTTATCAGGCGGCAAGAGCTTATTTTGAAGAGCTTGGAATGACAGGAGAGGATTTAGAAAATTCTATTCAGAGTTTGATGGATAATATTATTCCTTCTCTTAAAGTTATTGAAGCTACTGAAAGCTATCAATACAGAGCGTCAAGAAATACTGATGTAAATGATATTGATGCTGGTTTCCTTGCGGCTTATGGAATTACTCCTGAGATGTTAGAAAAAGAGCAAACAATCGACCTTTCTAACTATGAAGTAAAAGAGGGAGATTATCTTAATTTTTCTAAAAAGTTTTCTTTTAATGTGGGTGATAGACTTACAGGATTAGTAAAAACTTTAGATGGTTGGAAGCTTCAAACTGATTCTCTTTCTAAAACTCAACAGGGTACTAAGCTTACACTTGGATATGGTGGGCGTATGTCTATGGGTGGTGGAAATGACCCAGCTAAGATGTTTGCTTATATCCAGAAATGGATTGCGAATAATTGGCAAAATTCTCCGTATTCAAAAGAAGCAATTATGTCTGCGGATGCTTTTGTTGAAGAAAGAACTTCACTAAAAGAGCGTAATGTTTTACTTGATTTTGCTGGTAGACTTTCTACTATTGTTAATGCTTTAAAAGCTGAGGGCGTCGCGCAAAACGATACAGATGTATTAAATCTTTTAAGTAAAGAAAATGGTATTTTCTCTCGTATTTTTGAAATAGATAAAAATGGTAATCTGTCTCAAAATGTAAGATATGATATGGCAAATACTCGCTATGTTAATGGAACAACGGGAGATGTAATTTTTAATACGGCTGAAGAAGCCGAAAAACTCCTTTCTGGTTTGGATGAACTGGGAGAGGTTTTGTTAGGACAAAATTGGAGCAATTACAAAGGATTGCTTTCAACTACAATTGGACAGCAAGATGTCGCTCGTTACGCTACCAAAATAAGTGGTGGCGGAGCTTATACTCCTTCTATTGCAGATGATTTTAAAGTTATTAATGCTGAACGTCATACCACTAAGCGTTTTGGTTCTGCGGCAATGGTTGGTATGACAGACGAAGAAAAAGAAAGAGCGCAAAAAGGCTTAAACGCTATTCTTGCGGCGAATGAAAAGCTTAATAAGGCTTTTACCCCTGCTGAATTAAAAGCTCAAAAAGATTTCCAACAATTAATTGACTCTCGTAAATCTTTAGATAAAGGTGGCTATACTTCCAACGGAAAAGATATTGAATTTGTTTCTAAGAAAGATTTTAGCGAATTAAAAGAGAATCAAATTTATATTGAAGATATTGTTACAAGTTTCCAAGATGCTGTTAAAAACGGTAAAGTTTCTCAAGATGACTATGAGAAATTTGCAATGGAAGTTGCTCGCAAGAAGAAAGACGAACTTGGAGATGCTTATAAAGATGCTAACATTGTTCTTACAAGAGCAAGAGGTAATGAACTTGGCAATGTAATGCTTGCTAATCTTCAGGGTGGACATGATAATGATTATAATTATTATGTTACTCCTCTTGAAAGACAGCAAGGAAGATTACTGCAAGCTTATGCTAAGTTTGCGAACGCTACAGAAGAAAATGAAAAACAAAGGTTAGCGGCTTTTGAACTTGCTGAAAAAGAGTATGCAAATACTGTTCTTGAATATATAAGCAATAAAGATTCTGAAATTAAATATAAAGCCACTCATATCAGTCGTGCTCACTCTGGTTGGGCTATTGCTCAAGGTGGAGCATTTGATGAAAATGCCGCAACTTCTGAATATAGTGCTGAAAAGGCAAGACTTGCTAATACAGTAGTTATGTCTGAGAGTCGTGTTCGTAATATGTTCAGGTCCGAATCTGGTTCATCAAAAGACCAAATTGCAGATAATTTGTTGGCTTTAATGAATCAGTTTAAATTAAGAACAGGCAAAGCATTTGATTATGGTTTTTATGACAATGATAATAATTATCATGCTTTATTTGCTAAAGATATTAAAGATGGTAATTTTACAAAAGAGCAATTAGCTGAAGCCGAAGCTCAGATAGTAGAAGATATAATCACCGCTATTAAAAAGGGTAATAGTAACTTTAAGACTAAAATGGGTCGTTATCCTTATAACCAAGGTGGCGAGGGCATAAGCTCTCACATTGCTATTGGTGATGTTGGTGACGATGTTGTTCAAGTTAGACAAGGCTTGGCTAAATATTTGCATGGTGACTTCGATGGTGACTATTACAGAATGGTCAGTAACATCTTTGATGAACAGTATGGCAAAGATGCTTATAACATGGAACAAATTATGCAGGAGCTCTATGACAAACAAGTTTGGTTAATGAACAAATGGGCAAGCATGGAGAAATTAAGCGAAGCTCCTGATGCCGAAAGTCGTAGAGCAGATATTGCCAAAATAGCTAAAGGCTGGGTAACTAAAGACGATAATGAATTTGCTTCTTTAGTTGGTGGCTCTAACTTCCAAACCATTGGTTCTTTCTCTCAAAGTGCAACTAAAATGCGTGAAGCAATGGAGGCTTTAAATTATACTACTGGTAATATGTCTACTGATGCTGACATGGAGAAAGAATTTAATGCAGATGTTGTTAAATCTTTCTTACAACAGCTTGAGCAAGATGCTATTTCTTCTAAGAAAATTTATGCTCGTCTTCAAAAAGTAAGACAAGATAGACATCAAGACGATAGTAAAGAAGCTGTAGCTTCAGATGTTGCTAAATTAATTGAAGCTCTTAGAGGCGGTGACGTTCACAGTTATATTAATTTGTCTAAAGAAATGGGTATTTGGGATGAAACAAAAGCAGACCAACCCATTCAAGCTTTAAGAGCTCGTTGGTTAAGTACAGATACTCAAAGAGATTTTCTTCGTAGGAAAATTGGTGTTGATTTTGCTGATGTTAATAACGCAAAAGCAAATCTAACTGACCAGCAAATTGAAGCTTCTTTTGGACACGTTGGACAATGGTTTAATACTCATGGCGGCGTTACTTTAGCTGATGCTACTACATGGAACAAAAAGATGGCTGAAGTAGCTGGTCGTGACTTTAATGGTAGAGAATATCTTAGATGGAAGAAATTCAATATTAGTGGGACAGAAATGGATGAAAATGGTAATCCTGTTCCTCCGTCTGGTAGTGGACTAAATGGGTCTATCAATTCCAATGGCGATATTGTAATAAATACTTCTGGTAATGTTCTTATTAATGCTCAAGGTAATGTAGCGGTTAATACTAATGAGATTGTTGCTCAGATGGCTGATGCTGCTAAACAGGGGATTGAACAAGGTACGGCTTCAACGCTTAGAAATGATAATGGTAAAATTATCCATGAGATGCGTAATGAAAGTGGAAAATATGTTTCGCCTGAAGTAACATGGACTGGTGTAACACCTCCTGACCCGAAGACTCATGCCATGACCGTAAAGATGAATGGTAAGCTTTATGGTAAAGATGATATTTTCTCTGTTACTGAGGCGTTGAATCATGATGCTCCGTTAAAACCGTGGGATTAGGAAAAATTGCACACGTCTTCTGTAATGGGAACTTATGCTCACAGAATTGCGTAGGAATTAGTTAATACGGGTGAGACTTCTGTTGATAGTTTTAGCGATTCTGTAAACAGCGAGCTTAGGGAAATTATAGGTAAATCTGTAAGTGAGGGTGGTCTTAACATGACCTCTTCTGACCCTAAAGCGCAAAAACAAAGACAATTAGCTGAATTAGCTGTTGCGAAGGCTCGTGAAGCAGGTATAGTAAATGATAATACCATAACTGAAAGAACTATGGCTGGTTTATTTGGACAGCAAATGTTTGCTGGAACAATGGACGCTTTAACTTATAATAAAGATACTGGCTTTGCAGTAAATGACTGGAAGTTTTCCAAATCTGGTGGTCCTGAAGATATTCAAAAACGTGGCGAGCGTATGTTGCAAATGCAAGTGTATTTTACAATGTATGAAAAAGCTTTGGAAAAACTTTCTAATCAAGTTTTTGAAGAGGGTAAAGAGATTACAGCCGAAGATGCAAAATGGTTTGGTTTAGAGGGAAATGATAGCTCTGAATGGGCGAACGATTTAACTGAAAGATTAAATCATATTCGTAAGGGCAATGTTAAATTTGCTAATACGAGAGCTTTTGAACAAGATGGGCAATAGATTGTTGAAATTGTCACTTCTGGATTAAATGTGGCTATGAGCATGGAAGAAGTAGCTGAAATACTTAATAAAGGTATTAAGGGCGAAGCTATTCCTTGGGATGAGATTGCTAAAAAATACGGAGTAGATTCAATTAAGGCGTCTCTATTTTCTGTAAATGGTAGCAATCTTAGCAATGAAGTTCCTCCTGTTATTCAGAAAATGATGGATAAAAAAAATGCGGAGAGAACTTCTGGTGGTTATAACACAAAATCCATAAATGATTATCTTAAACAGTATAAACAAATTCTAAAAATTCAAGAACAAATTGATGCTGACGAAAAGCGTCTTGCGAGTTCTGGAATGAAAGGCGAACGTGCAGATAACATTCGAAGTGTTGTCAATATGCGTAAACGTTTGCTTGGTCAACTGCAAGCTGAAGTGCCTAATTTAGATTTAGAAAATGGCACTCTTAATGGGCAAAAACTTTCTGAAGAAGAGTTGATTAAATTAAAGAAAGAAATTGCTTTGCTTGATTCTAATCACGGTATTCAACTTGAAAAGAATAATTCTTTACAAAAACAAAGTGTTGGATTAGTCCAGCAAATTGCTCAGGGCTTTAAAGCTTCTTTCCGTAACTTAACAGATTATTCAATGGCTTATATGGTCATTGGTAAGATTAGAATGGCTTTTAGTCAGTTGATTAATTATGCTGAACAACTTAATGCTTCTATGGTTGATTTGCAAATTGCAAGTGGATTAAGCTACAGCAATATTAAAAATATGATGCTTGACTTTAATGACCTTGCTGTTAAAGTAGGTAAGAGTACGCTTGAAGTATCTCAAGCCGCAAACGATTGGCTAAGAGCGGGTTATGAAGGACAAGATGCCGCAACTCTCGTTGAAAATTCAATGCAACTTAGTACGCTTGGTATGATAAACTCTGCCGAAGCAACGGAATATTTGATTAGTATGCTCAAGGGCTGGAAGCTTCAAGTTAATGAAGTTAGTTCAGTAGTAGACAAACTCGTAGCTGTTGACATGAGTGCTGCGATTTCGGCTGGCGATTTAGCAACAGCGTTGGCAAGAGCTAACACAAGTGCGCAATTAGCAGGTAAAATTTGTGCCTGAGTATATGGTAACATATACTATAGTATCAACCTAAATCGGTTAAAACCTCTTTTTAGAGACAAGACCGAGATAACTTTTATTAAATAAAATCTAAGTTTTATTATATATTTTAATATAAAATTGCAACAAAAGGAGGGAGTTTTGTTGCTTATAAATGAAAAAATGACAATAATTCCAACCAGTAGAAATAAAAAATGGTATTTAGAGAAGGGATACCCAGAAGTTCCTTATCTATCACCTTTAGAAATAAATTCAAAGGATATAAGCCTTCACAGTAAAGCTTTGATACATTGGAAATGCGACTATTGTGGAGAAGTTCAAGAAAGTAAGGCTTTTATTTATTTTACACAGGAAAGAGATATTGTAAATAAAGATTGTTGTGTAAAATGTGCTCCATTGAAAGCATAGGAAGTTTATGAGGCTAAAACTGGATATAAGAATAGTTTTAGTCAACCTCGGTATCATGATATGCTAAAAGAGAAAATGAAAGAAAAATATGGAACAGAATATTATCTTAATAGTGAAGATTGTAAACAAAAAACAGAAGAGTATTTACAAGCACATAACGCAACAAATGTAATGCACATTCCAGAAGTAAAAGAATCTTTACGAAAAACTGTGCAAGAAAAATATGGGGTGAACTGCTGTTTTTAGAATGAAGATATTAAGGCTAAAATTAGAGAAACCAATTTAGAAAAATATGGCTTTCCAAACGCAAATCAAAATCCAGAGATTAAAGAAAAGAATTTAATTAACAGAAATAAAACCATAGAAAAAACTCGGAATGTTTTAACGAGTAAAGAGCAAGTTCGACTTTGTAAATTGTTTAATTGTTCAATTAATAAGCTAATGACATATTATTTTTTGGACGGGTATTTTGAAAAGGAACAAATTTATTTTGAATATAATGGAAGTGGTCATGATTTATCGGTTCAAATAGGAGCTATTACTGAAAAGGCTTTTAAAGCAAAAGAAGCTCGTCGTTATCATTATCTAAAGACACTTGGATTAAAAGAATTTTGTGTTATTAATACCAAGAGAAACAAAGTTCCAGTAAATGACGAGACAATGATGAAGATTAAGCAGTTTTCTTTTAATGAGTTAGAAAAGGATACTATTAACTGGGTAATAGTAGATTTTGATAAAAAAATATTAAAAACAAAATTCCAAGAGTGGACTTTGGAAGAATTAGATTTTATTTAATAAAAGTATTGTAACGACCAGAATCAGGTTGACTCCTCTTATCACTCTAAGAGGATGAAGGTATGGTCTGAACTATATGGTGACATATAGAAAAGAGGTCAAGTGTAAAGACACTTTAAAGAAGAACCTCTTTCGCCACAATTTATTATTGTGGTCAGTAATTCCTTTTAATGGAATGAAAGTAACAGAGTGTCAAGTTTAGACAATTATATTGCGTATACAACTGTTGTTGCTGAAACTACTCAAAAGAGCGCTGAATCGGTGGGTGAGTCCTTTAAGACGTTATATGCGCGTTTTGGTAAAATAGCGGCAGGTAAATTTGAAACTTCTCAAGAAGAACTTGAGCAACAAGGATTATCTTCTGAAGATATGTCAAATTTAAATGAAATCGAACAGGTATTAAAAGCTGTAGGAATTGAATTGAGAGATACTCCTGAGCATTTTAGAGACATAGATTCGGTTTTGGCTGAAATTGCTGGAAAATGGAATACTTTTTCTGATGTTCAAAAATCTGGTATTTCTACGGCTGTTGCTGGTACTCGTTAGAGAGAAAATTTCTTAGTTTTGATGGAAAACTGGGATAATGTTGGTAAATATGCTGAGATAGCGGCCAACGCCTATGGTACAGCGGTAGAAAAGATGGAAGCTTATTCACAAGGCGTAGAAGCAGCTCGCAAGCGTGTACAAGCGGCGTGGGAAGGTTTTGCATTAGTTATTAATGAAAGTGGCGCTCTTGAGGTCGCGTTTAATGCTCTTGCAACTGCTATTGAGAATTTGCATTGGATTATTTTGGCGACAATCGCGGCAATAACGGCAAATAATCTTCCAGCGGCAATTACAACGGTAACAAAAGTCTTTTCAAAATTAGGACTGGTTTTAGGCACAAAAGGTTTGGAAGGCAAATTGGGTTTGACCAGTACACCTTTTGATACCATAAAAGCTACTGTTGGAATGTACAATCAAGAATCTAAAGATGCTTTTGTAAGATAGCAACAAATGCTTTGGGGAGATTGGCTTGGTAAGTTTAAGGGAAATATGTCTGATGACCGTTTTACTCGTTTTACTGAATATCAAAGCTCTTTGATTGGGATGGACAGAACAAATGAAAACGGAGCATTTTTAAAGAATCTTTCTGTCCTCGCAAATAGCATGGGTGCTGGAAATAAACAAATGCAAGGGGTTTCAGAAGCATTACAATATTTAGAAAGTAGTATTAATGAGGGTTAGGCTCAAATTTTATTAAATACTGTTACGGAAAAGACTGCTCAATCTTTAGTTAATCAACAGTTACAAGTGGTAAAAGCGGAATTTGCAGAGCAAGGTTTGTCTGATGATACCAAAGCATTAGCTGAAGCTCGCCGTAGAGCCGCTACTCTTCTTTTAAAAGACATGGCAAAGTCAGAAGGAAGGGAATATTATTCTGATAGAGATGCACAAGTTTTAGCCAATGCCACAGGAGGAAGTTTAAACGCTTTTGGTCGTAGTCGTTGGGGAGAAGCTTTAATAGGTCGGTCTGCAATAATTGGTTCTATTGCTGGTGGAATTGGAGGTAACTTTTTAGGCGGAAAAGTTGCTCAAAGCAAATTAGGAGATGAAGCTAAAACTGCTGGCGAAAGTATTGGTTCTATTTTAGGAATCACGATAGGGCAAAAAGCTGCATTAAGTTTAGCTTCAAATATACCTAAGTTATGGACTTCTGTGCGGCTTCTTTTGAAAAAACGGACGGCTCCTGCATTAGCAAAATTAGCCGCGCGGTCGGCAGCTTCCGCCGCAGTTCCCGTGGTCGGTTGGCGGCTTGCTATTATAGGATTGGCAGTAGGAGCATGGAAGAAATATACAAACTGGAAAAAAGAGCAAGAGATAAAGAAAGCTCAAGAAGAATTTAAGTCTTTAAAAGATGCTTATGAATCTCAACTTTCTGCTTCTACAAAAACAAGTCGTTATGATGAGTTGTCAGAAGGTGTAGACCAATTTGGTCGTAATGTTTCTTTAACTGATGAAGAATATAGCGAGTTTTTGTCTATATCTAATGAATTGGCAGAATTATTCCCTGAATTGGTGGTAAGAACTGATGACGCTGGTAATTCTTTCTTAGGAACAGCGGGAAAAGTTGGCAAATTAACCGATGCTGTAGATGAAATGGTAAAAGCTTCGCAAAAGGCGGCAGATAAATCATTATTAAGCGATGAAATTTTTGGGGAAGCTTTTAGTGAGGCTCAAAAATCTTATGGAGAGTCAAATGTTGAAGATATTAAGGCATCTTTAGAGCAAGAAAAGGAATTGTTAAAAGGCTATGAATCACAATATAACAAATTAACTTCAGAAGGATTTTTGGGTAATTTAAGTGATGAGGCTAAACAAACTCAGTTAGATTCTCTTTCTGAAAAAATTTCTAAGACTAAAGAAAATATTGATAATTATTCTAAATCTTTAAAAGAAGCTTAGAAATCATCGAATGAAGCTTTATCTTCTCTCACCGACTACAACAACGCAATTATGCGAGAAGATTTTGGTCTGCAAGTAACACTGTCTTCTATGTCTGAAGATTCTGTAATCTTGGCAAAACAAACCATGCAAAAAGTATTCTCTTCTCTTGATTTAACTCAGTATGCAAATGAAGACGAATATCGTGCCGACATTGAAAAGATTTCCAACGAAATTGCAGAGTTGTATAAAGAAAACCCAATATTAGCAACTCTTGAAGTTGAGATGGGAAGCTCCGCAACTTCTGGTGAATATTATGCTGTTCGTCAGAAAATTTTACAGAATATAATTGATGCTTTTGGAGATTATGCTACATGGGATGATACTCAAAAGTTGTTTGTTTTAGAGATGGGCTTCAAATGGAATGAAGATACTGGTTGGGTTGATACCACGGATATTCGTCAAAAAATTAAAGATGAGGGGCTTGATTCAAGATTAGTTCGGGGCGCTGGAATGCTTGACGCATTTTCTGTTAGTGACCTTGAATCTGCTTATTAGATTTTAAAATCTTCTTCTTATGGAACTCAGTTTAATGAGAATCAATTAAGAAGTGCAATTTTCTCTTCGGAAAATTCAGAGGCGGGGTTAAAAAAGATTGTTTCTTTATATGAACAATACAAAGATTTGGAAAATCCTACTGAAGTAGATGAAAGTAACTTAAAATTCCTGCAAACTCAAATGTCTTTGTGGGGAAAAGAATTACGGGTTGTAAAGAGTGATTATAGTGACATTAATGATTATTGTGATGAAATCGCTCGAAAATCCAAATTCTTTGGAGATATGGATAAGTTTGGAACATCTACTGAAGACCCCAAAGAAAAAATAGAAAAAAGGGATAAATATTTAAAATATTACAATTTCTTAAAAGATGAGTATTCAAAAACTGGTAAATGGGATTTGGATACTTATGATGATATGATAAGAGATAGTAATCTTCAAGAATTTGTAGCTACGAATGATATTTCTGGCCTAACTAATTATTTTGAAGAATATTTTAAAAATTTCCCCACTGATTTGAAGAATTCGTATCAAGCAATTCTTTGGAATAATGCTGATTTAAATGAGCAAATGCAAAAAGAGCATAAAGATTTATACGATGCTTATGAAAAAGATTATGGCATAGATTTAACTAAATTTGCTAATATGAATGTTGCAAAAGCGGCAATAGATAAACTTTATAGTTCTATTATGACAAATAGTTGGGCTGATTGGCGTGATGCAATGTTTATGTATTACGGTGAAGTTTTAGATAAATATTCTGATATGGCATCTAAAATAGCCGCTTTGAATAGCCTTATGCTTAAGGATTTGTTTACTTATAGCTCTGGCGTCAGTGGTGACGAAATTGACGAGTTTACTGACGCTTCTTACAATCGTTGGTATATGGCTGGTGGCGAAGCTGGCACAGGAATGACTTCAAATGAATGGCTTTCTAAAGATATACGCGATTATACACAAAAGAAAAGACAAAAAGAAACAGAAGCCTTTATTAAAAAGGGAGTAGAAGATGCCCAAGCTATTATAAATACAATGCCGACAGGAAAATATGATACTAAGGATAAAGGTACTTCTGACCTTAATAAAAACATAGAGCGTATTGAAGCTCTTATCGGAATGTATCAAAAAGAATATTATCTCCGCAAATCTTTAATTGAACAAGGCAATCTCAGTGCCGAAGGACAAGATTCCTTCATGGGACCTGAGTATTATGACCGTATGCGCAGTGCTTATGAATTACAAGCAAATTATTATAAGGAGCGTATTCCTTGGGATAAAGATATAAGCCAATGGTCTGCTGAACAAATGGGATATTATCAGAAGTATCAGCAAGCAATGATAAATTTGAACAATCTCGACGACGAGCAGGTGGAAGATAAAATCAACATTTTATAGCTTCAGGATGTCTCCTATGACC
>ERZ808267.329-NODE-329-length-15333-cov-3.784592_pt1 | contig 15333 bp, 15 predicted proteins | sample MGYA00521241_ERZ808267 | MGnify/ENA primary metagenome ERZ808267 (study PRJEB31516, sample SAMN03275592) | gut metagenome | biome: mammalia-associated habitat; material: feces | host: Papio cynocephalus | place: Kenya | collected 2012-07-19 ... | reverse complement strand
AAATTGTGCTTAAAAACGTGGCTTTGGAAGCAACTGACGGTGCGTGGCGTACTGATGTACGCGAGCAGTGGCAGGTGATTCCGAAACGCGTTTTTAAGCCAATTTCACGCCTTTTAAACGGAGGGGAGACACGCCAACGCCATAGCTATTTCGTGCTCGTCATATTCGTAATTCTTGAGCTTCCCCGCAAAATAGTCCAAATACGCCGTCATATCCAAATGGCCGTGCCCCGAAAGGTTGAACAAAATTGCCTTTTCTTCGCCCTTTTCCTTGCATTCGAGCGCCTTGTTAATCGCCGCACAAATTGCATGGGAGGATTCGGGCGCGGGAACAATGCCCTCGGCTCTGGCAAACATAACAGCCTTCTGGAAAACGTCGAGCTGATTGACCGTTTCAGCCTTCATCAAGCCCTGATGCAAAATGTTGCTGACTTGCGGCGCCATTCCGTGATAGCGCAAACCGCCAGCATGGACGGCGGGGGGAATGAACGTGCTGCCGAGAGTGTACATGCGCATAAGCGGCGTTTCCTTTGCCACGTCGCCATAGTCGTAGGCATACTTGCCCTTGGTAAGCGACGGACACGCCGCGGGTTCGACACCCAAAATTTCAACTTTTTTGCCGCCGCGCAACATTTCGCCGAGGAACGGATTTGAAATGCCCGCAAAGTTCGAGCCGCCGCCGCACGCGCCTATGATGAGGTCGGGATAGTCGCCGGCAAGCTTGAACTGCTCAATAGCCTCCAAGCCGATTACTGATTGGTGCATGAGAACGTGGTTGAGAACCGAACCCAAGCAGTACTTGGTGTCGGGGTCTTTGAGAGCCTCTTCGACAGCCTCGGAAATTGCGATGCCCAAAGAGCCGCGGCAGTCGGGATCTTTCGCCAAAATGGCGCGCCCGGCTTCGGTCTGGTTGCTGGGAGAGGGAATGACCGTGCCGCCGAAGATTTCCATCATCGCCTTGCGGTAGGGCTTCTGCTCGAAAGAGCACTTTACCATGAACACGCGGCAGGAGATTCCGAAGGCGTTGCACGCCTGCGAAAGCGCCGAGCCCCACTGCCCAGCACCCGTCTCGGTGGTGATTTTCTTCACGCCGCACTTTTTGCACTCGTAGGCCTGTGCAATGGCGCTGTTTGTCTTGTGCGAACCCGACGGGCTTACGCCCTCGTATTTGTAGTAGATTCTCGCGGGAGTGCCCAAAGCCTCTTCGAGGCGGCGCGCCCTAAACAGCGGAGAGGGTCTCCACTGGCGCATGAGCTTGCGCACGGGAGCGGGAATTTCCACATAGCGCTCCTTCGACATCTCCTGCTCGAGAGCGCCGTCGGAGAAAATCTGGCGGAGCTTTTCGATGTCCATGGGCTTGCCCGTTGCGGGGTCGAGCGGCGGGGGAGTTTTTTCGGGGAGGTCGGCCTCTATGTTGTACCAGTGCGTCGGAATTTTATCTTCCGGAAGAATGTATTTTACTTGTTCGTTTGAAGACATTTTGAAGTGTTAGTATTCTATTGTTGTAGTCTTTTGCGTTTGCGGATTTTTCGTGAGGTCGAAAATTACCTTTTCGGGAACCCTGCTCTCCTCGGGCGAGGATTTCCTGAATGCGGGGAAAGTCTCCGCCTGCGTGTAATTTTTCTCGTCCGCGGGAATTATGGTGAGAACGGTTTTCTTTACAAAGCAGCCCGATTCGGTTGTTTCCACGCCGACTTCAAGGGGCGTCCTGCCGAGCTTGAAGCCGTCCATTACAACCAGGGCGTCTGCGGGCACGGATTCTATTTTCATCTGGCGCGAGTAAACCTCCTTGTCTTCGCTCACGCAGGAGCAAAGCAACAACGCCGCCGAAAATGCCAAAATTGATTTTCTCATTTTTTGATGAAATTTGTGGTTGTCTATTAAGCCCCCGCGAACGAGAACACCGCAAGCGATATCGCCAAAACCGCCGCACCCAAAAGGACGATTGTCTGTTTTGACGCCGATGTCGGCGCAAAGCCGCAACCCGATTTTTCCGCAGGCTCGGCAATCGCGCGAATCCAGCCGAAATAGTAGTATATGGAAACCGCCGAGCCCAAAATCATTATGCCCAAGAGCCAGTAGAGCTGCGCGTACCAAGCCAGTATCAACACCAAGACCTTGGCGAAGAAACCCGACGTAGGGGGAATGCCCGCCAGCGAAGACAAATTCACTATAAGCGAACCGCCGACAATCGGGTGTTTTGCCAACAAGCCCCTGTAGTCGGCAAGCGACTGGCGGGTGTCGGACTCGACGAACTGCCCCACGGCAAAGAACAGCGCGTAGTTTGCCATCATGTATGCGCCGAGATAGAAGAAAAGCACGTTGAAGTACGTCTGAGCCGTCTTGGGTTCTGCAAGCAGCGCCGCTACAAGCACAAGCAGATAGCCCGCATTTGAAATACCCGAAAACGCCAGCAGCCTCTTCGTTCTAAACTGCGTAATGCCGCCGAGATTGCCCACAATTATGGTAGCCGCGGCAATGACCGAAACAGTCAAAACCAAATGCGGCTTAACCGCGAGCAATTCGGGAGTGTCGAAGCTGAACGCGGAGCAAATCTTTGAAAGGAACACAACGCCCGCAATCTTGGAGGCAACCGCGAAAAACGCCGACGCGGGCGTGGGCGCGCCCTGATAGACGTCGGGCGCCCAGAACTGGAACGGGAACGCCGCCATTTTGAAAAACACGCCCGCAAAGACCAAAATCAGACCGACCTTGAAAAAGCCGCTTAGCAGCCCCGCGGAAAAATTGCCCATAAACATAAAGTCTATGCCCGCAATTCTGCCAGCGCCGTAAATGAAGGCTATGCCCATCAAAAGCAGCGCTCCGCTGAACCCGCCGACTATCAGATACTTTGCGCCGGCTTCCAGCGAGGCGGCATCGTTCTTTGAAAACGCCGCCATTATGTAGAGGCAGATTGTGGCGCATTCGAGAGCCACAAACGCCGTCATCAAATTGTCGGTATTGCCGAAGAGAATTAAACCCGCGGCGCAAACCATCACAACCGCGATAAAATCGTTGCGCGAAGCTTCCGAAAGCCCCGATTTCCTGAAGAACGAAAAGCCCATCTGCGCCGTGAGGAGCGCGCATATTGTTATCAGGCAGCCGTAGACACAGGCGTAATCCGAAGAGCCTTCGCCCCAGACAATGCCTATGAGCATTGCCGCGTACATTCCCGCAAACGCGGACGCCGAAACGGCGGACGAAAAGCGCTTAGGCAGCGATGCCGACGCCAACAGCGTAATGACCGCAAATATTACAAGCGCGGCTTCCATTTTTACCGACGCCCAATCGAATGATGTCAACGAGTTCATATGTTATTTACCCTGTGTATAAGCCGGAAACGATTTCAACAAAGTATCGGCGGGTTTTGTTATCAGATTCGGGCATACGCCCGCAAAAATCAGCGCCGCGACAAGCAGGGACGCCGCCAAACGCTCCAGTTTTGAAACGTCGGCAATCTGCGAAAACCTCTTTGCAAGGTTTTCGGAGGGCGTGCCCATAAACACGCGGGCTACCGCGCGCAATCCGTAAATTGCAGAGAATATAAGCCCCGTAGCCCCCAATGCGCAAACGACTGGCGAGAACGCCCACAATGATGTCAGCACTGCTATTTCGCCCCAGAAATTGGCAAAGAACGGCAGACCGAGCGTGGCGAGCGTGCCGGCGATGAAGAATGCGGCAAGCACGGGCGTCTGTTTGTAGAGGCCGCCCATTTTCGTCATATCCCATTCGTCGGTGCGGTTTATTATTATGTTTGAGAGCATCAGCATAAGCGCAACGCTCAAACCGTGGCCTACCATCATTATCAATGCGCCGCCCGCGCCCAAAACGCTCATCGAGGCAATGCCCAAAAAGCATATGCCCATGTGCCCTACGCTCGAGTACGACACCATCAGTTTAATGTCGCGCTGGGCAAGCGTTATAAAGCCTATGTAGATTACGTTAAAGAGCGCCAAAACCGCCATAATCTGCGCCCAATGCGCGCAGCCGTAGGGAAGCACGGGCACTGCAAACTGTATCAGCATGAACAGACCGAATTTCTTCAAAACGCCCGCGTGAAGCATTGCAAACGCCGTGGGCGCACATGCGTACGTTCTCGGCGCCCAAGTGTAGAACGGGAACAAGCTCACAAGCGTGCCCAAACCGAACATAAGCATTGCGAAAATGTAGACCTGCGCGTTTTCGGAAATCGGACGCGAAACGAGCGCCGCGGAAATTGCGTCGAGATTGAAGCTCGCCGCGCCCGTCGCCGCGTAGACTGCTATTATGCCGATGAGCGAAACAAGCGCACCCAGAGTAAGGTATATTGCCATCTGCATAGCCGCCATTCGCTTGCCGGCGCTGCCCCAGAGCAGCATTGCAACAAACGTCGGCACGAGGGCAAATTCGTGGAACATGTACATCCAGAGGACGTTCGCCGAAGTAAACGCGCCGAAGAGCCCGCCCTGCATTATCAGCAGAAGCAGATAGTAGAGCTTTGCGTTTTTGATTTCGAGCGTGAGCGAATAGACCGTAGCCGCAAGCGAAACCGTAACCGCCAAGAAAATCATAGGCGCGGAGATTGCGCTCAGGCAGAGTTTCGGGAAAATCCAGATTTGCGCTGCGTCGGCAAAGACCGCCGCGTTCGCGCCGGCGGAAACGAAACCCGAGCACGCCCACAGAGCGCCCGCAAAAGATATAGCAACAGAGACAAGCCCCATTGCCGCCGCGGTTTTGCCGCCCGAGACACTCCAGAAGAGCGTCAGGACAAACGCGAATACAAACGGCGCATAAACCGCCGCGTTAAGCATAAATTCAGAAGTGCTGTCCATAGAAAAATCCTACGCAAAAATTACAAGTACAAATACCAATACAACGCCCGCGACCATCCACTTGACCTGCGAATTTGCGGAGCAGTCGTGGAGCTTCTTTATGCCCTGCCCCACAACTGCGCAGACAATGCCCAAGCCGCGCACGCACATCAGCTCGACAACGAACAAGTCGGCGAACGTGGCAAGCAGAATGGCAAAGCGCTGCTGGACTTTTGCAACGTACCAGTTGTAAATGTCGTCGAACCAGCCGTGCTTGTTGAGCGCCTTGTAAAGCAGAGGCAGACGGCGTTCGACAATGTCGTAGCCGCGCGGCTTTCCGTAGACGGCAAAAGCCACGCCCAACCCCAGCAATGTAATGCAGGAGGCGGTGATTTCAAAGGAGTGCATTCCGCCGACGCCCGCAAGCCACTGCATGTGCTGGGCGAGATACCCGCCGACAAACGCCGTCGATGCGGTCGGCATCAGCGCGTTGAATTTGCCGCCCAGCCAAGAGTAGTCGCCGACATAGCCCCATGCGCCGCCGAGGCTGTATACCGCCAAAACAATCAGCGGAAGCGTCATAAACAGGGAACTTTCGCGCGCGTTTTCGACCGCCGCGCAATGCGGCTTTCCGAAGAACACATTGAAGAAAAGCCTGCCCATATATACGGGAGTGAGGAACGCCGCGCCCAAAAGCATTGCAAAGGCAAAGTTGTACACGGCGTCGCCCTCGGCGGATTTCGCGAAAGCGGTTGCCAAAATTGTCTCTTTACTGTAGTTGCCCGCAAAGAACGGCGCGGCGATAATGGAAAGCGTTGCAAATAGCGCGACCACTGCCGTTATGGGCATTCTCTTGAAAAGCCCGCCCATTTTGAAGATGTCCTGTTCGTGGTGGCAGGCGTGGATTATCGAGCCTGCGACAAGGAAGAGCGTCGCCTTGAAGAATGCGTGCGTTGTGAGGTGGAACATTGCCAGCCCCGCGCCCAAGCCAATGCCTGCGCCCATCATGCCCAAGTGGGCGAGCGTCGAATAGGCGAGAATCTTTTTGATGTCGTTTTGCCCCAGTGCCCACAGCCCCGCGCAAAAAGACATCAGAGAGCAGAGAATCAACACTACCGACAAAACTTCGGAAGTCAACAGCCCCACTGCCGAAAGGCGCACCATCATAAACACGCCTGCGGCAACCATCGTAGCCGCGTGGATTAGCGCGGAAACGGGCGTCGGCCCCGCCATTGCGTCGCCGAGCCAAACCTGAAGGGGGAACTGTGCGCTCTTGCCCAGAAAACCGCAGAGAATCAGTAGCCCCATCAATGTTGAAGCCTTTTCGGGAGTAGCGGAAAGTATTGACGCAAGCGCGTTGAAATCAGTAGTTCCGAATGTAAACTGGGTGAGAATTATGCCCAAAAGAAAGCCGAAGTCGCCGACTCTGTTGACTATGAACGCCTTTTTCGAAGCTTCGCGCGCGGCGTCGGTATCGGCATAGTGGGCAATCAGCGCATAGGAGCAAAAGCCAACCAGTTCCCAGAAGACGAACATCATAAACAGGTTCGACGCCAGCACTATGCCGGTCATGGAGAACATGAAGAAACTCATTCCGGCGAAGAAGCGCCCCTTGGCGGGGTCGTCGTCCATATAGCCTATGCTGTAGACGTGAATGAGAAATCCCACCCCGCAGACTACGAATAGCATATTTGCCGTCAGCGCGTCAAAGAGCAGCCCCATATTCATGGTAAAGCCGCCGAGAGAAAACAGCGGGAAAGTGCTCTTGAACACCGACTGACCGTTTTCGCCCGTCAAATACGCCAGAACTATTGCAAAACACGCCGCCGCAGACAGTGTGGAAACCGCCGCGCCCAGCCATTTTGCCTTTCTCAAAAACAGGACTATCACCGCCGCGCTTGCGAACGGCAACAGCAACAACAAATTCAAAGATTCCATAAGTTAGTCTCCGAGTGTGGACAGTTCCTTTGTCGAAATGGTGTCATCGACCTTGAAAAGCCTCGTTATTATGGCGAGCCCGACGGCGACTTCCGCCGCGGCGACAGCCACTATGAAAAGCACGAAAACGCCGCCGTCGATGTCGTCCGTCGCCGAAGCGAACGCCGTAAACACCAGCATGGCAGCAACGAGCATCAATTCTATGCTCATGAAAACGGTTATCATATTCCGCTTAAACATTACCCCCAACATACCCGTTGCAAAAAGCATAACGGCGGGGACGAAAAAACTTGCCAGAAAATCCGTCATAAAAATCCTTTAAAGCATATCCGATTTCACTTTGCGCGCGGCCTCGGGCTTGGCTATCGCAATAACGCCCACAACCGCCGCCAAGAGCAGAACTCCAGCCACCTGAAGCGGCAGCACGAAATTTGAAAGCAAAGCCACGCCGTAGGCCTGAACCTTCGCCAGCACGCATGTTGCGGGAACGGGTTGCGCCTTTGCGCCCTCCAGCAGGTCGGGAACAAAGAAGCCGCTGAGCGCGCACAACGCCGCCCACACCAACAGCAGGGCGAGCCTCTTGCCCCAGTGGCGCATTTCGAGCTTGTCGCCTATGAGCATTACCACGAAGACGAACAGCACCATCACCGCGCCGCCGTAGACTGTAACCATAATGAAGGCGGCAAAGTAGGCGTGCATCAAAAGCATAAGCCCCGCCGCGCCCAACATGGAAAGCAACATCGACATTGCCGAATTGACAAAATCGCGCATTAAAATAACGCCGAGCGCGCCGCCCAAAAGCATTGCGCAAAAGATATAATACATTATGTCCTGCATTACTTTGCCTTTCTCTCTTCGACTTTCCGCCACTTCATAATTTTGTCGGGGCGCACGCCGCCGATTCTGTAAAGGTCGTCCTTGTCGCGGACAAGCCCCTCGCGCGTGTAGGCGTTTATGGAATACTCCGCGCCCATTACTATGGCCTGCTCGGGGCAGGCTTCCTGACAGTAGCCGCAGAATATGCAGCGCGACATGTCTATTTTGAACTGCGACGGGCCTTTTTCAATGAAAGCGTATTCGCTGTCTTCGGGAATTGCCGAAGGGGTCACCTTGATTGCCTTCGAAGGGCAGACGAACTCGCACAGCTGGCACGAAACGCATTTCTGCCTGCCGTCGGAATCGCGCACCAACACGGGCGCGCCCCTGTACCCGTCGGGAATCACCGGTCTTTGGTCGGGATATTCCAGCGTTACCTTGGGCGCGAAGAAATTTTTTATTGTTATGTACAAACCCGAAATTATTTGGGGCAGATACGTTCTCTCCCAAAAACTCAGGCGTTTTCTTTCGACGATTATTGCCATGGAAATTAAGCTATTGAAGTGTAAACCAGATATGCCGCAAAGTTGACAAGCGCCAGCGGAACGAGGCATTTCCAACCCAGATTCATGACTTGGTCGTTCCTGAAGCGCGGGAGCGTCCAGCGAATCCAGATGAAGAAGAAAATCATAAACGCCACCTTTGCAAGGAATGTTGCAACGGAAAGCAGCGTGGAGACTATGCCCCAGCTTTCGGGCCATTGGCAGCTTGGCAGCGGATTCCAGCCGCCGAGAAACAGCGCTATGAAAATGGAAGAACCCACGACTATGTGGCCGTATTCACCCACGAAGAACAAACCGAATTTGAAGCTGCCGTATTCGGTGTGGTAGCCGCTGACCAAGTCGGTTTCGCTCTCCGCCATATCAAAGGGAAGTCGGTTTGTTTCCGCAAAGAGGGCGACCAAAAATATGAGGGCGGAAATCGGCTGGCTTATGCACAGCCACAAGTTGCCGCTTTGCATATTGGCTATGTCGAAGAGGCTAAGCGGCGAGGCTACGCCGTTGAACGACGCCATCAAAACCACGGGAAGCACCGAAAGCCCCATTGCCAATTCGTAGCTGACAACCTGCGCGGCGGCGCGCATGCCGCCCAAATACGGGTATTTGCTGTTTGAAGACCAGCCCGCCATTATCGCGCCGAAGACGCCCAGTCCGCCGACCGCCAGAGCCAGCAACAGGCTTATGTCGACATTCGCAACCGACACGGGGTTTGGCTTGTCGGCATTCCAATAGACGCCGAACGGAATCACGCCCGCGGCAACCAATACCGGAGCAAGCGCCAACACGGGAGCGGCAAGATACCAAAACTTTTTGACGTGCGCAGGCAGCGGGTCTTCCTTGAGCAGGAATTTCAAGCCGTCGGCGGCAAGCTGCATAAGGCCGTTTTTCTTGAGGAAATTTCCGACAAAGGGAATGTCCTCTACAAAGGCTATCGCCGTTCTGTTCGGGCCCCATCTGCCCTGAATGTACGCGCAGACCTTTCTTTCGGCGACAACGCTCAAGCCCGCAAAAGACATTACAACGAACACGCATATTACCGAAAGCAGGAAATAAAACGCCCCGCCGAGCAAGTCTTGGCAGCTGAGCGCATCGGCAATTACAGGCAAATTAAGAGTTTGCATAAATTATTCTCCGGCTTTTGTTGTTGATTTGGAAAACATTATTGCGTCGGTTTCGGGAAACTCAACGCCAGCGAATTTCGAGGCGTCGAGAACCAGCCCCGTCGGGGGAATTTCCGCACAGTCTTTGAGGAATTCCACTTTCGACGCCATAACGGCGCGCAGCGCGCCAATGGAGGGAATCTTGAACGACTCTCCCGCTACTTCCCTCAGCAGGCTCGCGATAAAGTCGATGTCGTTGACTGCCGCCTTCGGGGCTTCGACCGCCTTTTTGAAGCGCTGGATTCTGAACTGGCGGTTTATCCACATACCGTCTTTTTCAAATTCCGTGTAAAGCGGAACGGCTATTTTTGCGGCCTGCGCGGTGGAATCGTCGAGCGTGCCGCAATATATTACGTTGACGGTCTTGAGCGTCTTGGCGTCGAAGCCGAGCTTTTCGAGATTTTCGCCGAAGCACAGAATTGACGATATTTCGCCGCTTTCCACTGCGCCGCGCAATTCCGACAAATCCGCCTTGGGGTACGAAACCGCAAGCCCCGTAGCCAGCGCGCCGCGGATATTGGGCGCGCCCTCCGCCGAAACGAGTTTGCCGTCGTCGGACTGCGGGTGGCTTGCAATGAAAACCTTTGCCTTTGCCGCGCGGGCGAGTTCCGCCACGAGGTACATTTCCTCAACGCTCTGCCAGCCGTTTGCAACTATCGCCGCCGAGCCGAGCTTTAGAATTTCCGCCGCGCGGGAAACCGCGTATGCCGTCTCGCAGGGCGAGGCGTCTATGCGTGCGTTTCCAAGGCGGTTGAGTTCGTATTTTTTAAAGGTATAGCGCCCCGAGTCGCTCATGAAAACGTCGTTGACAAACGCGTTTTGGCGCGGGGTGATTCTGTAGATTTTGCCGTCGCGCGACCACACTCTCGTGTTGACGCCAGCGCTGCTTTCGCCGCAGATTGAATCGGTGGTCTTCAAAAACCACGTGCGCATTTTGAAGCGGAACGCCGTTTCGGTAAGCGCGCCAACGGGGCAGCCGTCTACGACATTGAGCAGGTAATTGCTGTCGTTGTCGGCGTTGTCGCAAAAGCCTATTTCGACTTTCGATCCGCGCTTTGTAAAACCGAGTATGCTTCTGCCTATGTACTCCTTGCAGAAACGTATGCAGCGCGAGCACTGTATGCAGCGCTCTGCGTCCACCATTATCTTTGCCCCCAGCGGACGCTTTTTGGGCTTTACGTTTTTATCCTCGACGTAGCGGGAATGCTCGCGGCCGTAGGCGTGCGTGTATTCCTGCAATTTGCATTCGCCCGCCTTGTCGCAAATCGGGCAGTCGAGCGGGTGGTTGAGCAGCAGGAATTCCAAAACGGCTCTGCGGCAGTCGGCAACGTATTCGCTGTTCGTGATTACGTGCATTCCCTGCGAAACTTTCGTGCCGCAGGCTATGACGGGCTTGGGCATCCAAGCGATTTTTTGCACGCCGTTTTCGTCTAAAACCGGAGCGCCCGTGGCTCTGTCGCGCGCGGGAGTGCCCATTTGAACAAGACACATTCTGCACGAACCCGCAACTTTCAGACTCGGATGGTAGCAGAAAAACGGAACTTCCACTCCCACGCTTTTGCAGGCCTCCAAAATGTTCAGACCCGCCTCGATATCGTAGTCGGTGCCGTTTATGTTTACTTTTACCTTTTGGGCTTCCATAGCAAATTAAATAAGTCTGTATGCGTTGTTGTCGACGCGTCCGAGCCCGCCCTGCGAAAGCTGTGCGGAAATCTTGCGCTCGTATTCGTCGCGGAATTTTGAAACGTTGCTCTGGACGGGCCATGCAGCGCCTTCGCCGAGGGCGCAAATAGTCCTGCCGCAGATGTTGTCGGCTACGTTTTTAAGAAGGTCAATGTCCTCCATTCTGCCGCCGCCGGAGCATATTCTGCGCGTTATGCGCGACATCCACATTGTGCCTTCGCGGCAGGGCGTGCACTGTCCGCAGCTTTCGTCGGCGTAGAAAGCGCTGAGATTTGCCAGCGCCTCTGGCATATCGACGGTGTTGTCCATCACGATAATGCCGCACGAGCCGATTGCCGTTCCCACTTGCATGAAAGACGCCGAATCAAGCGGAATGTCCTCAACCCTGCGCTCTATCACCGAGCCGTCGGGCTGCTTTATGGAAAACTTTTCGTCCCAGCGCAAAATTTTCATCGACGAGCCGCCGGGGATGACCGCCTTGAATCTGCGCCCCGCCAAAGGCCCGCCGCAGAGGTCGTAAAGAAGTTCGCCGAGAGTACAAGAACCCGTTTCTATTTCGTATCTGCCAGGTTTTTGAACCTGACCGCTCACGCCCCAAATGTGCGTGCCTGGGTCGGCGGGGCAGCCGATTTTTGAAACCGCTTCGCCGCCGAGTTTGAATACTTTCGGCACCCAGCAGAGCGATTCAACGTTGTTGACGACCGTCGGGCAGTCGTAAAGCCCCATGACGGCGGGGAAGTACGGCGGCTTGATGCGCGGATATGCGCGGCCGCCAGCAAGAGAGGAAATCAGACCCGTTTCCTCGCCGCAGACGTAGCAGCCCGCGCCGCGGCATACGGTGATTTCGCAGCTGTAGTCGGAACCGCAGACGTTTTTGCCCACAAAGCCCTTTTCTCTGGCTTCCTTTATTGCGTTTTCAAGAATGCGGAAACCGTTGATGTATTCGCCCCTGATGTATATGAACGCCTGCGCCGCGTTGACTGCGTATGCCGCGCACATAATGCCCTCCAAAATGGAGTGGGGGTCTTGGTAAATCATCAGGCGGTCTTTGCAAGTACCCGGTTCGGATTCGTCGGCGTTGCAGACAAGGTAGATGGGCTTGCCGCTCTTGCGGTCGATAAATTTCCATTTCATGCCCGTGGGGAAGCCCGCGCCGCCGCGCCCCTTGAGTTTGGACTTTTCCATTTCGGCGCAGAGTTCGGCCCTGTCGCGTTTGACGGTTTCCGCCAGCACCGAATAGCCGCCGTCGGAAAGGTATTTGTCAATCGACGCGTTCCAGCCCTCGGCGTCTATATGCTTGTAAATTATTCTATGTTCGGTAGCCATATTTTAGCCTTTGTACGCGGGAGAATTTACGTCTATTCCGCCCTGCGGGGCGTCGAATGCCGATTTCGGCTCGAGTTCGCCCGCGGCGTCGAGTTTCTTCACCTTCGTTATGAAATTGTCCACTTCCTCGCGGCGGACTCCCTCGAAAAGCCTGTCGTTTACCTGAACGTTTGCCGCGCGCGCGCAGTTGCCCAGACATTCCACAAACTCTATCGTGTAGATTCCGCTTGTTCCGCCCATGGGGCAGTTGAGTTTTTCGGCAAGTTCGCGCCCGAATTCAACCGAGCCCGCAAGCGCGCACGAAAGCGTGCGGCAGACTTTGATATGGATTCTGCCGCGGGGTTTCTGCGTGAACATCGGGTAGAATGTCAGCATGCCGTAGACTTCTACGGGCGTTATGCCAAGTTTATCGGCAACGTATACAATGGCGTCGTCGTCGAAATACCCGTACTTTTCCTGAATGAGGTGCATAATCATCATTGCCGCCGACTTCTTTTTGGGGTACTCGGCAATGAGTTGGTCGCACTTGGTGTCTATTTCGGAAGTAATTTTCATATCCAGCCTTTTATCTGTCGCACTCGCCCAAGACGAAATCGAACGAACCCAAAATCACGGCGATGTCGCTCAAGTGGTGTCCGGGGAGGATTTCCTGCAATGCCGCCAAACTTACAAACGAAGGCGCGCGGATTTTCACGCGGTACGGAACGCCGCCGCCCTTCGACATCACGAAGAAGCCGAGCGCGCCCTTGGGGTTGTCCGCCTCGAAGTACGCCTCGCCCTGCGGAATGTCGGGGCCCTGCGTTACAACCAAAAAGTTGTTGATGAGGTCTTCCATATTGCACTGAACACCCTTTTTGTCGGGCAGCGATATTTTGGAATCGGCAACTTTTATTGCGCCGTCGGGCATTTTTTCAATGGCCTGACGGACTATTTTTATGCTCTGGCGCATTTCCTCTATGCGAACCATCCAGCGGTCGTAACAGTCGCCGTTGACGCCGACTACAACGTCGAAATCGTAATTTTCGTAGCCGAGGTACGGAACGTCTTTGCGGAGGTCGCTGGCTACGCCGCTTGCGCGCAGGTTCGCGCCCGTAAGCCCCCACTGCATTGCCGTTTCCTTCGATACCACGCCGACGCCCGCGGTTCTGTCGACGAATATTCTGTTGCGGGTAATGAGATTGTCGACTTCGTCGAGTTTTGGCAGAAACCAATTTGAGAAAGAGTTTACCCTGCCCAGCCAGCCGTCGGGAATGTCGCGCGCCAAGCCGCCGATTCTGGCGTAGGAGGCTGTCATTCGCGCGCCCGTAAGCTCTTCAAATAGCGAGAGTATTTTTTCGCGCATTGTAAAGCAGTACATGAAGCCCGTTGTCGAGCCTGCGTCCATTGCGTAGGCGGCAAGCCCCACCAAGTGGCTTGCGATTCTGGAAAGTTCGCAGCAGATAACGCGTATTGCCTTGCAGCGCGGCGTAATCTCTATGCCCGCGAGCTTTTCAACGCACTGGGCAAAGGCTATGTTGTTGCACAGCGGCGCGAGGTAGTCGAGCCTGTCGGTAAAGGGAATGAACTGGTTGTATGTGAGGTTTTCGGCGAGCTTTTCCTGACCGCGGTGGAGCTGCCCCACCATCGGGTCTGCGCGCAGAATCAAGTCGCCGTCGAGTTCGAGCTTCAGGCGGAGCACGCCGTGCGTCGCGGGGTGCGAAGGCCCCATATTTATCACCATCTTTTCGCCGACCTTGCAATCTGAAAGGCCCGCGGGTTCGGGATATGTAAATTCTTGTTCCATACTATGCTTGGGTTGTGGATTGGCGCGCGGAAATCAAAGCGTGTCGAGCTTTTCGGGTCTTCCCGCCTCGGCGCTCCGCGGCTCTTTTTGGGCGACGGTGGAAACTCCCGCGCTTGGGGAGTGGAACGGGCCGCCCTCTTCGGGTGCGGGAATTATCGACGCGTCGGAATCCGTCTGTCCCTCGAAGAGCGGCGGCAGCGGGGCTTCGCGACCTGCGAGGGGAAAATCCTTGCGCAGCGGGTGCCACGGATAACTTTCCCACATCAAAATTCTGCGCAGCGACGGATGTCCTTCAAAGACTATTCCCATGAGGTCGTACGCCTCGCGCTCGAGCCAGTCTGCGCCCTTGTAGACGGAGCACAGCGAAGGCAGAGTCGGCTCTGTTTGGCTTTCGCACGGCACGTACAGGCGCACGTACATTTTCTTTGTGTGCGAGTAGAAGTGGTAGACTGCGCCGAAGCGGGCGTCTGCGGCGTCTTCGCCGTTGTCGATTGAGGCGATATCGTCGAGCGCCTGAAATTCGTAGGCGTCGCGCAGGCGTTGCGCAACTTTCACGAGCGCGCCCTTTTTGCAGTTGAACGCCAATATGCCGTCGCGCGAGGGACGCACGGTCAAGGCGTCTTGAAATTCCGAAATGAGTTTGTCTTTCATTGTGCGCCTTTATTTCGCCGCAAAGAGTGCCTTTGCCGACCCCTTTGTATCTTTGATTTTTTTCTGGAGCGAGACGAGCGCATCCAGCAGAGCTTCAGGGCGCGCGGGGCAACCGCTCAAATACACGTCTACGGGAATTATTTTATCGACGCCCTGCAACACGGAATATGTTCTGAACATTCCGCCCGAGCATGCGCATGCGCCCATTGCTATTACCCATTTGGGAGCAGCCATTTGTTCGTACACGCGGCGGACAGCGCCCGCCATCTTATACGTAACCGTTCCCGAGACAATCATACAGTCGCTCTGGCGCGGAGAAAAGCGCATGACTTCGCTGCCGAAGCGGGCGATGTCGAAGCGCGAGCCGCCCACTGCCATCAGTTCGATAGCGCAACACGCCAAGCCCATGGGCTGCGGCCAAATGGAATTTGCGCGAACCCAGTTTATGACCGAATCCAAGCGCGTATATATAAAACCGCTTTCGCTTCGGGCGTCAAAAGTCTGACTACAACTATCCATAATGAAAGAAATTTCCCAAAACTTAGTCGATTTATTCAAATATTCAACTTTTTTCTTCTTTAAACGCGCGAGGGCACGTAATGGTTGGCGTGGCGTGGTTTTATTCTA
>ERZ808267.328-NODE-328-length-15421-cov-3.990043_pt1 | contig 15421 bp, 8 predicted proteins | sample MGYA00521241_ERZ808267 | MGnify/ENA primary metagenome ERZ808267 (study PRJEB31516, sample SAMN03275592) | gut metagenome | biome: mammalia-associated habitat; material: feces | host: Papio cynocephalus | place: Kenya | collected 2012-07-19 ... | reverse complement strand
CGCTTCTCTTCCTCGTAGCGGACGTTGTCCTCGTAGGTCTTGGCGTCGATGGCCAACAGCTCGTTGCGCTGGAAATCCCAAGAGGTCTCGTGGGCGTCCCAGTCTTGTTTGGAGATGGAGTATGAATCCTCTAAGCGGATATTTACTGTTACAGAAAAGATTTTGTCGCTTATTGGCAATGAGAAAATATCTCTAACTTGATAGTTTAAAGTTGGGGCTATGATTTTAAACATTTCCTTTGCTACAATACTATTCAAGAATGCTAGAAGTGAACTTAATTTGTCTTTGTCTTTTATGAAAATACTGGTTCCAGCCTTTTCAAAAGTTTCTGTTTCATGTAATTTCCTAAAAGATGGATTTCCTGAACATATATACGACCAGGTTATTCCACTTTTAAATTGAAGTTCTTCTGGGATGATTCTAGCTATAGGATCTTTGTGATAAAATGTCTTAGCGGATCTTGTCCAAAGTATGACGTTATCAACGTTTCCATAATAACGTCTGAAACCACCGCCTCTTGCACAAAAAGCCCAGTAATCTTTATTGACATTAATATTGTTAACTTCCCAGAATAGCCTTATAAATCTTTTATTATCTCCTGTTATATTCTGACCATTCGATATTGCTAAATCAGATATAAATGATTTCTTATCAAAGGCCTTAATCATGTTCTCACTCACCCAGTACCCAATCGGGCATCCCGGAATCTTCTCAAAGTTCTTCTGCTCCACATTCGGATAATAAATGCGGTTGCCATCCTCCGAATAAGGTAGTTCGGTAACATCTTTATTATATTCAGAGAATTTATATTTGAAGTCATGGTCAGCCAAAGTCTGCTCAAAGAGCAGACGGAGATGGCTCTGCTCAAACTCTTGGAAAGTACGCTCCACCAAACGGAAGTAAATGCCACGAGCATTTTCATTGTGAGCATTCTTAATGACAGCAGAAGATGCACCGAAATCTGCGCCAAACACACCACGGCTCAAATGAAGCAAAGACTCTATGCTTTGGTTCTCGATAATATTCTTACGCAATCCTTCGAATGTGCTAAGGAACATCCATGACGGAGGTATGATGAAAGCGTAACTTCCATTGGTTGAAGTACGTTGACCCATCATTTCTACAAAGACTGTGGCAAGGTCTGCCTTACCATCCTTATAGTTGTCCTTCACATACTTGCTCAGCACACTGTTCATGTTGCCTCCCCCCATGTACGGCGGATTCATCACCAAGGCATGGTACTTATCAGTGAGGGCAAGGATGACCCTGACACCGGGCAGCAGGAGTTTGATGTCGTCCGGGCAATCGTCCGGGCCGCCATTAGTCCAGTCCTCATAGTGGCAGCGGAGCATCTTGAGATAGCCCTCGTCATCGTTGAACTTCATGATGCTGCCCAGGTTACCGGCATCGCGCAGAAGTTCGAAATCCTGCTCCAGCATCTCTCCGGCGACATTCCCGCTACCACCAATGAATCGGAGACAAGCGGTGGACAAAGCCCCCTCATCCAAGGCCGGCACGACACCCGACATGTCGAGCACATTCGGCATGCAGCGGGCATCGGCAAAGGCGGCATCCTTCTGGCAGGCCTTCAGCAGGAGAGAAAAAGTAGCCAACTGCTTGGCGCGGGTATCGATGTCGACTCCCGTGAGATTGTGAAGGAATATGCTCTCGACAGCCTCAGTCCGGCTGTAGCCCTCAGCGATGTAGAGGTCATAGAGCAGGTCGAAGCACTCGTTCAGGATGTGGCCTGAGCCACAGGCGAGATCGGCGACCTTCAGGTCAGTCAATTCATCATATTCCAAGACAGTGTCCTTGCCTGGCTTCTCTGCCGGCTCCACGAGATACTGCCACTTCTTCTGAAGCCGGGTCTCGTAGGGGTTGTTGTCAAGATAGATTCTGCCCACGGTGTTCTGCACCATGTACTTCACGATCCAGTTCGGGGTGAAAATCTGAGTGGCGGCAGGGATCTCGTCAGCCTCGAACTTGCCCTTCTTGGCGAACACCTCGTCCTTGCGCTCGGAGATATAGAACTGGTACAGCCAGCCGATCAACTCTGGTGACCGGAAGTCCTCATCGGTGATGAACTCAGTGTGATTGAGCAAGTCCACGAAGCCGCCATCGGCCAGAATGTTGTTGGGCAGAAGGAGCTCGGTGTAGTCGGCGATGCCACCGAAGCACCGGTTGATGATCGGATTGTCATGGCACCAGGCCGTGATAAGAACGGCGAACTGCTCTGTCACCTTGGTGTCGTCATCAAGAAGTTCCATGAGGCGCCCGCGCATCTCTTCCTTCATCCGCGGAATGCGTCCCTGTCTGGCTTCATCCACGATGACAGGGGTTCTGGCGGCGTCAGCGTAGGCAAGCACAGGCTGGCAAAGATTGTTCTTCTGCAGGATTCGTATGGCACAGAGACGGTTGAACCAAGTGTAGGCAGCCTCCTCGCAGACATCCTTGACACCTATCTGCCGAATGCGTTTGTAAAGAGCCGTCCACTGGTGGTAGAAGCCCTCGGTCTGAAGCTGTCCGTTCCACAGCGAGCCGCCCTGCATGAGCCGAGGCTTGTTCTCTTCCGCCACATCTCCATTCTTGTCAAAGCCAAGCGCGAGCATCTTGGCGGCGATGCCAGCCTTCAGTATATTCCTCGCCTCGGTCGCGAAGCGTTTGATTCTGTTTGTGTCCATATTCAAATAAGAATTCTCCTATCCTTCACCAACTTGGTGACATTATTTAACAATCATCACCCCGTCTTGGTCAACCAGCAGGTTTTCGAGCTGCCGGCGCAGATCTTCCAAATAGCGGTCTATGTCCTCGGCATTAGTGATCGGGGACTTTGTGCGCGTCTGGAGGGCAGCCTGACGGATGCGCTTCTCCTTCTTATCAGGCACGGGAGCATACGGATTGTCCGATTGAGGCTTAGGATGGTACGACATGATCTTCTCCAACCGTTCCTGACAGAACGCGTCGGTGCTGAGGTTGTTCTGAAGCACCAGGATATTGGCTGGAGCAGTCTTGGTCCGGACAACCGCGTCTCGATCGGACAGCACGCTCTCCGGAACCCCCTGCCGTTCAGCCACCTGTCCAAGGTAGTCAAACACCTCGCCGTAGGCTGCCTTGATCTTCTCACGAAGGCCATCCCGCACACCATCGAGGACACCCGACAGCTGATGTTGCAGCTTGATGTAGCCACGCAGACCAGCGATAGGCCAAGGGTCGTCCTTCAGTTTGCAGAAGTCGCTTACCGCTCCTTGCAGATTCTCCGGCACGAACTGGAAATTGTACTGGTTTTCTTCCTGGAAGCGGATGAGCTGCCTGTAGATGTCGAGCTGGTCGTGGGTGAACTGCACCACTTCTTTGCATCGGTCGACGAGCGTCTTTGCCTCATCCTTCGCCGCGATGACTTGATTGAAGAACTTCTGCATGTCACGCTCTTCAAGCCACGTTCCGAAGAGGTCAATCGCTTCACGTACTGGCTGGCAGAATGAATATGCCGGAATCTTACGCTCGATGTCCTTGTAGCCATTGATCAGTTTGGCAAGGCTGCGGTCGCTGTCCATGTCACGACAGGCACGGAACAGCTGGGTACTGTCAGTAGTCGCCGGCAAAGCCGAAACGCCGAAAATCTCCTGCCAGGCAGAAATAAAGCTTTGGATAATCTCCGCTGAGATGGCCTTTGCCTGGCGGAGCGTGAACTTGCTTGCCTCGCCAACGATACGGCCTGCCACAGTCTGCGTCTCCACGTTGGGATTATTGGCATAGGCATAGTCACGATTGTGACGGCGCACCAACTCATTGATGACGTACAGGGTGCAGATGCTGTCCCAACCGTATGGAGCTTTGGCGAACTTTGCCAGGACATCAGCCACGTTGACTTCAGCGAACTGTTTGTTGAGGTAAATCTCCACTTCATGCTCCGCATCTGTAAGCCCGGCGTTCATCCCATCGTAATCGCCTTGCTGCACAGGCCGGAGGATTGCCATCTTCAACTGTTCCGAGGTACGTGGTATGCCCGGTTTATCCACAAGACCAGCCTTGGTGTAGATGCCCGACAGATGCTTGTCCATAGCAATGCGATAGCGATCATTGCCTCGTTTCTGCCCCAGCTCCGCCACGTCTATCACACAGAAGCCGGAAATGATGGGGCATGTGTCGAGTATCTTCTCAAATTCCTTCTTGATGAGTCCCTCGTAAAGCTCGTTGGCGCGTTTCTCAAACTCGTCACGCGTTTTTTTATTGTCTTCACTGGTCACAGGGGTCGCCATGTAGCGGTTAGCCTGACAGTACCAATAGAATGCGTTGTAGAGACGCTTGTTGTCTCGATACTGCGGGCCCACGTAGTAAACCATGCGGTTCTGGTTGCTGTTCTGCAACGCCAACTGCCCGGCTGTGTCATAATCCGCATCCATCACAAACTCCACCTGCACATCAGGGTTGTTGGAGAGGAAGGTGCGCTGCTTGATGGTGAGACCCACGGAGAAGCTGCGGGTCTTGTACTGCTCCTTGTTGCGGAGGGCAGTGATGTACTTGTTGAATATTTCTTTCAACTGTTCCGCCTGGGTGTTGTTGTCAACCACCTGGCTCTGGATCAGCTGAGCCACTTTCATCTCCTCCTCGCTGTAGAAAGTAAAGGTGTCTGGAGCGCCTTGTTTGCCCTGCTCGCGACGTATGATGTTGTTGTCGCAAAGGAAATCCACGATTTTCTCCACCTCGTTCTTGATGGTAAGACGAGGAGTGTCCATGTCGTTGACAAGGAGAGTGGTCACATTGTCGATCGTTGCGGGGAAAAGCAGCTGGTCTGTCTGCGAGATGTTGCAGATCATGAACAGCACATTGGCCACACGAAGGGCAAGCCCTGTCCGCTCAGGGTGGTCTGTCTGATAAGTGCGCGCCATGTCAATGGCATTCTGACGAGCCTTCTGGCCACGGGCCTGCAAACCTTCCTCGAACATGTTGTTGTAGAGTTCGTCAAAAGAGATGAACTTGCCCAACTCAGCTTCGGCGTTCGCCTTGGCGGTGGAGTGGATGACCTTGATGATGCTTCGCTCATTACCCTTCACCTCCTTGGCCACATAGCCGAGGGCGAGGAAGGAGTTGAACACCTGCATGATCAACTTGAACTGGTAAGGAACAAACGGGTAGTAGTCCACGAAATCGTCCTGCGAATCGTAGATGCTGTAGGAAGCGGGCAGCTTGAACTGCAGGTCGAATCCTGCCTTGTACTTGTTGTAGAGCGAGGCCAGCTCCGGCTTCACCTCCTCTTTCTTGTCGAGAATTCGTTTTTGGGTGATGACTTCCGGCTGCGTTCCTTTGAGTGACACCTTGACTTCAAAACGTCCCTTGATCTTGCCTTCCTTGTCTTTTTCCTCAGCGATGTTGCAGTCATCCATAATCTCCGAGAGGTCTTGCTGGGCGGTGCAAGCCACCCACACCTTGTTGCCGCAAGCCTCGGAGAGCTTGGTGATGATCTCCTGAAGATTGAGATAGCGGTCGCGCTCCTTGTTGATGAACTGGCTCACCTCGTCGGCGAGGAGAATCAGGCGGTAGTCTTCACCCTTGTCCTTCAGCCAGGAAGCCAGCTCCATGCCGAAACGGTCGATGCTCATGTTGGTGTCCCGCTTGATGATGCGCTCGCGGATGCTGTCCACAGAGAGTGTCGGGGCCAGTTCTTTGGCGATCTCGAGCACCCAATCCAGCTCATTGTCGATCAAGTCGGCAGCCACGCCCGGATCGTTCCAGTCAGCGCCTTCCTCAGCGATTCGTTCCTTGAAAGCCTCAAACACACCCTTTTCCGCCAACGGCTTCTCTAGATTCTGCGCAAGGGTGATGTTGAACTTGTTGAAGCCACGCTTGCCATTGAACTCGTTCCAGAAAACATGAAGGAAAGCCTTCTTCTTGTCGGTGGAGTTGTCGTAGCTAGTTTCAAGGTTGAAGATACAGGTGTCGATGGTGGCATGCTTCAGCCAGTCGGCAATAGAGAGCAACTCGTCGTAATCGAAACCAAGGTTGTGCTTCTCGTCGAGCGGGTCGATGGCCTTCACCGCTTCGAGCAGACGGGAGAGGGCAGCCTCGCGGGTGGAAGGGGTGATGCAGTAGTCGAGGTATTTCAGGAAGTGAGACTTTCCCGAACCGTAGTAACCGTCAATCCAAATTCCGACATGGTCGTAAGGCTTGTTGTTCTTGATGGCGTCGAGTATGCGGAAGAGGCCGTTGATGATCTCATCCGTGAACACATATTCCTGGATTTCTATCCGTTCTGTCTCCGGGTCGAACTTGGTGGCGCTGACGGCTGGGTTGACCGCCCGGTTGATGGGTTTGCTGTATAAATCTTTCAGTTTCATACGTTATTCATTGATTAATAGTGTCGCGCGATAGGTGTGGTTGTCGGGAAGCGTGTCGAACAATCTGAACGAATTGCCATCTCTATGTCCTGGATAGAAGACGATGATCTTATACTTCCCTGTCTCGTTATAGTCCTCGTAGAGGGCAAGGAACTCGTTGACTCTCAGGTATGGAAACATGCTGCCGATGCCATACAGGAAAACGTATGGACGGCGGTACCCATCCCTGATGGTGATGTGGTCGATGATGCGCTGGTGGATGTACCGTACAAACTCCGGTGAATGAGCGTTGCGGGTAAGCGTGTCCTGGGTGTTCCGCGCGTTGGACGGGTCGGCCAGCTCCTTCTCCAACTGGTATTTCAGCATGGACGGATGACGCAGGAACTTCTTCCGGTCAAGATAATGGCAGAACTCCTCAAACAGATTGAGGGTAAGCACATCGACATAGTTCACGGGACGGATGAGGTTCGCCTTGAACTCTTGGATCTGCCTGCGGATGTCGTACTCTTTCTCCGCCGGGTACTGATAGATGAAGAAGTTGTAGAACAAGTCCCCGTTCTCCGTGTCCTGGAAACCAGGGCTGTTCAGTTTGTCATCAAGTTCTTTTATGGTCATATCATAGATTTCTTAATATTCTCAATCTCGTAGGGTTGCAGAAGGCATGCTTCAAGGAACCAAGGCTCCCCTTTCGTCAGGTAATACCCGAAATTGGTGCAGGAAAGGGCCCGCAAATGATTGTTGATGTCAAGCATGCCGACTTTCCGCAAGATGGTCAGATACGCTCCCGCCACCTTTCCTTTCGTGAGGTCGCTCCAAGAGTCAACGAACTCGTCATTGGCTGAGATTTCGTTGAACTCCACCATGAGGTCATCCTTGTCAAGACTCTTCGAGACGCTGTTCCATTTGCGCATGGTGACATTCACATGGAAGTCGAAACAGATCCTGTAAGTCTTCAGTATCACATAGAAAAGGGCTACGACCTTGTCTCCGAGGCTCATAGCATTGAAGTCGTTCCAAAAGGAAGGAGGCATCGCGCGATAGCGCCTCCTTATCTCGTGAATGTTTCGCGAGCGCGCCGCCTCCGCGTTGATGTGCAGCAGATTGTTGTTGATCTTTTCCTCCTTCAGAAGTTCCTCACTGTTCCGAGCCTGAAGCAAAGGCAGAAGGATAAGGGTTTCCTCGAAAAGGAAGCCTCCACCTGTCAGGGCCGCGGTGTACTGGCTGTTGTTCTTGTCCATTAGCTGATGTGTCAGGTTTTTCCGTCTCTTCGAGGCCTCCAGTGGTCTCTACGGTTTACACAAAAGTAATGAATTAATTCGAGACAACAATCAGAAAGAAGCGTAATTATCAACCGAAAGTTCAGAGGATTCCGCGGATGAAATCATTGATGTCGGAGGAAGGGATGCCCAGGGTTTTGAATATGTCAGCGTAGCTTCCGCATTCAAGCAGGCGGTGGACCATTCCGTGGCCGTTTTGGGTCAGGGAATATTCGACAATGGCGGCTCCGATCAGGCCTTCAAGAGGGACAACAGCGGACGTCACGCCATCCTTTCCGGCCACCGGAATGGCAAGATCGTAGAAATTGTCATCATCGGAAAGATCAAGTTCCTTCTTTCCGGCAAGGTAACGCCTGAGCGAGGATTTAATGTCTGAATATGACAGATCCATGTACCCGCCATGATAGGCCGCGACGCCTTCCTGAATCATCGGCAACGCTTTCGGCCATGCTGAACGCAGCAGCAGAAGGGCGACATCGCGCCTGTCATCCCAATAGTTTGACAGAATGATGTCCGAGCCGAAAGTCCTACCATAGAACGCTCTGTCAGAAGTCTTTCCGGAAGCCGAATTCATCAGAGGATTTGAATATGCGTTGAATAGGATGCCGGACAGGCGTTCGCACTGGTCAATGGACGGAGCCACCACATAACGGATCGGGCCGGAGAAGCCGGGGGCATATTCATTGATGAAATTTCTGACAAAGGCTGACATTTCGGAAGCAGTGCGCTTCGGTGCCTCACAGCCGGGAACGCAGTAATATTCAATGCCTTTGAAACTGGTTTTCGCCAAGGCAGGGAGTTCCGCGTCAAGCCAGTTGCACAGGCGGAACGGATTGTCTTTGCCTCCGTTGCCGGGAGCGACAGCCTTCGCGCAGACACGGAAGACGGTTTCCATCCATCCTTCGTAGTCTTCGCCGGGAAGTTTGCTGAACGTGGCGGCTATCAGTTCGTAGGCTCCGTTGCCAAGTTTCCGGATGTCCAGAATGCGGTTCTCACGGAAAGAGGAATAGAGCAGGTTTCCGTCATCAAACTCCTGAAGGTAGTCAGGTGAGCCGTTCACCCAGTACGAACGCCTTCTGGTCTCGTCTGCAGAAGAAGAGAACGATTCTGTGTAGCCTTTCCAGAGTTCGGCCACCATACGCACTGAGTCCTTTTCAGCCTTGGTGATATATTCCAGATCAATCTTATACGGACGCAGTCCGGGAATCTGGGCGCTGCGAGTCACCTCCTGGGCGACGCAGAATGACGAAGCGGCTGCCAGCAAAATCAGCGACAGGGCTGTTTTTTGAATATTCATCATCAAATATTGTCTATTATGTCACTTCGACAAGCTCAGTGACCGAAGCTACTCCCCTTTAAGGTACTTGAGCCAGAACGCTCGGTTGGCCTCGTTAAAATGCCGGCCTTGGTAGCCTCGATAGCCGTGCATTCCGTCAGGGTAGATCATCAGTTCGAACTTCTTGCCAGCCTTCTGAAGTGCGTCCACCAACAGCAATGTGTTCTGGAAGTGCACGTTGTCGTCACCGGTTCCGTGGGTGATCTTAAGCATCACGGAGCCATCGTAGTTCTTCTCCGTAACCGGATAATTGGCCGCACTGGCAATTGCCTTGGTTGAAGCATAACCTTCTGGATTGTTGGCTGGGGTGTCCATGAACCGCTCCGTGTAGTGAGTGTCGTAAAGAGCCCAGTCATAGACTCCTCCACCAGCGATTCCATAGTGGAAAGCGTCCGGGTGGTTCATCACCAGAAGCGCTGTCATCGTGCCACCGAACGAGAAGCCCTCGACACCGATCTTGTCGCCCTGCACGTACGGAAGCGCCTTGAGATACTCAGCCCACTCCACAAAGTCCAGCACCTCCCGCTCGTCCAGACGCCTGTAGATCTGATCCAGACCTTTGCGGCCGTTATGACCGGAAGCTCGGCAATCCGCGACAACCTCGATGATTCCGTTCTCCGCATACCATTGGTAATATGCCGGGCTGCGGAACCTGTCAATCACCTGCGGGGAATCCGGACCACCGTAGATGTCCACGTGAACCGGATATTTCTTGGCCGCATCGAAATCCTTAGGATAGACAATCATCGCCGGCAGTTCAAATCCGTCCTTGGTCGTCATGGTAATATGCTCAGGCAAAGCGTAATTCGAGGCATCGAAGTCTTCACTTGCCATGTCAGCGACCTTAAAGGACTTAGCAGCCTTCTTCAAATCATAGATCCAAACCTGATTAGGAGTCCTGGAATTGCTGGTCGAAGCAATTGCGTACCTCTGGTCCGGAGAGACCTGCACAGAAGTGACGTGCATGGCCGGATCCGAGATATTCCTGACCACCCCTTTGCAGACTGAATATAATCCGCCGCGCACGCGAGAGTCTCGTTCCGCTACGAACAGCACCTCAGAAGAACTTCCGTCGAACCCTTTGACCGCCTTGCCTTCCTTCACATCGACAAGCGACATCCGCCAGTTCTCCCCATCCGTCAACCTCTTCAGGACCGAACCGTCATAGGAGAGGTAATATATTTGCTGCCAATCAGTTTCAAACGAGCGAACCATGTAGATTCCGTCCCGCCCGAACAGCATCCCGTCGATCCAGTCGAGCCATGTCTTGTAGGACTCGTGGTAGATGTGCTTCTTCGTCCCGTCAACCGGTGACACGGCATAAAGGTCAAGAGTGTTCTGCGTCCTCGGTTCTCTTTGAATATAAAAAGCCTCGCTGTCGGCCCCCCAGAAGGGAGTCCCGAAATACTGGTCGTCATTCTCATCGAAATTCGCCCATGCGGTCTCGCCATTCTGAACATTCACGATCCCGATGCGAACCTTAGGGTTGTTGTCGCCGCACTTCGGGTAGCGTGTCATGCGGACCGAACCTCCCGTCGGAGAGACGTTCGGCAATGCGACAGCCGCCCCAGCGTTCTGTGAATATGCCAACCCCATCCCCGAACGGTCAGCGTCCTCGGCGAACGGTGAATATATCGGGAAGACCGGAACCTCCGAATTATCAAAGCGGTAGAAGCCGATCTTATGCGAATCAGGTGACCACCAAAAAGCGCAGTAATGGGTAGGACGCCCCAGAATCTCCTCGTAATACACCCATGAGGAGTACCCATTCAAAATCACATCCGACCCGTCGAAGGTCAGCTGGGTCTCCCCTTTCGTCGCGATGTCAACCACCCAAAGGTTGTTGTCCCTCGTGAAGGCCATCTTGGTGGAGTCCGGTGAATATGTCAGATTGACCGCCCCCTCAGGCCTGAACGGGAAGTCAGTAAACTTTGCCGGATAGCATATTCCCTCTGTCACTTTCCCGGTCACAGCATTGACGGAGAAGTCCTTAGCCCCCGTGAAAGAATGATCGTAAGTCAACGCCACCTCATTCTTCCCTACCCATTTCCATGCCTTTGGTACATCCTTGAAATCCTCCGCTGAAGCACTCAGGGACACAATAAAAGCCAAGGCTACAAAAAACTTTCTCATATTCATAAATCATTATTTTCAAATCAACACCCCAAGTTATGGAAAATTTCCCCATTCCGCAACAGCGGGGTATAGCATCTTTGCACGAAAATAACGCAGATTTATTTAATATTTGCATGAAATTAGTGCACATTTTATAAAAATATGCACCCAATCTATGCAAATCACCTTGAAGCGAAGTACTCGTCCTTAAAGTTAACGAGATAGACCTTGTCGGTGGCGCGGGTGAGGGCGGTGTAGAGCCATTTGAGGTCATCTACGGTGAGTTCGTCCTGCCAGAACGGGTTGTCAATGAAGACGCAGCTCCATTGGCCGCCTTGGCTTTTGTGGCAGGTAATGGCGTTGGCGTACTTGAGCTGGAGGGCGTTGTAGTAAGGGTCCTCGCGGACGGCTTCGTAACGCTTTTTCTTGGTCGGGATGTCAGCGTAGTCCTCGTTGACTCCATTGTAGAGTTGGTTCTGCTGCTCGTAGCTAAGCGAGGCGGACTCGGACTCAAGGGTGTCCAGACAGACTTTGGCGACGATCTCGGTGTCATCGTAGTCCGGGAACGAAAGGCGGGCATCGGCGAAATGGAGGCCGTAGCGTTCCTCGAAATTCCTGATGGACACCAACTTGGAGATGTCACCGTTGGCGATGTAGTCCATTCCTTTGACGTCATTGAGGAACTGGTAGCAGTTCTTCACGATCATCAGTTTCTCGCCACGGACCAAACGTTCCTCGTCGTAGAAGACCTGGGCTCGGATGCCGGCGTTGTAGCGGTTCGCGCGCTTGTTGGAGCGGCAGAGCACCACGGTGTCGTCTTTTGAATATTCAGAAAAATATGCCGAGTTCAGGGTGTCGATGAGCTCTCCGCCGGTGATCCGAACGACATCATCGAAGCCGTCCACTGTCAGCCCTATCTCGTCCGGGGTGAACATTCCGTCACCGTAGAGGTCAGAGGCGATGAGTTCCCGCAACTTGGTGGCATTGAGCAAGATCCCGGACTCTTTCTGTTGGCGGACGACTTGGGTCAAAGAGCAATATCGTACTCCTCCAAAGCAGTCCATGCACTCCTTCGAGAGGGCCGGTGAGGCTTCCATCCCGACAGGGGGCAGCTGGGCGTCGTCTCCGAGCAGGATCAGGCGGCAGTCATTGCCAGCGCGGACATATTCAATAAGATCTTTCAGAAGGTCTCCGGTTCCGAATTGGGTTGTGCCTTGGCGCTGAGAGTCATCTATGCCGATCAGAGAGACTTCGTCCACGATGAAGAGTTTGTGGGAGAGTTTGTTGGGAGCCAAGGAGAACTGGCCGAAGCCGTCATCACCGACAGATTTCTGGCGGTAGATGCATTTGTGGATCGTGCGGGCGGGTTTGTCAGCGTACAGGGAGAGGACCTTGGCAGCGCGGCCAGTGGGGGCGAGGAGGTAGCAGATTTCCTCGTATTCATCGGTTGCTTCTTCCGCATTCCGGTGCGCTTCGACAGGCTGCTTGTCCGCCCGTTTCGGCCTCAAATCGTCAAACGACCGGATCACCGCGGCGATGGCCGAAGTCTTTCCCGTGCCAGCATACCCGTTGACCACCAGAATGTCAGCGTCATCACACGTCACGAAATCAGCGATCTCCCGGAACAGGTTATCCTGATCCGAAGTGCAATCGTAAGGGAAACCGTCCCTGAAACGCTTGTAGAAAAACTCTCCCCTGTCCATAAGCCTACTTGTTCCTGCGGCTGAAAATCATCATCACCACGGCCAGAATCGGATAGATCTCGACACGTCCGAGAAACATATCAATGGAATACAAGAATTTGGCGGAAGTTGGCTCAGCATTGAAACTGCTCATCGAGCCAAGGTCTCCTACGCAAATTCCTACATTGCTCAAGGAGGTTATGGTGGCCGTCAAGGCATGGGTATTATCCGGATTGAACACCAGACACGCGGCCATAGAGATGGCCACGACCATAAAATACAAGGCTATGTAAAGGATGTGCGGAGCAATGTCATCCTGACGGACAACCCTGCCGTTCACGCGGGCATCATTGACGGAGGCCGGATGCAGGGACGTCCTGAGCTGGTACTTTATCTCCTTGCAGAGGAGCAGAACTCTGTCGGCTTTCACTCCACCGGTGGTGGAGCCGGCCATTCCACAGCAGACCGACATCAGCAAAAGCATGGCGGAAGGCAGTACGGGCCAAACGCTGTTGTCCGCGATGCTGAAGCCTGTCGAGGAAGCGAAGCTAAGGATGTGGAAGGACCCGGAAAGCAGAGCTCCACCCCAAGAGTCCTCGATCCCATGGAGCTTCAGGGACATCGCCACGATTACGCTGGCCACAACCATCGCACCGAGATAGAACTTGAATATCTCATTCTTGAACGGCTTGAGCGACCTTGTGGCAACAGCCACGAACACCATACCGAAATGGACGGAGGACAGCAACATGAAAACCATCGTGATAAGGTATATCGGCAAAGAATCGAAATAGCCTATCGAATGGTTTCTTGTGCTGAACCCTCCTGTCGCCACCACGCTCATGGCATGGTTGATGGCGTCAAAAGGGCTCATGCCTGCAAGCATGTAGAGGACGAAGGAGACAAAGACCAGTCCAATATAGACATAGGTGAAAATGTAAACCGTTCTGTTGGCTCCTGAACGATATTCTCTTTTGGACAAGGATGAAAGTTCCAAGCTGGTGAGCCTCAATCTCATCTGAGACGAACTCGGAATAATCAACAGAAGAAAAACCACGACTCCCAAGCCTCCGATGAAGTGCGTGGAGGAACGCCAGAAAAGCAGACTGTTCGGCAGTGCCTCAACATTATCCAGAATCGAGAACCCAGTGGTAGTGAAGCCGGAGACACTTTCAAACCAAGCGTTTATGATTGTGAACGGCCCTCCCCAAAGCGCGTACGGCAGCATTCCGAAAACGAAGGACAGAAGCCACGAAAGGACGATGATCATGTAGCCGTCCTTAAGTGTGATGGCGGCTGATTTTCTTACGAATATGAACGGGAATATTCCTACGGTGAAGGTGATCGTGAAGCTGATCATCAGGGCGGCGAGGGCACTGTCGTTGCCGTTCGCCACGGAGACCAGAACGGACAGGAACATAAACAGCGCGCTGACGAGCAGAGCGTAGCCTACGTTTCTGGATATCACCTTGACGTTCATTCGGATATTCTTTTAGTTGTTGTTTTTGGTTAGTGCTGTCACCTCGGCAGGTTCGGTGACCGACGTCACTGTGGCCGCTGAGCCTGTCGATGCGACCGTCCCCGAAGCGACCTTGGCCCGAAGGTTGGCCACACGCTTACGCAGCATCTGGTTCTCCCCCGTCAGCTCCGTGATGCCATCGTTGAGTTCCGCCAACTGATCATCACCCTCAAAGGAGTAGAAATATTTCTTGTTGAACGCCCGGTAATTCTTCAACCCAGCCAACATCCTGTAAATCGGATTCACATAATAAACCAGCAGGAAGAACAACAGCATCAGCACAAGAAGAAGCCCTACCCCTACGGCCACAGCTCCCGGAATGATGCTTCTGTAGAACCCTCTTTGAAATGTCAGCGAGTTCTTCTTTAGATCATCATAGATCGCCTCGTTCAGCACATCTATGTAGCGGTTCAGTCTCTTGAACTTAGGTTGCAACCTGTCAAAGTACCAAGCCCTCGTGTCGATGAAATCCGAAAGCAGCACATCATTAAGTTCCAGAGAAGTCAGCATGTAAGCCGAATAGGCATAGACCACGGAATCCGTCAATGGCACCATCTTGTCCGAAGTCAATGAATTGCGAAGCGAGTCACAATGCGCCATGAACTCCTTCTGATGAAAGTCCGGAAGGGTTCTTACGGCATCGTCCCCGATCACCGCAAGCAGATCCAGATTGTACTTGTTGGTGACTTCGGACAGCTTCTGGGCCACATTGACGCTCCGGATGTTGTCCGCGATGAGATCCGACACATAGTCGCTCATCTTGTAGTACTCCATGATGGAGATCACGCTGGAGACAAGCAAAGTCACAGCTATCGCGCTGAGGCTCAGCGTCAGCTTCATCCTCATCGTGAGCTTGAACTCCTTCAATCTGTCCGCAAGTTTCCTAAACATTCCCTGATTGTCTGTTTAACCTGCAAACTTACACAAAATTCACGACAAAAGAAAAGTCTGAATAATCATCGGATCGCCGGATCCTCAAACGGATTTTCATACCTTTATTTAAAAGTATATTTTATAATTTGCAAGAAATCAACGCATGAAAACTTGAAGCATTGATATAGGATATTTTTAGGCATTATTAAACTTTCGTCTAAAATCTCTTGACAAAATGAAAAAACATCCTTAGATTTGCATCATCTAACGTTATTTGGAAAAAG
>ERZ808267.326-NODE-326-length-15427-cov-4.379261_pt1 | contig 15427 bp, 10 predicted proteins | sample MGYA00521241_ERZ808267 | MGnify/ENA primary metagenome ERZ808267 (study PRJEB31516, sample SAMN03275592) | gut metagenome | biome: mammalia-associated habitat; material: feces | host: Papio cynocephalus | place: Kenya | collected 2012-07-19 ... | reverse complement strand
GGAGTCGGCGCACCATGAGGCGACGGTCAGGGCCATGGCCATGCGGTGGTCGTGCGAGGAGGTATATTCACCACCCTTCAGCAGGTGGCCGTTCAGTAGGCGGCTCTCGACGGATTCACCGGTGATGGTGAGGGTGTCGCCGCTGGCGGAAGCCTCCACGCCCATCTGCGTGAGCATATTCAGAATCGCAGTGCCTCGGTCGCTTTCCTTGCTGGCCAACCTCTTGAATCCTTGAATATTGCTGCGTCCGTGGCAGAAAACGGCGAGGATGGAGACAATCGGAAACAGGTCCGGGCAGTTGTTGAGGTCGGTGTCGAAGGCGCGGAGCGGGGCTTTCTGGGCGGTGATCAGGCCGCGGTGGCCTTTCGGGAAATTCGTCTCTGAGTTGTTCATGTCGCCGGCCACTTTGCCGTTTGCCGCTTCGGCAGTTTCATTGTCCACATTCTCGTCCTCCGTCTCGTCGTCGATCTGCGAGAGACTGGCTCCTGCCTCCATCAGGATGTCCATGATCGAGATGTCGGCCTGAAGTGAGGTCGTGTCGAGTCCGGTCAGCCTCACGTCTCCGAACAGGGCTCCGGCCACAAGGAAATTGGCGGCAGCGCTCCAGTCGCCCTCGATGTCAAAGACTGCCGGGTGATATTTCTGCCCGCCCTTGATTTTGAACGTGATGCCGGTGCAGAGGCTCCAGTCCTGCGTCTCAAGGAAATCTTCGCCGCCTTCCATCTCGCTGCCTATCTTGATGCCGAAGCGGCGTAGCACATCAGCGGTGATGAACATGTACGGGATGCTCTTGGGATCATGAATATGCAAGGTCGAGTCTCCGGGAAGGAGCGGCAGGGCCATCAGCAGGCCGGAGATCAGCTGCGAGCCGCCTTTGCCGGAAACGCTGGCCTTGCCGGAAAGCAGAGGGCCTTGGACGGTGAGCGGCACATGGACTTCAGGTTCTGGATAGAGAGGTCTCAGGACCGTTCCGAAGCCGGCCATGATTTCGGCGGCTCCTTTCAGAGGTCTGGTCGGGAGGGTTCCGACTCCATCAATCTCGATTTGATTGCCGTTGCCGAGAGCGGCTGCGAGCGGGATCAGCAGGCGGGTCAGCAGGCCGGATTCCCCGACGTTGATCTTTTCGGGAATATTCGCTGACAATCCTATGCCTTCTATGATGAGGGTGCTACCGTCCTCTATCCGAACCTTCGCTCCGAGTGCCTTGGCGACCTCGATCGCCGCCTCGTTGTCTCCGCAAGGGGAGTAGCCTCCGAGTCTGGATTCGCCCTCAGCGAGGGCCGCTGCGATGATGGCCCGCTGGGCGAAACTCTTTGAGGCCGGCATATTCAGAGCCGTGTCGCAATGAAGAGGTTTCCTATCGCCATAGACGGCCGTAAGCATCTCTGAGTAACTCCATTGGCCGGGAGCCGCGGCCTCGGCATTATTTAGTGCGGCGTAGGTGAACGGACTGCCGAATTTCAGGCATTCCAGTCTGCTGGCCTTACCGATCTCGCCCATTGAGAAGGCGATAAGCTCGCACGGTCGCTGAGCCTGCCGAAGCGACCCTTGTCCTTCAGAACGGGCAGTCGCTTCGATGGTTGGAGAGCCCGGTCGAACCACAGGCTCAGCGACCGAGTACAGCCCCAGCACCCTGGCGACATCCTCTTTCGAGGCCGCCATAGCCGCGATCTTCACAATCTCCCCACCGAACTTCCGGCACTTCTCCACAGTGCTCCGAAGCACATCATCCGAAGGAGTTCCGGCAAAGAAATGACTGGAGCGGATCATCGTGGTGCCGTATTCAGTGCAAGCCCTGCGGAGCCTTTTGCCTATCTCTTTCGGAGCCTCGATCTCCAGATCCAGAAAAGCCGCTCCGGCCTCCACAGCCGCCGAAAGCTTCTGCTCGGCTTCCTCCCATGTCCCGTTGCCGTCATCGGCCACCCGGCATGTCGCCACCAGCGGCGTGTCCGAGGACGAGAACAGGTACTCGATCTCCTCAATGTCCAGCGGGCATCTGTCCAGCCGTATCTCAGCCATCTGAATCCGTGGCTCGCTGCTTTCCAGCAGGTTCATTATCTCTTCCAGAGTTCGGTTCTGGATTGTTGTGCAGATCATATTCTTAGATTCAAATTATTTCAAAGCCTCCACGGCATCCTCGACCCGAAGTTCCCTTGTCTCGACCCGTCCGATGCCCAGCGGCAGCACAAAGTGGACAAACTCCCCGTCCGCCTTTTTGTCTTTCTTCATCGCATCGGCAAGAATCTCAATGCCGTACGGGCTTTCAACCGGCAGCCCGCAGGCTGTGAAATCAGCTTTCAGACGCTCGGAAAGATCAGTTGTCAGCCCCAGAGATTCGGTCAGTCTGGCCGCCAGAATGATCCCCATAGAGACCGCCTGACCGTGCGAAACAGTCTCCCGGGAATTTTTTTCGATGGCGTGCGCGAAGGTATGCCCCAGATTGAGCAGTCGGCGCTCCCCGCGCTCGTTCGGATCCCTTCCGGCAATGTCCGCCTTTACATTCGCTGCCACCGCGATTAGCTCCCGGAATGTCTGTGAATATTCCCGGACGGCAGCATCAGCGGAGCCTTCCGACGCCCGCTCATGAATATTCACGAGCATATTCACCGCCCTTTCATATTCATTGTTCTTGTTATTGATAATGAATGTTTTAAGTAGTTCGGCTGCTCCAGAGAGAATCTGCTGGTAGGGGAGTGTTTCCAGCGGCTCCGGGCAGATGAATGTCATTTCCGGTTGGCGGATCACCCCGATGATGTTCTTATAGGAGTCGAGATTCACACCGTTCTTCCCACCGATTGCCGCATCAACTTGCGAGAGTAACGTGGTCGGAGCGAACCCGAACTTCACGCCTCGTTTGTAGACCGATGCCGCGAAACCGACCAGATCTGTCGTGATCCCACCACCGACACCCAGCACAAACGCCTCTCTGTCAGCACCTTTCTCCAATAGCCATTCCTCGATCTCAAGCAGAGTGACGAGCGTTTTCCTCTCCTCTGTCGCCTCGATCGGGAATATTCCTTTAGCCTCAATGCCAAGCTTTTCCACGATGCCACAGACATTGCGGTCGTGGATTATGAATATGCTTCCGTAGCCACCGAGGTGTTTTCCGACATCCTCCAGCGGGCAGTCGATGATGTTGATTTTCTCCATCCGGTTATACTTTGCCACTCGCTTTAATGGCACGGTTACAATGTGTAAAGATTCAGCCCAGTCTCCTCATCAAAGTGGCGCCCCACCTTGCAGTTATAGCGTCTGATGAACACCTCGCAGGCCCCGTTGATGGTCGCGGTGAGCAGATGCCCGCCAACAACCGTGTAGTCCGCCCGCCCGAAGTTGGCGTGAAGATGCAGATAGACCTTGCCGTCCTTCTCGGAAATGTTGCCCACGAGACTTGAGATCTCCATCTGTTCCTCGAACGTCTTATCGACATAATGTTTGGTGGCTGGGTTGAGGAATCTCAGAGTGGCGTTGTTCACTGCCCCGATTCCGCTCACCTCTCCAGCCAGAATCCCTTGCTCCTGACAAAACGCTGCAATCGCTCCCATCAGCTCCTGATGGTTGTCAATGCTGACGACAAACCTGTCGCCATCCTGCTTGAATGTGTACATTGCTCAAAATTTTTCGTGAATATACTAATAATCCCTGAAATCCCTATTCGCATAAATCATTATCTTTGCTGCAAATTTTTAGGAATATGAGAAAGGACATCACGAATGTTGTGTTTGATTTCGGCGGGGGGGTCGCTCCGGCGGATCTCGGTACGGTCATCAATAGATTCAAGGCCCTTGGTTTCGATAATGTTGAGGAATATCTCAACCTAGTGCGCCAACAGGGGTTCTTCGGAGACTTTGAGACTGGCCTAATTGATGAGAAAGAGTTTCGTAGCAGGGTTAGCAAAGAGGTTGGCCATGAGGTGACGATGGATGATTGCCGGAATGCCTACATGGGATTCTTTTCTAGCATTCCGAAAAGGAACTTAGAACTCTTCAAGAGGCTTCGCACTGAAGGCTACCGGTTGTCCCTCCTTTCCAACACTAACCCATTCGTTATGGAATGGGCTCTGAGCAAGGCCTTTGACGGCCATGGCCACTCGCTTGATGACTATCTTGACAGCATCTATGCCAGTTACGAGATGAAGGTGATGAAGCCGGACGCGCGGATATTCCGCATGATGCTGGAATCCGAGAGTGTCGCTCCTTCTCAGGTCCTTTTCATTGATGACGGCCCTAAGAATGTAGCTGCCGCCAAGGCCTTAGGTATCAACGCTATCCAAGCCATCAACGGTGAAGACTGGACTGAGGACGTTCTTCGTTTCCTTGCTTGAGAAATATTCTTATTTAAGTACAACAGCAGCCGAAAAATCAAAAGCGGAATTTTGGTAACGTGCAAAATTCCGCTTTTGCCTTTTTTCGGATGCCTTTACCTATTTCCCCTCCACCTTCTGGATGCGGATGGCGAATCCGCCTGAGCGGGCCAGATGCATCTTCAACTTGGTCTTGGAAGTGACCTTCTTTGTGGTGATTGAATATGTCTGGATGGAATCCTGCTCCTTGACATCGCCAAGGCCGTCAGCACCTGGAGCATCAGCATAGATCGTAGCAGTGTACTTCGCACCCTTCTCAAGGAAATCCAATGGGAACTCAAGGTCGCGTTCGTTTTCATCAGTAACTCCACCAATGAACCAATCACCCTCTTTGGCGGAATCCTTTACTTTAGCCTGACGGGCAATCACAAGGAAATCTCCCGGCTCTGCGAGAAGGTACTCGCTCCTTTCCCAGTCAACGGCCACGTCCTTGATGAATTGGAATGCATCCATGTGAGCTTCATAGTGTTCAGGGACATCTGCCGCCATCTGAAGAGGAGAGTACATGGTCACATAGAGAGCCAACTGCTTGCAGATTGTCGAAAGTACCCGCTGGTTGTCCTTAGGATTCATCTTGGACATGTCCATCTCGAATATTCCCGGAGTGTAGTCCATCGGGCCGCCTTGGAGACGGGTGAACGGAAGGATTGTCACGTGATGAGGCATGATCTCGCCACGGTACTCAGTGCCTTTTGCGGATTCGTTGCCAATGAGGTTCGGGTAGGTCCTGCACAGTCCGGTAGGACGGACAGCCTCGTGGGCGTTGACCATAATTTGATGGTCAGCGGCCTTCTTGACGCAAAGCATGTAGTGATTGATCATAGACTGGCTGTAGTGGTGCTCACCGTAAGGAATGATGTCCCCCACGTAACCACTCTTGACAGCATCGTAACCATATTCATTCATAAGATCATAGGCCTTGTCAATCCAACGCTCGTAGTTCTGAGCTGATGCGGAGGTCTCGTGGTGCATGATGAGTTTCACGCCCTTTGAGTGAGCATATTCATTTAGAGCTTTGATGTCGAAGTCAGGGTAAGGGGTGATGAAGTCGAAGACGAAGTCTTTCTGCTTGCCGTACCAATCCTCCCAGCCTTCATTCCAGCCCTCGACCAGAACCGCATCGAATCCGTGCTCGGCAGCGAAATCAATGTACTTGCGCACATTCTCGTTGGTGGCACCATGGCGTCCGTGAGGTTTGGCCTTGGAGTAGTCGGACACTCCGAGTTCGATGGTCGGGAAGTCGCTAGTGTAGGACCAATGTGTCTTGCCTGTGATCATCTCCCACCACACTCCAACGTACTTGACTGGGTGAATCCAAGAGACATCCTCAAGGATGCAAGGATCGTTAAGGTTGAGAATTAATCTGGAAGCCAATGCCTTGCGTGCGTCATCCACAACCATGACCGTCCTCCAAGGGGAGTTGTGAGGAGTCTGGATACGACCTTTCCAACCTTCCGCGTCAGGTGTCAGCCAGGTGCTGAAAGTCATTGTCTTGTCGTCCAGATTGAGGTTTGTGGTAGGGTAGTCAACCACAGCGGCCTCGTGGATGTTGATGTAGAGTCCGTCATCGGTCTTCATCTGCAGGGCAGTCTGAACTCCGGTAGGGGAGAAGGTTTGCAGCGAGGCATTCCCTTCAACCTTTGAGGCTGAAAGGCTACGAATTTCGGAAAGACGGCTAACTGTGTAGTTATATTCCTGAGTATCATAGTCTCCCGGAATCCACCAAGCTGTGTGGTCACCAGCCATAGCGAACTGGGTCAGCTCCTCTTTGATGACGAAATACCGTAGCCTTTTCTGCTCTGGAAACTCGTAGCGGAAACCGAGACCATCGTTGTAGAGCCTGAAACGGATAACCATGACAGCCTTTGGCCCTTTCTTGTTCACTGGGCCCTGTTCAAGGGTGACAGCCAACTCGTTGTAGTGATTGCGAATGTGGCTTTCCTCGCCCCAGACTGGAGTCCAAGTCTCATCCAAAGAGTCACGTTTGACGTCTGTTAGTTTAAACCCATCGTGGAGGCTCTCAGGTTCAGCATAGACCCTGCCGCACTGCTGCTCAAAGGTGTCTTGCAACCGTTTGCCACGAATCTCAAAACCCAATTCGCTAGGCAGAACCACAGGCTTGCCACCAAAGTTCAAGGAATATGTCGGAGTCCCTTCCGGTGTGAGGACAAATCTGAGTTCTAAATTGCCGTCTGGACTCTTAAGGGCTTCTGTGTCAGAAATTTCTGTAGCACTAGCATTATGTGCAGCTACCGAAATCGTTGTCATCATGGCAGCCACTGCCACAGTGATGAATTTGAAAAGTTGTTTTTGTTTCATTGGCTATTTCTTCTAAAAACTATTGCCGAATCAGCGGTGACAATTTTGTCCTCCAAATATAGTTAAGATTGGCGAAATAGGACATAAAATAAATTAATTTGTTGTAAATTAGCGGAGATATTTCTTGAATATGAAGACTTTTAGAGCGCAGATGTCCTTGCTTGCCTTTTGCCTGACCATGATTGCGCATCCACTTTTGTCAAAGGAGAACGCTCCGGTTGTCAAGACAGGATATTCCTTTGTACCGTTTCCTTTGGCTGGGTTCGATGGGGCTAAAGGGCTCCTTTTCGGTGGCTTGATGAATGTCTATAACTTCGGTGACGGATCAACCTACCCAAATCCGAAAAGCAGTGCCTATTTCGAGGTTTCAGGCTACACAGGTGGAAGCAAAACATTTGTGGCCTCGTATGATTCAGGAAGGCTTCTGCCAGACGTTAGGATGAATCTGGCGGCAAGCTACTGTGCAGACAACGCGATGGAGTTTTTCGGTTTCGGAGGCCGTCAGACGTTGTATGACTCCTCGCTAACAGATGGGTTTTACAAGTACGATAGGGGTACATTCAACGTCAAGGCCGACTTTTCCGGGAAGATTTATGAACATCTGTCTTGGGAAGTAGGCTATCACTTCAACCAATTCAAAGTCAAGGACTATCACCCTCAAGATTCCGAAGGAGAGATGTCCCTGTTCGGCCTTTACAAGGCGTGGGGAATAATCCCGTCTGAGGAGAAATCCAATGAACATTCCTCTGCTCTGCGTCTTGGGCTTGTGTTTGATTCCCGTGACTACGAGGGCGTTCCTACGAGTGGTGTTTTGGCCAAAGCGCACATCACTGCTGCCCCGAAGTTTTTGGGGTCAAGTGATGCCTACATTAAGGTTCATGCATGCTTGCGTCAGTATATTCCTATAATTAAAGAATCGTTTATCTTGGCTTATCGTCTTGATTATCAAGAGTTCCTTGGCGATGCCCCGTGGTACGCCATCCCGTTTTACACTCCGGGAGGCCCTATCTATGACAACGAGGCCATAGGGGGCTACCGGACAGTTCGTGGCCTTCTTTACAACAGAGTAATAGGTCCCTCTGTGGGTTTCGTGAATGCGGAGTTGCGATGGAAATTCGCAGGATTTACCATTTGGAACCAAGACATCGGCTTGATGCTCAGTGGCTTCTGCGATGGGATCAGTGCCTTGAAATCCTTCGATGTGACCAATCGCACCGGAGTGTTCCCGAAACTTTACGCCAAACTCATCGACACCTCCCGTCCCGACACCTTCCATCTTTCCACCGGCGCCGCCCTGAAATTCATCCTGAACCGCAACTTTGTCCTCAACATTGAATATGCCCGCGCCCTTTCCGCCCAAGATGGCACAGGAGTCATGTACTTCAACACCGGCTTCTATTTTTAGGAATATTCATTTCAAATTCCGCATACTACTATCGGAACCAGAGAGGATTATTCCTTGCTCCATCGATAATAATTTTCTCGGATAATGCTTGTTTTAGTAATAAAATCCGTATATTTGCAGTCCGTTTCCGATTCTGAGGAATTGTGGAACGGGGAACGGTTCCGTAGCTCAGCTGGATAGAGCAACAGATTTCTAATCTGTGGGTCTAGGGTTCGAATCCCTACGGAATCACAAATGGCTGGATCATTCGATCCAGCCATTTGTGATTTGTTGTCATAGGTCAGAAAAATAAAATTTCAAATTTTGGTAACGTGCAAAATTTGGAATTTTCCTTTTTTCTGACCTTTGCACCATGTGCGGTGCGCTTCGACAGGTTCGGTGGTCGAAGCACGACCATGCCGGGTCAGGCTTTGGCGTTCTTGTGGCCGAGCCATTCAAGAGCGACAACAAGGAGTGCGCCTATGGCCATCCAGGCTATGGCGGAGAAGGTTTGCGGATTGATGATCGAGGAGAGGTCTGCTCCGATGTCAACGAGGGCCTCAACCCCTATCCCAGCTTCTTCGGCTGTCTGTCCCTCACGCATCAGTTGCGCTGTCATCACACTGACCTTGTCGCTCCATGGCCAAACTTTTACCAAGGATCCCAAAGTGAAGCCGATCAAGGTGATCAGCGTTGGTCTCTCGTAATGCGCTATCAACCAGTGCAGGAACTTCGAGAATGCGGCAATTCCAACAACGCAGCCGATTCCGAACATGATGAGAACCGGCCAGTTAAGCTCACTGATCGCGCCCATAACATATTCATACTTTCCAAATAGCACCAGAATGAAACTGCCTGAGATGCCAGGAAGGATCATCGTGCAGATTGCTATTGCACCGCAAATCATTATGAACCATTTGGCGTCAGTTGTCTGGGTAGGGGACAGCAGACAAATCACGGCTCCGAGGAAGATCCCAAAGACCAGCCAGAGTCCGTCAGCTACTTTCCAACCTTTAATGTCATAGAGCATGTAAACCCCTGAGACCACAATCAACCCAAAAAAGAAAGCCCAAGTCTGAATCGGATGGTATGCCAGAACGTATTCCATCAATTTGGCAAGCGAGAAGACACTCACAATCACACCGACTCCCAACCAAAGCAGGAAAGTTCCATGAATATCCTTCCAGAACTCCTTGACCTTCCCTTGAAGCAGCAGTTTCCATGAGGACACGGACAGCAGAGAGTTCAGTGCCTCGATTAATTCATTGAATATTCCCGTAAGAAGTGCGATGGTGCCTCCAGACACTCCAGGGATAACATTAGCCGCTCCCATGGCGAAACCCTTGAGAGCGACAACAGCGTTTTTGACAACGTTAGACATGTTTGGATATTATTGAATTTTAGTCAGATAACTCTTGATTGCAGAAAAACTGTCAAGCTGGGAAACTTCTTTCCCCTCAGGATCGCTTATGACGAGATCGAACAGGTTGCCACTCATTTGCTGACGCCCTATCTTGAAACGCGCCTTTGAGGTTCGTGCCATATATTCAATTGAAAAATCAGGGTTCTTAATCAGCGAGATGAACAGATCCGGAGCTTGTTCTTCAAGTATATTCATCTTGTAGCGGGACGGTCTGCCGAGCCAGTCTAGATCCTTCTTTGTGATGGTGGTCTGGATGCTGGTGATCAACCTGTCCTCGCTGCCGATCTTCCTGAAATCCTGAAAGAAAACGCAGCCTTTGATGTCGTGTGCCCTGAAAAAGTTCATTATCGCAGTCTTGCAGACATCGAAAGTTGACTCTTCCGCATCGATGATTGCAACGTATGAATGAATCTTACCCAAAGGGAGAATCTCAGTGGGAATTGTACTGGAATGCTTGCGCAGGCTTCTTTTTCTGAATATGTTTTTGGCGAAATCGAACATAATTTACTGATTTACAGAGGCTATCAGCTCGCGAATCTCGCGCTTGGCGTCCTTCCATCTCGGAACGTCGATCTTGGTGCCGATAACTTCGACGACCTTTGCAGCAATTATTGAGCCTATTTCTCCGCAAACTTTAAGCGGCATTCCGAGCGAGTGGGCGTAGAGGAATCCGGCTGCGTAGGTGTCTCCGGCTCCGGTTGCGTCAATCGTGGCTGCTGGCCAAGCTTCTATGTAGTGATATTCATCACCTTGCTTGACCATGGATCCGTCTTTACCGACTTTTACCACTGCGATTTCGCATTGGCTTGCCAAAGTGTCCAAAGCCTCACGCGGCTCCTGTTTTGTGAAAGCCCTGGCTTCGCTCTCATTGGCGAAGACGATGTCAACGTAGCGCTCAACAAGATTGTGGAAGAAAGCTTCATTCGACTCTACCACGTTGTAGGAAGCCATGTCAATCGAAATCTTGCATCCAGCATCCTTGGCCATTTGCACGGCTTTGCGTATAAGGTCTTGATTCTGTACCAGATATCCTTCGATGTGGAAATAGTCATAGCCTTTGAAATAGTCTGGTTTTAGATCTTCTGGCACAAGCTCCAATGCAGCACCCATGTAGTCAGCGAAAGTCCTTTCCGAGTTCGCACCTGTGATGAAGCACATCGCTCGTCCCGATCCTTTGGTCCCACTCAGCAGAGTCGTCTTTACTCCATACTGCTCAAGTGTGCTCTTGTACAGATGGCCCAACTCATCGTTGCCGATCTTCCCGATGAAGCCAGAAGGCATCCCGAATATGGACGTGCATGTGATCGTGTTGGCCGCTGAGCCACCGGGCACATACTTCACACCGAACTCCTTCAGCTTGGACCAGATACGATCACCGGTCTCAAGGTCAACATGTTGCATGCTTCCCGGAGGGAGGTGGTACTCGCGGAGCATAGTTTCGTCAGGAAACACAGCCAGGATGTCCGTCAGGGCGTTTCCAATTCCTAAAATTGATTTCATATAATAATATTTATCATTATCTAAAGTAGGTCAACTTACAAAGTTAAGGAATATTTGATTAAATTTGTAAGCTATGAATAAGAAGGTCGGGAATATTCTTAAATACAGCGTGTCCATCTCACTCGCGGTTGTGCTGCTATACTGCTCCTTCAAAGGAGTGGACTGGCAGGACTTTCTCGAAGGGGTGAAGGCTTGCAATTGGGAATATGTCATCTTGTCCATGCTTTTCGGATTACTCGCTTTCTATCTTAGAGCCCTTCGTTGGAGAGAACTTTTGCTCCCGATTGATTCATCTACTTCACGTTTGACTTGCTTTAATGCAATCAACATCAGCTATTTGGTTAACATTGCCTTGCCGCGTGTCGGAGAGTTTGTCCGTTGCGGCTACATCACAGCCCATTCACCCAAAGAGCATGGTCCCGGTGGGTCCAGCCATCGCGTTGCTTCTTACGACAAGGTTCTTGGCACCGCTGCCCTCGAACGCTCGGTAGATGTGATTGCAATGTTTGGCATCTTGGCCATATTCCTGATTTTCACTTGGGAACGGTTCGGAGGATTCTTTTCAGAGAAGATTCTCGGAGCGGCATCAGGTGGTTTCAGCATTGGCAAAATCATGGTAATGGTTTCTGCAATTGTGGCAGTGATTGCTTTCATAACATGCGCAATCCTTTTCGCGGACAAATGGGCCCCACTCAGGAAAATCAGAGGTTTCTGTAAAGGCGTGTGGGAAGGGTTCCTAAGCTGCTTGAAGATGAAAGGAGCATGGAAATTCCTGACTTTAACCGCAGGAGTGTGGTTTTGCTATTGGATGATGAGTGCCACAATTCTTTGGGCACTTCAAGGAATATCCCCGGATTCCGTCAGCCCGGAACTCGCTTCCGCAGTGGATGCCATCCAGAGCATGAATTTGACGGATGCTCTCTTCCTGATGCTTGCCGGAAGTCTGTCCTCTATCGTTCCTGTGCCGGGAGGATTCGGGGCATTCCATTTCATAGTCTCCTCAGCGATTGCTTATGTCTATGGCATACCGATGCAGTTCGGAATGGTCTTCGCGACCCTATCCCATGAGTCCCAGGCCGTGAACCAGATCCTATGGGGAGGCATTTCCTGGATAAGTGAATCTTTACGAAAAACAAATAATCAATAAACAAAAAGAATTATGAAGATTAAAAATTTGTTCCTGATTGCGGTGGGCGTCCTTATGATGTCGTCCTCATTCACCGCGACCGCTGCGAAACTCCCTAAAGAGGTCAAGATGACCAAGGAGGTTCTCATGGACAAGATCAAGGGCGGCTGGGCCGGAAAGGTCATCGGATGTTCTTACGGTGGACCTACCGAGTTTAAGTACTCTGGGTTTATCAACGATGAGGTTGAGATTCCGTGGCACGACCACATGATCAAATGGTGGTTCGACAAGTTCCCTGGATTGTACGATGATGTCTATATGGATCTTACATTCGTGGAGGTTTTCCAGAAGGAAGGCCTCGACGCTCCGATCGAGTCTTTTGCAAAGGCGTTCGCCAACGCTCCGTACCCGCTCTGGCACGCCAATCAGCTCGGACGCTACAACATCCTCAACGGTGTGATGCCTCCTGAGTCCGGCCACTGGCACAACAACCCGCACGCTGATGACATCGACTTCCAGATAGAAGCCGACTACGCTGGTCTGATGGCTCCGGGAATGATCAACACCTCCTCGTTCTATTGTGACGAGATCGGCCACATGATGAACTATGGTGACGGCTGGTACGGTGGCGTCTATGTTGCTGCGATGCTTTCTCTCGCGTTCGTAAGCGATGACATGAACTTCGTTGTCAACGAGGCCCTTAAGGCCATTCCAGCGCAGAGCAACTACTACAAGGCGATGGCTGATGTCATCAAATGGCACAAGCAGTACCCTAAGGACTGGCACATCACTTGGGCTCTCTTCAACAAGCACTACGGCTACGACATCGGCTGCCCTGACGGAGTTGACAACCAGTTCAACATTGACGCTGTCATCAACAGCGGCTACATCCTCATCGGTCTTCTCTACGGTGACAAGAATTTCTACCGCACCATTGACATCTCTACCCGCTGCGGTCAGGACTCTGACTGCAACCCTTCGTCAGCCGCTGGAATCCTCGGAGTAATGATGGGGTACAAGAATATTCCTGAATATTGGAGAAAACCTTGCGAGGAGGTTGAGGACATTCCTTTCGTTTATACCGACATCTCTCTTAACAAAGCCACTGAATATTCCCTCAGCCAGGCTCTCCATGTGATTGAGCGCAACGGTGGTTCGATTGACGGTGACAACGTCACCATCAAGGTCCAGAAGCCTGAGGCTGTTCGCTACGAGAAAGCTTTCGAGGGCCACTATCCTCAGGGTAAGGTCAACGTCAAGAAGACCATCACGAATGTCGGCCAGATCAAGTTCAAGGGCAACGGAATCGTTGTCAAGAGCCACTACTACAAAGGAGCCGGCTACAACGACAACACCGGTTACGTAGGAGAGGTCGAGATCTACCTTGACGGCAAGCTCTCCGCTGTGGCGAAGAATCCTATCAAGGGCAACGGAGCCGCTCCTGACCTCTACTGGAAGTACGACCTCCCAGAGGGAGAACACACTCTAACTTTCAAGTTCCTCAACAAGCAGGACAACATGAACATCGTCATTGACAACTACCTGGTATATTCCAGCAAGCCGAAGGTTGTGAACCATGTCGATGAGTAATATGAAGATATTCAGAATTTTAGCGACAGCTGTTATCGCTTTGGCTTCCTTGGTTGCAGTTCCGTGGGACTCTTCGGCCAAGACGACATCCAAGGATCTTTACAAGCAGTTCCAGAATCCAGACAACCGCTACCGTCCTTTCGTGCGCTGGTGGTGGAACGGAGACCGTGTCGAGGCCGAGGAACTTGTCCGGGAGCTTCACATCCTCAAGGATGCGGGCATCGGAGGAGTCGAGATCAATCCGATTGCCTTTCCGTACGGTGCTGATGCAATGGGCACTAAGCCTCTCAGATGGCTGAGTGACGAGTGGATAGACATGCTCAAGGTCGTTTTTGATGAAGCCGAGCGCATCGGGATGACCTGCGACCTGATCATTGGGTCCGGTTGGCCTTTCGGTGCTGAAACTCTTCCGCGTGACGAGAGGGCGTCCGTGATGCTGACCTACGCCCAGAAGGTGACGGGCGGTGAGAGGTTCGAGATGTCCAAGTTCAACATATTCAAGAACATCGATCCGGGTGTGACTAAGGTCAACACCAGCCGTACTCCTGAACTGGTGTCAGTCTATCTCGCTCCGGATCCGATCAATGATCTCAGTGAGGCGATTGATCTGTCGAGCAACATTGATGGCGATGTGATCACTGTGGATGTGCCGAAGGGCAACTGGCAGTTCTACGCGATGGTGAAATATGAGTCGTTTGCCTGCGTGATCAACGGTGCTCCAGGGGCTGCCGGCTCAATCCTGAATCACATGGACGCAGCGGCTGTCCGCAAGTACCTTGACCACATGACCGACACGATCGAGGCGCGGATCGGACCTCTTTCCAAGCATCTCAGGGCTTTCTTTGTGGACAGTATGGAACTTGAGGGCTGCAACTGGACCGGTGATTTTCCTGAGGAGTTCAAAACCCGCAGGGGCTACGATCTGATGCCTTGGCTTCCATTCACGATGTTCAAGGTGGGAAGGCTCGGCAATGTGGAGAGCTTCGACTATGGCTCGAAGAAAGGCGAGAAGTTCCAGGATCAGGTCAACCGTGTGCGTTTCGATTTCGAACTCACGAAGGCTGAACTTCTTAACGAGCGGTACATGAACACATTCCTCTCCTGGTGCAAGGAAAAGGGCGTCAAGTCCCGTTCCCAGGCCTATGGCAACGGATTCTTCATCGAGGAGTCTTCCCTTGGCCAGGACATCCCTGAAGGCGAGTCTTGGACGACCAACTGGCTCAAGCACAGGATCGGAGAGGAGATGGGCGATGAGGACTACCGTCGCGGGCGCGCCTACACGATGATCAATAAATATGTCTCATCGGCTGCTCACCTAACAGGAAAGCGCGTTGTCAGTGCTGAGGAGATGACCAACACCTACAAGGTGTTCACGACAAGTCTAGAGTTCCTAAAGGTAGGCTCGGACATGAGTGCGATCTCCGGCACGACCCATTCGGTGTGGCATGGTTTCAACTATTCACCTCTGGATGCCAAATTCCCTGGCTGGGTACAGTACGGAAACTTCCTCAACGAGAGGAACACTTGGTGGCCTTACATGAACAAGTTGAATGACTACCGCGCGAGGCTCGCAAGCCAGCTTCAGAACGCTGACATGTACACCGACATCGCCATCCTGCCTGCCAACTACGACATGTGGAGCACGATGGGCGTGCAGACCGAGCCGTTCCCGGTGGCCTTGAATATTCCTTACACCTCCCTGATTTGGGAGGCCATCCATAA
>ERZ808267.324-NODE-324-length-15470-cov-9.906325_pt1 | contig 15470 bp, 10 predicted proteins | sample MGYA00521241_ERZ808267 | MGnify/ENA primary metagenome ERZ808267 (study PRJEB31516, sample SAMN03275592) | gut metagenome | biome: mammalia-associated habitat; material: feces | host: Papio cynocephalus | place: Kenya | collected 2012-07-19 ... | reverse complement strand
ATTCTTTTCCGTCAAGGGTTGCGCCAAGCAATGCACTTTACCCTTGACGAAAAAGACGTTCTCGTTTACGCTTTCCGACTCGAAAGACATAAAATTTTCAGTTGCACTTGGGCATTTTGTCTATAACTTCTTTACTTACTTCGCCGATGATTTCGCCCTCATTTATACAGGTGAAATTATCAAAAAGTAACGCTTTTCGGTCGTCTATACCTATCGGACAGGCGATATCGTCTTCCAGAATATCCGACTTAAAAAACGTGGGTAGTTCACCGCCATAGACTAAACGCTCACCGGACTTTTCCATATACTTCGTTATGTACTTAACCGCACTCGATACGTCGTTGGGATAGCAGATAGGTTTGAAATCGTTTCTGCCGAAATGTTTCAGAAAATGCGTGTTCTGCAATGTTTTTTGCATACGGTGGTTTCGGGTGTCGTAGTCTTTTACTTCTTCGAGATTGCCTATCATATTACCGTCGGGAATATGAAAAATGCCGTGAAAATGTAGTCTGTCGGTATCACTACCGCGCTCCCATACGCCGACGTATTTCCAACCTTTCCGTGCAACAAGGTGTTTTAACGTGTTCACCAACTTTTTGCGGAACGTTTCTTCGGTATGCAGTTCGTCCGAATAGGTGAAAGTTACGAAATAGTCCCAACGTTGCAACCTAAGTTTTCGCATAAGCCGTACTTTTCGCTTAATGGCGTTGGTTTTCATTCGTTCGAGATTTTTATCGACGAACGCCTTTAATTCCGTTTTGTCCGTGAATTTACCCGCTAACACCTCTTTAATGTGCTTTTTTCGCTCTTTCTTGGGTAGTGACAGACTCTCTTTGTAAGCCGTTTCAAAACATTCTTTCGTGGTTACGGGCGGCGATTCTGTCGTCGGTGGTTGTTGTCCCGTTGGTTTTGTAACACATCGTTTACAGTCTTTTCCGCTCGGAAACGCTCCTTTCGGAATGGCAACGTAATGACTCCCGTCGTTATAAACTTTTGCTGATTTCAGATTCATGTGGTTGCTCCTTTTGTTTTTGTTGATGAGTGTAAACTTCAAACTCGCAAGATTTTTGCGACTTCGAGAATTATTTGAAAGAAACGCAAAAATTTTTGTACCGGTAAACCATCTCTCTCAAATTACAATCGGTATTCTAAAACTCAAATAGGAAGGTTTTTTTCCGCTTTGAAAAATTTTTTTTTAACCTTTTGCATAATTCAATCTTACAACACCTTACAAAAAAAGCGTGAATGGGCTGAAATAGGTTTTGTATGGGTTTTTTGACGTTTTCAGGGAGTAAAGTCATACTCGAAAAGGACTGAAAAAGGAGTTTTGGAGCAATAAAAAAGGACGGCGCAAAAACGCCGCCCGAAACATAACGGAGCGATAAACACTCGGAAGATATAAAAGGAATGAAACTCAAAATATGCCGCCGTGCGAAGAATTACGGGGCGATTCGCCAAGCGGTTTAGCGGCGAACGCCCCGTTTCGCTCGGCTTTGAGTTGACCTTTTTATCCGAGTTTAAGTGAGTTGTTTGACGGGTGCTTGACCGCGCCGCGAAGCGGCGCGCTTGTATATGTCAAGCACCCGTCACAGTGCCAAATATAAATTTTTCGATAATTTCGTTATTAAAAAGTTCAAAATTTAGGTTTGTTGAACGTGAAAGGATATAGTGTGAATACCTGTTTTGTAAAAATCAGTTCTGCAAGTAATCTGAAGAAACGTTAAATATATGGCTCTTTTGATATACTGTAATTTTTAATAAGATGAAAGTTGTAAGTTATCATATAGAAATAAAAGAAAAGCAACTGCATCAGAGATTATAAAATCAAAATTAGACCGTTTTAGACAAAATATATTGACTTTGCTTTTTGAATATGGTATAATAATGTCAAATTGATAAGAAGGTGCTAAGAATGACAACGAAATTATTTGAAAGACTCGTTACAAAATTTTCTATTAAAGTTACGGATTTAATAAAATATCTCGAAATATCGAAAGCCACGATTTACAATTATCGAAATCTTGAAAACTTTTCGGATATACCTAAAGATAAGCAATATAAAATCTTCTATCTTTTCGGGAAGGAAAGCGAAGATGAATTGGAATTGGTTCTCGATGAGTCCGATCCCGATATTCTCGCACAATACGTCAACAGAATTTCGAGTATCCTGAAAGACAGTATTCAGGACAAAAAGCAGGCGCTTTCTTCGGTGGAAAATCTGACAAACGAACTTGAAAGATTACAAAGCGAAAACGATGCGTTAAAACAGCAATTGACTGCGGGACAAGCATTAAACGGACTCGATCCATTTACGAAAAGCGTTATACTCGATAAAGTCGGCGGTATAGTAACGGGCATGTCTCCTGCGGAAATAAAAGAATTTTTGGATTATATAGATATATTCGATAAGTATCGTAAGTTTACGAAGGGAGAATGAAATGGCTTACTTATATCTGAATTTCTTGGACAATTTAGATAAAGGTTTAGGTGATAAGGCTTGGGGAAAAAACGATTTTTTCACGCAATCGTTAAACGATCAATACGAAACGCTGAAAAGAAAACTCGGTGGCTATGCGCCCGATACTCTTCAAGAATTTGTCGGATATATGTTTCCGTCTACGCCTAAATACTACAACGTATCCTTGCCGTCGTTTGATAGGACGATGGATGAAAATAAGCGCGGAAACAAGATTTTACGTAATATCGTAATTCGCCCTGAAGTGGACGGATATTCTCGCTACGTTCTGCCCGAAACATACGATTTTATGGTAATCGGCGACGTTACATTTGGGAACGTTACGGAAATATCCGTAAAAGGGATAGATTTGATAGACAGACGAGCGGTAAAATACGGTGAAAAGCGAGTTTTTTGTTCGTCACTTTGCGCTTTTGTAAAGAAGGAAATATACAGCAGAAATACCGGAAATACGTTTTCAGTCCCCGATTACGGCAACGGCGAATTGCATGATTCCGTTCTTACAAATGATTTTGTAAACGAAATAGCCACTGAACTATTTCCCGTTCCGAACCCTGATGAAGTGATTGGTGTTTTTAATCAATGGTTGCGGTATATCGATTTTCGCAGATACTATTTAGGAAAACAATCCGAGCGTTGCGAAGAGATTACCGACGTTCACGTATGCGACGCCTATATGATAACGAAAGAATCCTATCGAAGAAACGAAGAGGCTTTTTCGGGACTTCTTTTGGATGAAATTAAAGATTTCGGCAAAAGCGAGCAAATAATATTATCGAAAGAAGTAGCCGGAGCCGACGGATTTCCGCTGATTTGCGTTGCGATAGAAAAGAACAGAAAAGAAATACTATCCGAAACGGTTGGCAGAAACGGAAAGGGCAAACCGAAGTTTGAGGTCAATTTGAACAGATATACTCGCGACGCAATGGGATTGTCGCCGTATCCGCCGAAATCAGACGATAAAGGTAATATCAGAAGTATCAAATCATATCTTCTCGGTGAACGATATTTATTTACTTATGTAGATATCGAGCCCGATTTATCTTCGCTTGATAAAAACTACGAGAAAGAATTGACTGCCAAATATGGAGAAATAGACAGTAAGTATAACGGTATAATTATTGCCGAGGTAAATCGTTATATGGCAGGTGTTTCTGCTAAAACGCAAGAAAAATACGACTTACAACTTATTGAATACAAAACAGAACTTGACGATAGACTCGATTCCGACGTTATAAATAATTCTGATAAAGACGTATACAAGACATACCAGAGCGAGATTGCTTGCCTTATCGCACCGATTGAGAATGAAAGGAAGAAACGACTTGGTTCAATTCGTGCCGAAATAGACAAAATCAGACGTTCAAAATTGCCTATTGTTGAAAAAGACGAACAAATCAATGCTTTACTCGGTGATGAATCGGCACTGAACGTCGAATATGATAAGCGTATAGAAACAGCGAAAGCGCAGGTATCTTTGCGTGACTTTTATATTCGCCGCAATATAGCACTTGTCGAGAAAAAGCAAAAAAGTTTGGCAATACGCTGTCAGGAAGAACTCGATAAACTTAAAAAGGAAAAGAAAAATCAATTAGAATTTCAATACGCAGAGAGCATTGACTCCGAGAAAACCGAAATAGAGAACGTTTTACTTCAAAAATTAAACGCAGATAAGGCTGATAAAATCGAGAACGAAACGATACGCCGGTATCAGATTTACTTCCGTCCGCAAGATATCACGGACAAAGTAAAAGAAATCGAAAAGCAAATCGAGGAAATTGCTCCAAAATATCTTACCTACGATAATCGTGCGGAAAAAGCAAAAATAGACAGGCAAGAAAAGGCGTTGACTTCAATTTTGGGCGGATATGTTAAGAATCCGTTCTTACCGACGTATCTTTTTTCGCCCGAAACGCTTGCGCAGTCTTCCGTAGAAGAGATCAAAGATCCGGAGTGGTGTCTTGAAAGTTTGAATGACAGGCAAAAACTTGCTGTAAAACGCGCTCTTCAAAGCGAAAGTATATTCTTGTTGCAAGGTCCTCCTGGAACGGGAAAAACACAGGTTATAGCCGAGATTACGGCGCAACTGACAAAACGCGGTAAAAAAGTTTTAATATCATCCGAAACGCATAAGGCAATCGACAACGTGTTTGACAGATTGCCAAAAATACCCGAAATACGTCCGCTTCGCCTTATCCCGTCGCAAAATGGTAAAGAAACGAGTTACAGTCCCGAAAGGCTTGTTGATAACTTCTATCTTAACATTTGTGGGAACCTTGAAAAACAAGTAGCAAGATACGATAATTACAAAGAAACGAGAGAAGAATTCGATTCGACGATGAAATCTCTTCGGCTCGATTACAATCGCCTTTTGAAATTGCAACGGGAGAATGCAGATAAGGAAAGAAAGCGGAACAGTTTGCTTTCAGAAATAAACCGCTTAACCGGAGAAAACGAAGTTTTAAGAGAAAAATTGCTTGCCGCAAAAGAAGATACCGAGAAATATACGAGAACGCTTAAATACGTCGAATCGTATCGTTTTTCGGGCGAAGGCGCAGATAGCGCCGTTTTGGATAAATTCGCCGAACAAGTAGAATGCCTGTTAAAGTGCTTTGCTTGTTTTGAAGAGGTAACGCTCGACAAGGTTGCCGAGCTCGCCAATGCGGATATTCAAACAATTAACGTAGAATTAGAGCGTTTTTTGAGTGAAGACACGATTGTAGAATTAAAAAATCGTCAGCGTGCTTTGCGAAACGTTTTGAGCAGTTTGCGAGATCCCGATACGGACGAAGCACCGAATGAAGGAGATTTTAATTACGAAGAGTATAAAAAGAATCAAAGCGAGTTGATTGCCGTCGGCAAAAAGATTAAGGAATATGAAACCAACTCGGAGTTTGATATCTCCGAAAGCGTGATTTACTCTCTTGTTCCGGGAATTACGGCGGCAAAGGAAATATTAAAACAGTTGCCCGCCGAGATTGCGCAATTCAAGGCAAAACTTGCCGATATAGTAAATGCGCAGAGGGATATAATCGAATCCGCAATCAATGGTAGCATAGACAACGAAAACGTTCTATCCGATAATATAAACGATCTAAAAATCCAAATAAGTGAGAAGAAAAGTTTATACGAAAAACTTGGCGAAAATCCGGGAATTGAGGAATACGGCGAGTTAAGTTCGGCGCTAAAACAAAAGATTACGAGATTTTTCCGTGATTTCGGAATTATCAGGGAATATGATTCCGATAATCTCGAAACGGCTTTCGATATAATCAATGAAGAGTGGAACAGACTTGAAACCGAGTATAACTCTTCGTCTGCCGAAAATAAGATAAAAATTCCGATGTATAAGGATATCGTAAAATACTTGTCGCAGGAAGATATTTTGGAGGAAGACAGAGCCACATATACGAGAGAACTTTACAATTCGGCAAACGTATTCGGTATTACTTGCACAAGCCGCGACAGATTCACGCCGTCACAACTTGCCGAGCTCGGCAAATACGGAATCGAATCGGTAGACATCAGAACGCAAGGCATAGACGTTGTAATCGTCGACGAAGTGTCGAAATCGTCTTTTCTTGATTTGCTGATACCTATTTTATACGGCAAGACGGTTATTCTCGTCGGCGACCATCGACAACTTCCGCCTATGTACGATTTGCGGCATATGCGGGGAGATGATTTCGACGGACTCGACGAAGAGAAAATCACAAAGGAAATCAACGACGGATATACAAAGTTATATGAAGAATGTTTCTTCAAAACGTTGTATGAGAAAGTTCCGAGCGATTTCAGAGTAATGCTTAATAAGCAATACCGTTGCCACAGCCACATTATGGAAGTGTTTAATCATTTCTACGGCGGTAACGGTAAAGGACTTGTTGTAGGTAAAAAACAACAAGACGACGAGAAAGAGCACAATCTTACCGTAAGAATCAACGGGAATACCGTCATCGATCCTAAACGGCACATATATTTTGTGGATTGCGACCAAAAAGAATCGAGCGCATTCGAAGGCAGTACGTCCAAAATCAACGAGCAAGAAGCGCAGGTTGCGATAACGCTATTAAAGGAACTCGATAAAGCGGCGAAAGGGCTTGTTTCCGAGCATAAAATTATCGTCGATCCGTCAAGGAAAATCGACGAAAGACCGAGCGCCGGTATTATTTGTACATACGGCGATCAGGCGGGACTAATAAAAAAGAAACGTAAAGGCTATCAATTTACGGGTTTTTCGGGTAAACCGGACGAAAAACTCGTTATCAGCACTGTTGACGACTTCCAAGGTGATGAAAGGGATATTATTATCGTTTCGATGGTAAGAAATCCGAGCGGCACAAGGTATGATGCGGAATTTATTAAAAAATTCGAGCGTATCAACGTTGCCTTATCAAGAGCGAGGAAACTTTTGATTATCGTCGGCTCGAAAAAGTTTTTATCGGAAGCAGGCATAATCGACCTTCCCGATCTCGAAGGCGACCACAGTCGCGATAAAATCAACTTCCCCGTGTACAGAGAAATTATCGACACGATAAGTTTCCGCGGAAGAATACTTGCGGCGAAAGATATTTTAGGAGAGTAAGATGGAAGATAAAAGTTTGTTGAAATTCACTACGGCTATTCCGTTTCCGCTACTCGTCTATAAAGTAAACGTGCGATATAACGAAGTAAGGAAGGCGTCGGGCATTGCATATATTCTACTCGACGTAATCGAAAAGACTGCGGGTTCGGAAGACAAAATATGCGACGTGCTTCTTAAATTCGGTATTCCGAGAGATTTGCACTATATTTTCGGGAAAGAAATTTCAAACCTCATCGGTACCGAAATACTCTCTTACGACTACGATCCGTCGCATTTTATGAATCCGAAATATTTTTCGGAAATAAGAATAAAAGACGTTTCGCTTACCGCGAAAGGCAGAAAAATGTTCCGTGAAGGCGCGATTCCCACAGGCGAAGAAAAAGTTAAGACCAAAGATATTTTTTATAGCCCCGTAACGCGGAAATTCGACGTGAGTTATTCGCTTCCGTATACCTCTCTCGATTCGTCCGTTCTTTACGAAGATATCGAAAGGTTCTTAGGAAAAACGATAGATATAAGCGGGCTTAAAGATTATATCGAAGCGAATCCGACAAAAGTAGGGCTAAAAGCCGAAGAACGCGTTGTCGAAGTTGAAATACCCGAGGTCGGAGAAGAAAAACAAATCAGAAAAGAGGACGGAACGCAAGTTATAATAAATAAAAGCGGCGTAGCATTTTCGTTTGAAACGTCGGACGAAACCGCATATTTTGACAAGTGGTATTCTTCCGCGTGTATGACAAAATGTTTGCTTGCGAAAGAGAAGTATAAGTTTGTGGACGCACTTAAAAATACGGTAGATGTGCCGACGGTTTTACTTTCCGAGCTTACCGATATTGTGGGCGCATATATCCCGAACGACGTATCCAAACAGGCGAAAAGACCTTGTAAAATCTTTATCGACAGCGGTAGGCTTGCGACCGACAGGACGGATAACGTTTTAAGAACGGATAAAGACTTTTCGATAAAAATACTTGGCAAAATAGGCGGGAACGCCGAGTTTGCTTTGCTCGATACTTCCGCGCTTCACTACTATTCCGCCGTAAACGTAAAAATGCCTTGCAGCCAGCTTGGCGATACGTTTGAAATGCAGTTGCTCACAGAAAGCGTTTTAGATGAAACGCGCTATAAAGAAACGGTAGAAGAAATTTTTGAGTATTACGTACAAAAAGATTTTGCCGATGACGTTGCAAAAGTGGTTTTGTTTACTGTTGCCGCGTTGAAAGACTCTTCGTATTTTGGTAGAACTATTAGGGTGCTGTTTGAAAATACAAAAACTGTTGATGAAAAGATAGAAATCATATTAAAACTGAATAACGCCTTTACCAAGAATGCCGAGTGGCAAAACTATTTTGTATCGACGGCAAAAGAATTGTTTGAAGAAAGCGCAAGTGAAATAAGAATCGATAATGCGATTTATAAATCGTCGGTGTTGAATCCGCTCAGAAAAGCACTCGGAATGAACGACTTCGACTACGTTTCCGCCTTTGCGAAAGAAATGAAACAAACGGAAGACGACGATATTGTTTATGAAGCACTTTTAAGCGCAGGTTTTACCGTTGACGCCGTTTTAAGCGTTGTGAACGTGGTGGCGGATTTTGCCGGGAAAGTTGTAAATAACGAAGAAATCTACTCGGATTCCGATCTCGGCAACGCTTTTAATAACGTTAAGCGGAATTTGTGGAAACTGAACGATATGCTCGGGATAGAGAGCCTTTCGGAGTATACTCTTAAAGACGACTTCAACGAGGACGAATTTTTCAATGCTTACGCCACGCTTAATTCGGAGTTAAAATCGGTGGCAAAATACGAGAAATACGCGCCAAAGTCTTACGATACAATTAAAAAGTATATAGAGATTTACGAGCCGATTCACGATTTGTTGTCTATCGAACGCAGTGCGTCTTCTCATCCCGAAAAAATTACGAAGAAATACGTTGACGAGCAGATTGTACGCGGAAAATATAAAGACGCAATTTGCGATTTATTCGTAAAACTTCAATATGATTTAAGAGATGTACTTAATGCGGAACCTATGACGTCGGCACACGATTTACTCGTTATGGCAAAAGATAAAGGCATACTCGACGGCAAGCAAGAATCCGCATTACATAAACTTCGTATGTGCAGAAACGGATTGCAACATCCGGAAAAGTCGCAAACACGTTTCGATAAAGAAACGATTGAAAATTGGCGCGATATAGTATTTTCAGTAAAGGGGGAACGCAAATGAGCCATCAAGTACAAATAGACTATGAGGCGATAGCGATAAGGTGTGAAAGCGTTTGCGAAGTTGCCGAAAGGCAGATCGCAGAACTCGATCAGATGCTTTCGGACATAGAAAACGGCTCGCAAAGTTTGAGCAATAGTCAGACGGCGGCATTACGTCAATCGATTGAAAAAGAACGCGATTCTCTCGTTAAAAAAATTGAAAACTTAAAATCACAAGCAAAAGAAGTCGCAAAAAAAGGCGTTGTAAGCGGTGATAGCGACAGATTAAGACTGAATTCCGCCGATAACGTGGATAAAGCGGCGCAAGAATTACAAAATCAAGTAAACGAGCTGGCTGCTAAAAGATTAGTCGAAATGCACGCTCTTTATCAAAGTTTACTTGAAAGCAGTATCGAAGAAAACCAAAGAAGATTAAAAAATAAGGCAAACGGAGTCGTTACGATTCCCGCCGAAATTCAAAAAATTCTCGATTCCGTTCAGGACGAGGCTGAAAGACAGTTTACTTACCTTGCTTATTTGAAGGACGACACGCTTTCGGGTGACGATTTAATCAAAGCTGGCAAAGAACTCAAAAACGAGACTTACGAATCGCGTATCGAAAAAGAACGTGAAAAAATTCGCCGCGAACTCGAAGCCGCAAGAATTGAAAAGACTACCATCGATAAAGTCGTAACAGATAATAAACCGCTTTCCGAAATAAGATCGGTGGCAACGGATGAAATCGTAGGCGAAAAAATCCGTCAGAAGTCGCTGAAAATCATAATGTCGGCGATAACCGCCCGCGGATTTATCGTGGATAAAAAGAACATAAAAATCAAACGTGACACAAACGAAGTGATTTTGGTCGGGCTGAAAGCAAGCGGCGAAAAAGCGGAATTCCGCGTGTTTTTGGACGGTAAATTTATTTACGACTTCCGAGGCTACGAAGGACAGGCGTGCCAAAAGGATATACAGCCTTTTCTGAACGATTTAGAAGAAATTTACGGTTTACACGTTACAAAAACGCAGGAAATATGGAGCAATCCCGATAAAATATCGTCAATGAAATACCAAACGGTAAAAACGAACACAAATAAGAGGTGAAAATAATGGCATTACAAACTACGTTTAACAGATTAAAACGCGAAGTCGGTATCAAGAGGTGCGTAATAATCGACGGCAACGTCGGTGATGTGTATCTCAACGACAAAAAGCAAATCGTTGATTTGAAGCAATATCTTATGGATATGCTCAAAGGTATGGAGTACGACGACGTTTTGTATTGGGATCGTATCGACGGCATAGACGGAGATGTTTCAAGGCTTTCAGTAATCGATGAAGTCGAGGTCGAAGGAGACGCTTATTCTTTTGACGATGACGGAGAAGATCAGCCGCAAGCGGAAGAAAAAACGGGAAGCGGACAATTCAAAGAACCCGCCGAGATTTTCAATATCGTATTCAAAAACCTGAAGAAGCCGAACAGAAAAACTGCTTTCGTGCTGAATTGGGCGGATTATCTCTTTTCAAGCGGCGGGCAATTACCGCCCGACGAGAGAGAACTTATCACAATGCTTGGGAAAGCGATAAAAGACAAAAAAACGGAATATTTGTCTGTCGAAGTAAACGAAAGCACGGTTATTCTCATTACGAGCAAACTTGCGATGTTCCCGATTTCTTTCTATCAGGGCAACCCCGAAGTAGCCTGCCTTACTCTTTCAAAACCCGACCGGGAAGAACGTGCTAAAATGATGGAAAAAATCGAGAGTGGATTTGACGTAAAACTTAAACCCGGCGAAACGCTCCTGACTTCGGACAAGTTTAACGAATACGTCGATATGCTCGATGATTTTACCAATCGTGAAATAGTTCAGATGGCACGTCTTTCGAGAAAAGAAGGTAAAATGCCGTTCGAGCAATTATATTTGCTGTTTAAGTACGGCGAGAAAGATAATCCTTGGGAAAAACTCGACTATAAGTCGGTTAAAAACATCAAAAAGATTTTAAGCGAGCGTGTAGTCGGTCAGGAAGAGGCTATCGAAAAGATTGAAAAAGTCGTCGTTAAGGCGTATATGGGACTTACGGGAATACATAAATCGTCTTCTCGTTCCGCCCCAAAAGGTGTGTTATTCTTCGTCGGACCTACCGGCGTAGGTAAAACCGAACTTTCAAAGGCTCTTGCAAAATTCCTTTTCGGCGATGAACAGGCTTGTATCCGTTTTGATATGTCGGAATATGCGCAGGAGAACAGCGATCAGAAACTTATCGGCGCACCTCCGGGATACGTCGGTTATGAAGAGGGCGGGCAACTTACTAACGCCGTAAGAGAAAAACCGTTCAGCATAATTCTATTCGACGAAATCGAAAAAGCGGCAAAACCGAATCCGAGAATTCTTGATATTTTCCTGCAAATTCTCGAAGACGGCAGACTTACCGATAGCAAGGGAGAAACGGTTTATTTCAGCGAAAGCGTCATTATCTTTACGTCAAATCTCGGAGCGTCCGAAGTGTCGTCAAACGGTTCTAACGAAGAAGTGGCGGAAGAGTTTATAAAAATCGTTAAAAACTATTTCGATAACGAAATCAAACGTCCCGAAATTCTCGGGCGTATCGGTTACAGCAATATCGTTCCGTTCAACTTCATCAAAGACAGAGAATTCAGCGTAAAAATCGCGAAATCGAAACTTCGTCCCGTGCAGAAAGCAATATCGGAAAAATATCGTATCGACCTTGAATTTGAGGACGAACTCAAATTTATAGATTACGTTCTCGGCGGAGCGGACAGTAGCAAGGGTGGGCGCGATATTCTTAATGCCATTAACGATAAATTGCTGGACGAACTCGCTATGTTTATGTTTGAAAACAAAGAAGAATTGCCGTCGATGAAAGGCTCGAAAATCGTAGTAAAAACGACGAAAAACGGGCTTGAGTTTGATTTTGACAATGATTAAGTTTAACGTCGCGAGTATTAACCGTTGTACGGAAACGGAAGGTCCGCATAAAAGATTATGTATATGGTTTCAGGGTTGCGATATTCATTGTAACCAGTGTTGCAACCCTGATTACCAGCCGTTTGCTATCCGGCATATTATGTCGCTCGATGAGATTATTTCGGTAATAAAAAAGTCGATTGACGACTTTGGTATCGAAGGAGTAACGTATTCCGGCGGAGAGCCAACTTGTCAGCAGAATCTTCCGCTTTTAACCGACGAAATAAAGAAACTCGGACTTGGCGTGATATCGTTTACGGGCAGAAAAAACGAAGAAGTTTCGGGCTTGCTTACCGGCATAGACCTTGTGCTTGACGGCGCATACGTAGCGGAAGAAAAAGAGACAAAACGGCGGTTGCTCGGCTCTGAAAATCAGCGCATTTTATGCTTGACGGACAGATATAAAAACGATATTTCTTGGTTTGATATAGATAAAAACGGTAAATCCGTGGAGGTAAATATGGCTGACAAAATTGTATTCAATGGGGACAAAATCTGATAGACGTAGGAAAGAGGAACATATGAGATATTTATGCTTTGACATAGAATGTTGCGACGGACGGCATATTTGTGAGTTCGGGTATGTGCTTATCGATGAGAATTTTAACGTTTTAGAAAGAGATTGCATTACGATAAATCCCGAACATAAATTCAAATTGACAGGCAGAGAACACGAAAGCGACATTACTCTTGCTTTTCCAGAAGAAATATATTTTAATAGTCCGACATTTGATTACTATTATGAAAGGATAAAAAATCTTTTAACCCTGAAGGACTGTCAAAATATCGGGTTTTCTTTGACAAACGACGCTGGATTTTTGGCAACTGCTTACGAGATATACAATAAAGAGCCGATTCCGTTTACTTATATCGATTTCCAAAAACTATATCAAGGCTACGTTAAGTCGAAAAATCGTGTTTCGGTTGAAAGCATAGTAAAGGAATTAGAAATTACAGATGTACAATTACATAAAAGCGACGATGATTCGTGTGTTGTAGTAAGAGCCTTACAGGTGATTTCAAAAAAAGAACGCCTGTCACTTTCCGAAACGATTTCTATGCTCAAAAAACGGAATAATAATTATCAAGCCGAAAGAGCCAAAGAGCGCAATCTTTCGTTGCTGGAAAAATTAAAGAGCGGGAATGAAAGAGCTCAGCGAGAGTTCTTGAAAAATTTTATTAAAAAAATGGGACTTTCGGAAAAGCCACGAGATGATGTGTTTTTCGGCAAAAGTGTTTGCATCAGTTCTGCTTTTCAATATGAATGTTTTAATGAGTTTTTGGCTTTGATTGAACGGATTTATTCTTATGGGGCAACTTATACGGGAAAAGCGAGCGTGTGTGATATTTTTATCGACTATGGTAACGATGACGAGAAAGAGATTCGATATAGTAGTGCAAAACAGGCAACGGAAGATGGGCATTCTATTCTTTTTATGTCGCTTGAGGAAGCGTTGACTGCATTGAAATTGAATAAAGACGATTTGTTGAAAACAGATTATGTAAATCAAACCGTCGGTTGTGGAAGAAAAGGACGTTCGTATATTGATAAAACGAGCATTCCAACCACAATAGGAGATATAATGAAAGCCAAAGAAATTAAATTTTGAGGCGAAGACTGGCAAATGGAAAAGGCGATTATTTATAAAAAAATGCGCGAACTTGAAGTTAAAATACATTATCATTTTAACGATATAGCGTGGCTTTCAAAGGCGATGAGGTCGGAGAAGATTGAAGTTGTCGGGGAAGGAAAAAATCATAGCGAATACACTAATGATGGGCTTGCAACAATCGGCGACACTGTGTTAAAATCCGTTATTGCCGATTATCTCTATCAGAAAGGCGTAACTACAAAAGGCGAAATTACGCAGATAAAAAGTAAACTTGAAAACAATGAAGTTATGCATAATGTTATGATAAAATGCGGTTTAATCGGATACGCATACAACGCAAAACACTTCCAATCGGATACTGCTGTTCCCGATCACGAAAAAGTAGTAAATAAAGGACACGATCCTTATATCGAAGCGATTGTCGGTGCGGTGTTTTACGATTCAAATTACGACACGACAAAGCGTTGGATATTAAAATGGCTTTTGCCGCTTTTGTCGCAGTTTTCAAATGTAGATATATGAGTACAGGCATAATAATAGACGGATGAATTTTGATAATTCGTCCGTCTATTTTTGTATTAAAGACTGTTTGTTGCAAGCGCATATTTTCTTTGTAGGCTCATTCTTCTGCGCCAAATTGTTGTGCGATTTACATTCAAAAGACGTGTTACTTCGAGATAAGTAAGCCCTGCCATATAAGCGCATAACGTTTCGTATTCCACGGTGGTCAGTTTCATCTTCGCTATAAGCCCGTCAACGGCTGTATAATCGTTTTTCTGCTCGTCGTCGAGTGTTGTTTCGGATTCAGTTGTAATTCGCTCGTCAAGGCTCACTGTGTTAATTATATGGCGTGTGTATTGCTTTTCCAAATAATTATCGGCGTAACGGAAGCAAGCACTTCTAATTGTCGTAGCCTTTCCGTATTTTGTGATATAGCTATCGCCGAGTTTCTTGCCTATATGTTGGCATAAAAACAGCATTGCCTCTTGTGCAATGTCATACGCGTTTGAGAATGGCGATAAATCGTCTTTTGAGCGGTTCATATCTCTTAATAATCCTTTGTAGAGATAATGCAAGTCTTTACCCGAACGGACAATTACCGTTTTAATACAGGTCAGAGCGATTACTTCGCCCATCTTCTGTATGTTTTTTGCCGAGATAACTACATCGTTATCTAAAATTCCTTTGTTTAATTCTGTCATTTCTTGGATACCTCCGATTTTTTCTCGCCTTTCGGCAAAAACGGGGTAGCACCGGGAAAAGATAGAAGTTTTTTATTTTATTATCGGTTGCACGGAAGTCAACGAAAAAGCACAAAAATTGTTGCGTGAATATAAAAAGAGGTTACGCGTCAATTTGCCGCATAACCTCCTCAATGAGCCAAACTCAATATAAAATCTATTTTTTAATATCTTAAAAGTTTTCTGCGACAATTTTTTGCCGTTGACTTTCGCTTTTCACTGTGCTACAACCACTGGCGACGAAAGGCGAGAAATCGGAGAATAACATAGTGTCATATAAAGAGTGTCCATAAGATGAAACAGCAACGCACTTTTTCATATCATCATCTCCTTTTTGACGTGTTGTAATTCGAGTATAGA
>ERZ808267.323-NODE-323-length-15518-cov-3.201837_pt1 | contig 15518 bp, 15 predicted proteins | sample MGYA00521241_ERZ808267 | MGnify/ENA primary metagenome ERZ808267 (study PRJEB31516, sample SAMN03275592) | gut metagenome | biome: mammalia-associated habitat; material: feces | host: Papio cynocephalus | place: Kenya | collected 2012-07-19 ... | reverse complement strand
ATGATGAAGATAGCGAGGAGGAATACGAGATTGAAGATTAAATTTTATGATACTTGCGCCTTGCTCAACCTTGGTGAAAAGGTTTTTGGTGGAGAACCGTTTGCGGTTTCTAGTATTACATTTAAAGAACTTGAAAATATTAAAACATCATTTAATAAAGACAATGATGTTAAAGCTATGGCTCGACACCTACTTCACTTGTTTAATGAGCATGAATATGATTATATTCCTATAGTTCATCAAGTGGAGAATGAGGCTAGAATTGCGGCCAGGGGTTTTGAAATAAACAATGATACTAAAATTCTTTCAGACGCAATTCAGCTTGCTAAGAGTGACGAGGAAATAATCTTTGTTACCGCCGATCTAAGTCTACGTTGTATCGCGAAACATTTTATTGATATAATTGAAGTTGAACCTATTTCAGAAGAAGAAGATAGCTATACAGGGTATATTGAAATAGAATGTACGGAAGAGCAGCTAGCTTTCTTTTATGAGCATCAAGAGCAAAATGTATTTAACCTCCTTGAGGGACAGTATCTAGTGCTTTATCACAACAATGAAGTAGTTGATTTGCGGGTGTGGCGAGACGGTCAACCGCAATTTGTAAATAGTAAGGATTTCAATTCTAAACTATTTGGTAAAGTCTCTCCCTATAAAGGAGATATTTATCAAAAAATGTTATTTGATAGTTTACATGAAAATCAACTAACGGTTATTCGTGGTCATGCGGGGACAGGTAAAAGCTACCTTGGCCTGGCTGCTCTATTCGATATGCTAGAACATTATAAAATAGACAACATTTATATCATCTGCAACCCGGTCGCCGCACGTGACTTTGCGAAACTTGGGTTCCTGCCGGGCGATCGTACAACCAAGCTATTGGATTCGCAAATCGGCAATTTTCTCATCGGCAAACTAGGTGATATTTCTATTGTTGAACAATTGATGAATGATGGCAAGCTACACCTCATTCCCGCAGCGGATTGTCGCGGCATGGATATTTCTACTACCTCTGGCGTTTATATCACTGAAGCTCAGAACTCATCTATTGATATGATGAAATTAATGCTTCAGCGCATGGGAGAGAATTGTAAAGTCGTCATTGAGGGCGATGATGACACCCAGGTTGATATGAACGCTTATGCGGGAAGTAATAACGGCTTGCGGCGGCTCTCACAAGTTTTCCGTGGTGAAGACTATTATGGAGAAGTTCGTTTGCAAACCTGTCACCGTGGTAGAATAGCATCCCGCGCTGAATTAATGTAATAAACCCAAGGAGAGTGACTTATGTTGCTCTCCTTGCTCTATTTTCTAAGAAAGGATTTGAAACAAATGGCAAAATACAAAGTCTATCTGTCTCCGGCTATGCACCGGTAGAACGAGTGTTGTTATCCTCGTCCTGATGGCAAACAGTGCTATGAAGCATTAGAAAACAATGAATATATTGATATTCTTGAACCCGTTTTAAACAGATGCGGCATTGAGACAAAGCGAGGCTACCGCCGCACTCCAATGAATAATGAAGATGGCGATAAGATTATGAAGCAGAATGTTGCGGAATCTAACGCTTGGCATGCTGACGTACACTACGTTTCACACACCAATGGCGCTGATGGCACTGTAAAAGGTTATCGTCCTATTTATTTTACTGATTCAACAAAAGGTAAGAAACTTGCAGAAATCATGGTTAAATACCGCAAGCAAATTTATCCTTATAGTGTAGTGCTAAATAATCGCACTGATTTATATGAACTCAAAAACACTAATGCCGTTGCATTTTATGAGGAACACGTTTTCCATGATAACCTTGAAGATGCTACTTGGTTCCATACTCATATGAATGAGATTGCGGAAAGCGCAGCGAAAGGTTTATGTGAGTATTTTAGTATCCCCTATGTTGCACCGACCAATACTCCCTCTACGACTCCCTCAGCTAGTACTACCGTTCTCCGCAAAGGAAGTACGGGTGCAGAAGTAAAGTCTCTACAAAAGAAACTCCTACAAATTGGATATTATCTTGGCTCTTATGGCGCTGATAGAGACTATGGTGACGCAACAGTGATCGCCGTCCGCAAATTTCAGAAAGATAATTCTTTGTCTATTGATGGCGAAGCTGGTCCTGATACTCTGGCAAAAGTAGATAAAGTTCTACCTATTGTTCAACAAGAGCAAAAAGCTATTGCTAATAGATTGCGGCAACTGCAGGCTAAAGATCTTACAGTCCAACCTATTATTAATTGGGCCGAGGGTGAGCGCAATTATACCGAGAAAGATAGCTTATCTAATCTAGACGATAAGACCAAAAACGCGGGTGACGATAACTATACCAAATATTCTCAAGAAATGGATGCGCTTGGTGTGTTCTCTGCGCAGGTGCAAGGTCAACCCTGGTGCGCTACTTGGGTAACCGATGGTTTTGTTAATACTTATGGGGTTGATAAAGGTCTTGAATTACTATGTCAGCCTAAGAAAAATTCTAATGCGGCTTGCTGTGGCGATGCTGCGGAGTATTATCAAAAGGCTGGTCAGTGGTACACCTCGCCGCAAGTTGGCGATCAGGTATTCTTCAAGACGTCCAAGTATCAGTATGCTCATACTGGTATCGTAACTGAAGTTACCAACACCGAAGTTACAACAATTGAAGGCAATACCTCATCTGAGGCGGGTGTTGTCTCTAACGGTGGTGCTGTTACCAAGAAACATTATCCTGTTGGTTATTCTGGGTTTAAAGGATTCGGTAGACCTAAGTATGAAGAAGCTAAACAAGAGGAACCTGAAGCGCCTGATGTCTTTGAACCCTATGTTGTGCGGCTGACCGCTATTGCGCTGAATGTGCGGACGGGTCCTGGCACTAACTACCCAGTCGCGCAGGTTATTCGTGGCGGAGGAGCTTTTACTATTGTTGCGGAAGAAAATGGCTTTGGGTTGTTAAAATCGAAGGCGGGTTGGATTATGCTCCAACATACAGAAAGAGTGGAGTGAACTATATATGAAACAAGAGAAGAAGAAAAAAGAATTTTCTAAAACGCTCTTAATTCAAGAATCCATGCTGATTTGGATCTAGACTCTTGCTATGCTTGCTCTAGCTTTTATCTGCGTTTTTAGAGGAAGTTATTCTGAATTGCCTTGGCTCGCGGCAATGGTTGCTTTTCCATGGACGGCCTACGGGGTGAGCCAAGCTTTTTACTACAATAAGGCGAAAAAAGAAAACACGGCGGGCGGAGTTGTGTATGAGAGAACCCTTGCGGAGATCCGTTCCCCTGCCGCGGATGAGGATGAACCCGTTGGCTGATTCTCTTGTTCTTTTAGGTCGGTTGCAAAGCAACCGACCTTTTTCTTTTTCTCTTGACTTTTTCTTTTTTTTATGTTATAATATAAATATAAAGTAAAAGGGTATTAGAGAAATAATAAATTCATTATTTCTACCTTAGTAATTTTATTATACCAAAAAATTTTTCAAAAGTCAAGTGGAGTGAAGTTATGTTAATTGCATATACAGATGGAAGCACGAGGAAGAATGGAAGCCCTGATTCTACAGGAGGATTTGGAGTTTGTGTTTTTGATGGCGACAAGATAGTTAATACATATGCAGAGCAACATCATGGCGTCACCAATAACCAAATGGAGATGATGGCCATTCTATGGACTATTGTTACCTATCATGATGAAGTAGCAAATGGAGATATGATAATTTATAGCGATTCTCGTTATGCTGTAAATACTTTTGCAGATTGGATGTGGAATTGGAAGAATAATGGATGGACAAGAAAGGGCGGTAAGCCTGTAGAAAATTTGACATTAGTAAAATTTTATGATATAATTACTGATAGTGGAAAATTACCTGTTCAGTTAAGGTATGTTAAAGGACATAATGGCACATTGGGCAATGAGATTGCTGACGCGTTAGCGACCGGCGCCCGCAAACCAGAAACTACGAAAGGAGAAAAGATAGATTTTGAATTTAACAAATAATTATAATGCAACAGATATTAAATCATTAGATTATTTTGAGCATATCCGCAAATATCCAGGTATGTATATCGGTTCAAAAGATGCTAAAGGATTGCTTCATTGTGTAAAAGAAATTCTCTCTAATAGCATTGATGAATATCTAAATGGCGCAGGTTCTACTATAACAGTAGAACTGTTAAAGAACAACGGTATTAGAATTACAGATGACGGTAGAGGCATTCCCCATGGAAAACATCCATCTGGATGCAGTATATTACAAGCCTGCTTTGGAATCGCTAATACTGGAGGCAAGTTTGATAATGCCACTGGCCAGACCGGTTATAATACAAGTGGCGGCGAGCATGGAACGGGCGGTAAAGCGGTTAATGCATTATCTCGAAAAATGATTGTAACAGCTAGTCGCGAAGGACTAAAGGAGATTGTAGAATTTTCTAAAGGTCAATTTATTTCTCATAAAGAGGAGAAGATTGACCCTAATATTACTGGCACTTCTGTTGAATTTTATCCTGATGCAGAAGTTCTTGAGACTATTGTTTTTGACGTAGTCGCAATTCGTGCTATGATACAAGAATTTAGCTTCTTGTGTAAAGGATTAAAGTTTGTCCTTATGACAGAAGATGGCAAAATAGAGGAGTTTTATTCAGAGCATGGCTTGTTTGACTTTATGACATATCTGAATAAAGATAAAAGCCTAATCACAGCTCCTATGTATTTTGAACAAGAGGAAGATAAATTTAAATTAGAGGTTGCTATTGCTTATAATAGTTCTTATTCTTCTACAATTAAACTCTATACAAATAACATTCCTCAAGAAAAAGGCACTCATCTAACTGGATTTAAAACCGCTTGGACTGCGGGATTGAATACCTTCGCTCGTGATAATAAACTTTTGAAAGAAAAAGATACCAACCTTACGGGTAGTGATTATGAGGAAGGTATGGTATTAATCCTTAATTTTAAAATGATTGATCCCGTGTTCAAGGGACAGAATAAAGAGGAACTCAGCTCTTCTGAAGGTAGAACGTATGTTCAAAAGCTAACAACCGCTGCAATGAAGGACTTGTTCTTTACTAATAAGAAAGACCTAAAAACGGTTGTTGATAAAGCTCTAAACGCGCGGAAGGCACGCGCCGCCGCAAAGAAAGCAAGAGATGCGGTAAGAGAACCTAAAAAGAAAGAAACTGGCTTGCGGGCTTCGCTTGCACTCAGTAACAAATTTATTGATTGCACTAGCAAAGATCCTAAGGAACGTAAGCTATTTATCTTGGAAGGTTTGTCCGCGGCCGCCGCCGCAATTGAGGCTCGTAATCCTAAAACAGATTGTATTTATTTGTTAAAGGGTAAGATTCTAAGCCCATTAAAAAGTGATCCTGCAAAGTTGCTCCAGAATCAAGAGATCTCAGATTTGGTAAGAATTATTGGCGCAGGATTTGGTTCTGATTTTGATTTATCTAAAGCTAACTTTGATAAAATTGTTATTTTTAGTGATTCAGATTCAGACGGTGACCAGATTTGTCTATTGCTTATGGGATTTTTCTATACCTATATGAAAGATTTAGTTCTAGCTGGCAAGCTTTATCGAGGAGCGGCTCCTTTGTACACAGTTTCAAAGGGTAAAGAAGAATATCTTTTCTATACGGATAAAGAGTATCGTAATTGGCAGTTAGAGAATTCAACTAATGGCTATAAAGTACTTCGTGGCAAGGGTGTTGGTGAAATGGACCCTGAAGATCTGCATCGTCTTTGTTTTAATAGTGAGCGCTTTAAGCGATTTGTAGTTGATAATCAAGAGGAAACTAGAGATTTGTTAGAGATTCTATTAGGAACCGCAGTAGCACCTCGTAAGCAGTATATTTATGATAATGCTACAGAGCTTGGTTTCCATTTTGAGTAAGGAGGTTAATAAATGAGTGAAATTTTTGATGTAAAATTTAATGATGAAAGTCATAAGGACTTCCTTACTTATAGTGAAGAAGTATTAACAGAACGAGCTGTACCAAGTGCGGAAGATGGTCTGCTGTCCTCCCAGCGCAAGCTTATTTGGACAATGAGTGAGTACCTTAAAATGGATTCCTCAAGTAAGACTAAAAAGTGTCAGTCTATTGTCGGGTCAACGCTTCTGACGAGCTACTTTCATGGAGATCAAGCCTGCTATGGAGTTCTGGTAAAGATGGAGCAACCTTTCTTAATGCGCTATCCTCTTGTTGATGGACAAGGAGCTTTGGGAACGCAGGAATCAAATGATATGGTTGCATCTAGCCGTTATACTGAGGCTAAACCAAGCATCTATGCGGATTTGATGATGGAGAATTTTAAGAAAAATGCAGTTCCTCTCAAGCGCACATATAATGATGAGTTTGATGAGCCTATTGTTTTACCCGCGGGATTCCCCAATGCATTATGCAATGGTAAGCAAACTATTGCTATTGGTCTAAGTCATAATTCATTACCTAATAACTTGTCTGAAATTTGTGATGGTCTAACTGCCTATATGCAAAATGAAGATATTACTTTGGATGAAATTATGCATCATGTACCTGGCCCCGATTTTCCTTGTGGTGGAGTAGTCATCAATAGTTCAGATATTCGTGAGGCTTTTGCCACAGGTAAGTCTAAGGTATCACTAAAAGTGCGTGGTGATTATACTATTGAAGGAAATAAGATTATATTTACCAGTATTCCCTATCGCACATACCGCAATAATATTAAAGAGCAAATGGTAAAAAATCTTGAGGAGTTAGAAGCGGTTATTGCGGACTATGCGGATGAATCTAACCTAGGTAAGATTAAGATTATCTTTAAGGTTAAGGCGGGAGTAGATCCACAAACCGCGGTAAATAAGTTATTTAAACTTACAGATTTACAAACTACTCTATCTTATAACATGAATTATATCGTTAATGGTACACCTAAACTATGTTCCATTAAAGATTTGATGAAGGCATATGTTCAACATCAAGAGTCCGTTTTATTGAACGTAACATATTTTGATAAGGATAAAGCTGAAAAGCGTATTCATATACTTGAGGGTATTCTCGCGGCGATTGATAAAATTGATGATGTTATCCAGCTCATTAAAACCGCCACAAATAAAACAGATGCAAGAACTAAATTAATTAGTTTTTTGAATATTACTGAAACTCAAGCTAATGCTATTCTTGATATGAAGTTATCTCGTTTGACCAAACTTGATAAGGATGAACTAACTCAAGAATTAAAGAATAAACGAGAATTTGTTGCAGAGTGCAATGAAATCATTGGCAGTCATAGCTTACGACTAGAGAAATTGATTATTAAAATTCAAGCCCTCAAAAAGAAGTATGGAGATGCTCGCCGCACTCAGCTTTTGCAAATTGAAATCCCCAAGGAAACTAAAACTAAAGAAGTTCCTCCCGCAGAGCCTTGTGCGATTAGTGTAACTATTGATAATGCGGTTAAGCGTTCACTCAAGCAAAACAAGAGTAAGAACGTTTTAGTCCTCAATGAAGCTACTGATACCTATGATACTTTAAGTGTCTTTACTACGGCTGGTCAAATGTATAATATTCCTGTTACCGCAATTCCCGAAGGTGCGGCGGCCGCTAAGGGTGTGAGTGTGGGCATGCTGATTGAGAATATGCAAGGCACTCCTGTGTTTTATGCGCTAAAGTCTCAGCTTGCGAAGATGGATAAGTTGCTATTCGTAACCGCGCAGGGGCAGGTAAAGTTTGTTAAAGCATCTGAATATGAGTCAAGTCGCAAAGGCGGTATTATTGCTACCAAGTTGCGGGAGGGCGATGAAGTTGTGACCATCCTACCCGCCGAAAATGAAGATGTTGAATTAATTACTGACCAAGCTATGAGTATTCATATTCGCAATACTGATATTCCCACTCAGGGCCGTACTACTCAAGGCGTAAAGGGTATTCGTCTTGTTGAGAGCGATAAAGTTCATCAAGCACTTGTTATCCCAGAAACTAATATTGGACTTGTGGTAGTATCCAAAGATGGTCATGCAAAACGAGTTCCTAATTCTGAAATTGATGCGCAAGGCCGTGGAGGCAAGGGAGTAAGTCTGTTGCCCAAAGATGATTTTGCAGGCGCTGTATTTGCAACAAAAGAGGAAGACAAAATCACCGTGGTTATGACAAGTACCGCAAAGAGCGAAGCGGCTCGCGCAATTCCTGTTCAGAGCAGGGTGTCTGGCGGAATACAGCTTATTAAGCCCATTGGAACGATTATTAAAGTAGTTAAAGAGTGATTAAGGTAGATTAAATCTACCTTTCACTTGTTTGACTTTAATTAAATAATTTGTTATAATATAATCATAGGGAGAAAATTATGTTTGATAAAGAGAAAATTCACGAATATTTCCCTGGTGCAGAGGATCTTATGATCCAGCCTATGTTAATTTGGACATTGCCAGCCAATAAGAAAGATAAACTTGGAGAAGTGTGCGCGAGTGGCCAGTATTTTGCAGAGGAGAAGCTGGATGGGGCGCTGTATCAGTTTTGCCGTACCGATCAAGGAAACTACCTATTCGGTCGTACAGTTAGTACCAAGAACGGTCTACTAACTAATAAGATTGATAACGTGCCGCACATTAATAAAGCATTATCTTGCTTACCGTCCTGCACTGTTATTATTGGTGAGATTTATGTACCCGGAGGTACGAGTAAGAATGTTACTTCTATTATGGGATGTTTACCTAAAGAAGCCATTCGTCGTCAAGAAGGGCTTGGCTATATTAAATATTATCTCCATGATATGATTTTCTATGATGGAGAGGATATGCAGTCATGGGGTGCAGAAGCAAGATATAATAAACTTGTAGAAGTTTGGAATGAGTTTAATCTTGGGCAGTTTGATTTCTTGCGGCTGGCGGAGAGCTTTGATACTGGCATCGAAGAGCGTCTCGCGCAGATTCTTTTTGCGGGTGGAGAAGGTATTGTACTAAAAAAGAAAGATGCGCCCTATAGTGAAGGTAAGCGTCCTGCGTGGGCAACAATTAAATGTAAACAAATGGATACACTTGATTTAGTTTGCACTCGTGCGATTGAGCCTACTAAAGAATATACTGGCAAAGAGCTTGAAAAATGGCCTTTCTGGAAAGATGGCGTTGCAGTTACTAAGCCTTATTTTTATGGTTGGAAAACCGCAATTGGAATAGGTGCTTATGACGATGAGGGCAATCTTAAGGAAATTGGTACCGTGTCGTCTGGACTAACTGATGATATGCGGGCGCACCTTGATGATTACGTTGGGCGAGTTGTTGCACTACAGTGCATGAGCATCGACCGCAAAGAGAAGACATTGCGACACCCTATCATCAAGGGTTGGCGAGATGACAAAAATGCCGCAGAGTGTAAGCTTAGCGATATTTTTGCTTGACTTTTTCAAAAAAATATGATATAATATTTATATACTTGAGAAAGGAAAGTGAAAATGGCTAAAAAAGAAATGATTAAGCTAGCTGAACAACTTATGCGGCTAGAACAAATCATTGACAATGGCTCTAAAGAAGAAGCAGATAAGGCTAGAGCCGATACTGAAAATCTAATTACAAAAATTGTAAAAATGTATGGGTTCAAAGGTATGTTTGAAATTGATGAATATATCTGTACCCATGAATTAAAAGATTAATAATCCTTGCGTTCAACAAGGTTATTATATAAAAAAATATTTTATTTATGGAGGAAAAATTATTATGGCTATGAAACCCAATACCAAGGCAGTTCTGGAGTACCTGAAGTCTGTTGAGGGCAAGAAGAATGTTACCGCCGCCGATGTCGCCGCCGAGCTGGGCCTGGAGGTCAAGCAGGTGAATGGCATCTTTACCGCCGCTTTCCAGCGCAAGGAGCTGGGCTATCGCGAGGAGGCCGAGATTGAGCTGGAGGAAGGCGGCCATGCAAAGGTGAAGTATCTCCACCTAACCGAGGCCGGCATGGAGTTAACTGACGAGGACTAATCTAATGTAAAATTTCCCGTGGAGGATAACTGAATCTTCCACGGGATTCTTACAATTATGATTATTCTACTGATTCTGTGCGGGGTCTTGATTGGCCTTTGTGTGTTCTACTTTTCAAGATACAAAACCGCACAAAAGGCAGCTTTAGAACATACTTAGATAAATGAGCAAATCAAGCAAGAGAATGAAGCTCTTGCGGAGCAAAATTCTAGTCTTAAGATTGAACAGTCTGGATTAAATTCAGAAATTGATATTCAAAAACAGAGATTAGAAGAATTACAAGAATATGCGGAAACCCAAGCTAAACAGGCAGTTGATAAAGCCTATGAAGGATATAGCTCAGAAATAGAGCAAGAGTATAAAGCAATAATTCGTGATTATCTTATTCAGTATAAAGACGCGCTTGAGAAAGTGCGGGAGGCACGAGCTAGCTTAAAAGATCTTCAGGCTAAACAAAACGCTTATCTTGAGGAGCAACTCCGCAAAGAAAAAATACAAAATGAATTAGACTTTTATCGCATGGTGTTAAGTCAAGATGATAAAGATGATATTTCTCATTTGCGCGAGGTGCAGCGGACCTTTCACCGTAAAGAAGCTATAGACAAAGTGATTTGGGAAGTTTATTACAAACCCGCCTACGATGTCTTGATGTCTCACTTGTTTAAGAAGGGACAGGATAAAGTATGCGGCATCTATAAGATCACTAGTCTAGCCTCGGGGAAAATTTATGTAGGCCAAAGCGTTGACATACGAACCCGGTGGCGGGATCATATCAAGGCTGCACTTGTTAATGGTAACAAGACCAATTTACTTTATTCAGCTATGTCTAAGGAATTTCCAGAGAATTTTACTTTTGAAATTCTTGAGGAAGTACCTCGCGCGCAGTTAAATGAGCGTGAAAAATATTATATTGACTTTTACCAATCCGCGAAGGCAGGTATGAACAAAACTAGCGGAGGAAGCTAAACGTATGCAGAAAGTGACTATTTTGCCGGCAACAACAAAAAACCCGATCACACTAATGGGTGAGTGTACCGGCGTATGTTATGGTTCTGACACATCAGATCCAGTAAAAAATTATAAGCGTGGTAAAGATTGTATTACTAGCGGGCACGGGCGGGCTCTGGAATATCCCCAAGTATATCTAGTTATTCAGGGCTTCTCAGCTAGAGTAGAGCGCGAAATCTACACTCATACTGCGGGTAGCCCAACTCGTACGCAGGCATCGACTAGATATATAAAGTATGGAGACTTCCAGTATATTATTCCTCCATCTATCCTCAAAGATCCAGAAGCAAAAGACAGATATGATTGGGTAATGTATCAGATCTCTGAAGCCTATAAAGACCTTGAAGCATTAGGTGTTCCCAAGGAAGATATTGGTGGTATTTTACCTTTGAACATGGAATCCACTATGGTTATCCGCACCAATGCAAGACATTTAATTGATATGTCCCATCAACGTATGTGTAGTAGAGCGCTGTGGGAATATAGGCAATTTATGGATTTACTCAAACAAGAGTTGAGTAATTATAGTCCCGAATGGGCTGAAATTGCGGCGGAGTTTAAACCCAAATGTGAGCTATATGGTTACTGTACGGAGAAGTTTACCTGCGGCCGCAAACCCCGCAAAGAAGAAAAGCAAGAGGAAAAAGAAATAATTGCGGCAGTCCAGCCTGCGATCGAGAAGCCTGGATTTATAGAGTCTCTCCGCAAGCTTGTTCGTAGTTATTTAACTTGACTTTTGTTTAAAAATATGATATAATATAAGTATAAAAAGAATAAGGAGAAATTTTAAAATGAAAAAGACAATGGTAAATGAGGCATTTGTGGCTGGTTATATTTATAGTCATAAGTTGGCAGAGAAGGTTACTGGTCCTGACTCTAAGGCACCGGGCACTCCTTTCATTCAGGGTACTCTGAATATTGCCACTGATGATGCTGGTATGAATGTTGTTTCTATTTATTATAGTTATGTGACTCCTACCACAAAGGCGGGTGGCGCTAATAATACCTATAATGTGCTGAAGAACATTATTGATGGCAAGCTGAAGACTATCATGGATGATGGTAAGGAAAATGCAACCATGGTTCGTTGCGACACCTCCGTTGAACTGAATGATTGGTTTGATAGCCGCAATAACGATGCACTGGTTTCCACTAAGCGTCTGACTGGTGGTTTTATCCATGTTGCCACTGAGCTGCCTGAGGAGGACAAGCGCGCTACTTTCAAGGTTGATATTGTTATCACCAACGTGCGGGAGCAGGAAGCTGACGACGAGAGGGGCATTCCCGCAAAGGCTATTATTAAGGGTGCTGTGTTTAATTTCCGCAAGGCCCTGCTGCCCATGGAGTTCTCTGCCACTGAGGAAAAGGGTGCTATGAGCTATTTCCTTGGTCTGGGTGCTTCTAATTCCAATCCCATCTTTACTCAAATTTGGGGCAACATTATTTCTCAGACTATTGTTAAGACCACGACTGAGGAGTCTGCGTTCGGTGATGCTTTGGTGAAGGAGACTCGTTCTTCTTATAAGGATTATATTGTGACTGGCGCCAAGGTTGATGGCTATGAGTGGGATACTGAGGAGTCTATCCTGGCCTCTGAAATGGCTGATGCTATTGCTGAGCGTGAAGTTTATCTGGCGGCTGAGAAGCAGCGGACTCTGGATTATCGTGCTTCCAAGGGTAACGCTATTGGTGGTGCGGTGAAGACTGCGACTGGTGTTACTACTGCAAAGGGTACTTATAATTTCTGAAAAAAGGAGATAAAGGAGTATGGCTATTAATTTAACTGCGATTAAACCTAATATTGTTAGTAGAGATCTATCAGGTTATATTACCTTCTTATACGGCGCGCCTAGAACCTTGGGCACTCATTGAGTGATTAATGAGTTAAATCACAGTAAAAATCTGGAAGGCTGTAAAATGCCAATCAGAACGGAAGTTAGGAATTAAATGGCCTAACACGTGCAACGCATAGGAAAATTAACATTACATTTTTATTATTAAGTAAGGAGGTTGCTCAGAGTGAGGAACTTTAGTGAAGAAGAATATAAAATTATTTATCAAGCATATGTGAATGAAGGCAGAGGGATGCTTTATACGAGTAAATTAGTAAATTCATCCCCTGAAACTGTTAAACGGTTTTTAAAGTCTAAAGGTATTCATATTCGCTCTCAGGGCGAAGTGGCTGTTATCTCTAATAAGAATAGAGCCACTAAAAAGGATACTGAGTATTTTAAGAGGCAATGTCCAAATATGGCTTGGTTGTTAGGATTTATTGCAAGTGATGGCACTGTCCGCAAGAATGAGAATGAAATAAAAATTGGTCTTGCTATTAAGGACAAGGAAATTCTTGAGAAAATAAAGACTGAATTACAACTGCAAACCGAAGTAAAAGAATATACGACTAATACAGGGTATGATACTTGTACATTACGCTGGTCTTGCGAAGAACATAAGCGTGATTTAGCTGATTACCATATTGTTCCAGCAAAGACATTTATTTTAAAGCCACCTGTTGAGAAGTTAGATAGAAAGTATTGGATTGACTATATTAGAGGTTATTTTGATGGAGATGGCTCCATTAATCTAATTGCTAATTCTAATGGCCGTGGTAATGGCAATTTGCGTTGGCAGGTTTGCTCTGCAACACCAGAGTTGCTTGAGTGGATTGTAGATTTCTTTTATGAGGAATATGGTATCCCTAAAGTAAATCTTCAAGCGCAAAATCGTCCAGAGTCACAGCATACATTGTATTGTATTCAATATTCTTCAAGAGCCACAAGGCAGATTTATAATGTACTATATACACCTAATAGTCTATACCTAAAACGCAAAAAAGACCATTTTGAAGAAATTTTAGCCCAAGTTAAACCTCTTGATAATATGTAATGAAACGGTTTTCCCACGAGACTGTGTATCTTCTAGTGTAGAAGATAGAAAGATATGCTGAACTGGGGATGAATTGACATCCCATGATGCGAGGAAACTCCCAGAACTATAGGATAAAAAGCCTATAGGATAACATTTTGAAGGTAGGTAAGACAACCTTAGCAACCCAGATGCCTAAAGCTCTACTTCTAGCATTTGAGCCCGGATACCACGCTTTGCCGGGCGTTATGGCTCAGGATATTACATCCTGGAGTGAAATGCGGCAAGTCCTGCGGGAGCTCAAAAAGCCAGAGGTAAAAGAAATGTTCCAGAGTATTGTAGTGGATACTGTGGATATAGCCTCGGACTACTGCAAGAAATACGTGTGCAACCAACATGAGATTGAAGACCTTGGTGACGCTGGCTACGGTAAGGGATATACCTGGTTCAAGGATGAATTTAACGACGTTTTCCGCACTTTGTCCCAGCTTGGTTATGCGGTTGTATTCCTTGGCCACGATAAGGAGATTGTGAGTGAGGACGGCAAGAGTAAGATCATTCGTTCTGCTCTGTCTAATTCTACGAGAACCGTTATTGCTGGTATGGCTGATCTGTATGGTTATGCTCACCAAAAGGAAGCGGGCCAGATGAGTGTTTTGACATTGCGTTGCTCTGATGGTTCTATTGAGTGCGGCGGTCGGTTTAAGTACATTGACGAGGAAATCCCCATGAATTATCAGAGCCTTGTTGAAGCCGTTCGCAAGGCCATTGACAAGGAAGCCGCCGAGCATGATAACAAGTTCGTTACCAACGAGCGTATTGCTCCTATGCCCAAATCAGAAGTTCTTGACTATGATGCTCTGATGGCTGAGTTCCAGGATCTGGCTGGCCAGCTAATGACGAAGAGTGCTAGTAATGGCGTCAAGATTACTAGTATCATAGAAAAATATTTAGGCAAAGGAAAGCGTATTGCTGAGGCAACCCCCAATCAGACTGAAATGATTAATTTGATTTTGTTAGAAATCAGAGAATTGGCGAAAGAATAAAGTTAGAGGGGGTTTTTATAACCCCTTCTATCTCAAGAAAGAGGTGGAAAAATGCCTGAGAAACCAATGATAGGATTTGGAAGATGGACTGTTTTATCTAAATCAGATATTAGAAAAAATGATAGAATTTATTGGAATTGTCGTTGTGACTGCGGAACTGAAAGAGCTGTAAATGGAGTTGATCTTCGAAGAGGCGCATCAAAATCTTGCGGATGTTTGCAAAAAGAATTAGCCGCAGAAAAAAATAGCTTAAAATTAGTTGGAAAACGTTTTAATCGTTTAGTAGTTCTTGAAGATTCTGGCCAACGACAAGATGGTATGATTTTGTGGAAGTGCCAATGTGATTGTGGAAATATTACCTATACACCCACATCTTATTTAACCAGTGGTGATACAGGAAGTTGCGGATGTTATCAAAAAGATCAAACTAGTCAAGCTAGTCGAAAAGATATTGCGGGTCAAAGATTTGGCAAATTGGTAGCTTTAGAACCAACTGATATGCGATCTGGTAAAGCTATAAAGTGGAAATGCCAATGCGATTGTGGCAATATTACGTATGTAGCCATTACATCTTTAAATCAGGGATTAACTAAAAGTTGTGGCTGTTTAAAATCATGGGGAGAAGAAAAAATAGGATACCTTCTAACCCAAAATAATATTCCTTTTGTAAAAGAAAAAAC
>ERZ808267.320-NODE-320-length-15549-cov-2.869756_pt1 | contig 15549 bp, 12 predicted proteins | sample MGYA00521241_ERZ808267 | MGnify/ENA primary metagenome ERZ808267 (study PRJEB31516, sample SAMN03275592) | gut metagenome | biome: mammalia-associated habitat; material: feces | host: Papio cynocephalus | place: Kenya | collected 2012-07-19 ... | reverse complement strand
AAAATAAAATTGTTCAAGAAGGCTGTACGATTGTGAGTCAGACAGATAATGTATATTTTCCCATTATCTGCATTTCATTTTGTTTTCATGGCAAGCAGTTTTCACAGAACTGTTTTCTGCCGTGTTTTTATCGCTCGTACCTTCAGCAGGTAGTCATGGCGCACACGCAGATGTGCTGACGGTTTTCAGCCGTCGCAAAATGATAATCAGCCTTATTGAAACTATTTAATTTTCAAGTTTCTGTATAAATAATTCAAGCCCCTCAGGTGCATACAAACAATCTGAAAGGCTTGACAGTATCTATTTAAATGTGGTATAATGCATTTGTCGCTTCTACGCACATAAATAGCATTCTCACTAAGTCATTCAGATGTTTCTGTCATCTGTTTGATTATGAAATGTAAATTGCCTAGGAAACAATTTGCATTTTGTGGGGGTGCTTTTTTATTTACTTAATTATTATACCATATTTTCATAGGGTTGTCAACCTACTTTTGAAAAACAGTATAATTTTACAACTTAATTTTTTTGACGGTGAAACAAATGGGACTATTTAACAATAAATATAAATCAGAAGCAGCATATTTAAGTGAGCCGGTATAATGTTTTTAGGCTGTTCCAGTTTTCCGCAATGTGATTATACAGAGTCTATTATATAATGTAAAAACATAGGTTGTTACTTTTAAAACGTGTAACAACCTATGTTTTTTGTTTTAATTTAAGGCAGGTATTTCTTTTACAACATATTCATCACTTGTAAATGTCATTCTTTCAAGGCTATGAAATATCTCAAGTTCTTGATCATAATCAAATAAACCTGTACGTACAGAGATCATTGTTTTTTCTTCATTAAGCGAACCGTCAACAGAGAGTATTGGCAATGCTTCCACTATGTCCTTTCTTCCGTTTGCGTCCTCAAATACTCCTAAAACATTTACATCATAAAAAGCACATATCCCTGTAATTGGGACATTAACATTGAAACTATTTCCTTTGTACACATATCCTTCCGGAGGAAATGAAGTATACAATGCAATATTTTTATAATCATTTTCAAATTGATATGCAAGTTCTTCACGCATTTTATTTACAAGCTGTTCCTTAACAGTATCAGTAAAAAGTTCATCAGAAGTCAGATATTTTTCAAAATCATCACATTTAAATTCTAATGTTTTTGAATGGCTTGCTAAAATATAGTTGTTTTCTTCAAGAAAATCTTTAAATGGTTCAGTATCTTCTACAACTGTAATCTCTATTTGTGCTGTGGAATTATTTACATTTGTTCCCTCAGCCATAAAATCGAGTATGCAGTTAGTAATGATCCTTTCATAGGGTGAATTCTCATAATTAGTAATAATATTTAAATCAGGATAAATTCCTTCCGCAGTAAATTCCAGTCCTTCAAAAATATCAATTTCTGTAGGCTTATTATCGTCTTTCTTTTGTGTTTTAGCTGTTTTTTCTGATTGTTCGGACTGGGAAGATGCAGTCTTATCTTTTTTTGAATTCTCTTTACTGCTGTTGCCGCAGCTGAAAAATGAAGTTGTCATTATTGCCGCCAAACATAAAATAAATAGTTTTTTCATATAATACCTCGTTTCTATGCGTTTTTATTTAATTATAGCATAAGATTTTTCCATTATCAACCTTTCTCACTAATAGCAAAATGTAGGAAATATTTAACATTATACATCTTTGCTTGTGATTATCTTACAAATTGTGATATAATAGCACAATTTGTATGAACTTAACGAAATCTTAATTGAAAAATGCAAATAACAGTGGTATAATGTTTATATTGAACATAATTCAATATAAAATTATTTTTTCTACGCACATACAGCTCCTGCATTATTGTAGGGGCTGTATGTGCTTTTGTGCTATTATAGCACATTATATAAATCTTCCAGTGTTTCAACAGCGACAACATGCTGTTCTTGAATTAGATGAATATATGTATCATAAGTTATACTAACTTCCGAATGTCCAAGAAGTTCACTCACAGTTTTCACATCAACACCTTTAGCAAAAAGTCTGCTTGCAAAAGTATGACGCAGTGTATGTACTCCTGTTGGTTTAATACAGCATTTTTTTAATACTGAACGAAACATACGGTCAACATTTCGTGGATACACTCTGTTGCCATTTGATGTAGAAAACACATATTTATGCTTTCCATTTATCGCATACAAACTTTTTAATGCTTTTAAAGCTGCTGAATTTAATGGAACAATTCTGTTTCCGCTTTTTGTCTTTGGAGCATTTTGTTCAACAATATGATAATTATATGAGGAATTTGATTCATCACGTACTTTTACAAACACAACGTTCTTTCTGATTTTTACATACTTCTTATCAAAATCTATATCAGACCACTCCAATGCTAACGCTTCTCCTATTCTAAGTCCGACATTAAGCAAGAAAATAATTATTTCTCCTATTCTGTATATTCGTTTTCCGTTTTTATAACATTTAACAGCTTCTTCCTCAATTATCTGTATTTGTTCCTGATTGAAAAAACGAATACTGCTTTTTTTCCTTTGTATATTTTTAGGCAGTATAACACAATCGGCAACATTAAACGATAATTCACGTTTGTTTACGGCAAACTGTAAACATCCCTTAATGCATTCATAAGCCTTTTTTACAGTTGAATACGAATATTTTTGCTTAAGTTTATTTATCATATGTTGAATATCCTCGGTTTTAAGCCGATGCAGCGTTATATCTCCGATGTATGGTAAAACTTGATATTTTATTGTCTGTTCCTTACGGTCAAAGCTCGATGATTTTAATTCATTTGACTTCAAATCGTATAACCAATATTCCAAATAATCTTTAACAGTAACATTTTCTTGGCATTCGCCGCATGAATCATCGTATATAATTTTTATTGAAACATTCAAATTAATTTGTCTTGAATTTTCATTTGTTTCTTCTGAAATAACATTTTCTTTCTCAATTAATATTTTTTTGACATTCGGTTCTGTAAGCAATGAAGACACTATGTTCATATAAAAGCTCCTTAATATTAAATTTGTGTAAAATAAGTTATAGCATAATTGTATATCTGTGTCAATAAATAGTGCTTTTGTGTTATTATAGCACAAAAAATACCCTCTGCCGTTTAAGACAGAGGGATAATAAAAAATGTGCTATAATATCACAAATTAAATTTTAGGTTTTAAAGCAGGAACATCAATAATATCATGAACTCTATCTTTATCGGATTCATTAATCTTTAAAATCAAATGACCATCAGTTTCAATATGTTCAAAATTAATATTGCTGTTCTTCATTTTTTCAAGCATTTCAGAGTTGATTTCAATATAATAAGGAGCTGTGATTTCTGCTGTTTTAATTTCATTTTGACTGTCAATATCAAGGAGCTTAGTCAATTCTTTAAGTCTTGCTTCTTTTTGACTTAATTCTTCTTCACGAGAAAATGGCTTGTCAAGCTGTTGCTTGGCATCTTCAAGCTGCTGACAGAGATTATCATATCTTTCTTTGGCGTTTTCACAATTTGTCTGCATCGCATTAAGTGCATTATCAAGCCTTGTAAAGTTTCCTGTTTCGCTGCTGCCTAGTTGTACCGTATAAGCTCCATGACCATGCAGTTCAGCTACATAACATTTGGATAATGCGTCAAACATTGCTTTAATCTCAAATCCCTGATAACTTCCTACAGACGTTTTGCCTGATATATTTTTCATTACTGCATTTTTGAAAGCTTCAAGAAGTGCTTCACCGCCCTCTTTTTTATCATTATAATGTGTACCGTTTATTTCGACACCTTGAAATATAACCTGTCCTTCATCGTCCCTTTTTACAGGCAGTGAAGAATAAGCTCCTATATCCATTTTTAAATTCTGTATATATTTTTCTGTATTTTTGATCTGATTTGGCAATGATTTTAAAACACTGTCCTGCAAATCAAACTGGGCATTCTGATAGCTCGCTTTGAGCATTTTAAGCTTTGCAACATCAACATCCAAGTCCATTTTTTCCTTTATGAGAGGATTGCCTGCTGATAGTGCCTTTACTTCTGCATAGCTGAGAGCAACCTCGTCCATATCCTGACAGGAGCGTACCGGTGATTTGCTTGTCATAATCTGACTGATAAATTTCTGCTTATTTTCAAGCATCTGATACAGATACGAATCAAATGTACCCTCTGTTACATAACGAAAAAGCCTCACTTCGTCATTTTCATTGCCCTGACGTACCATTCTTCCACGCCGCTGTTCCATATCAGACGGCTTCCATGGTGCATCAAGGTCATGTGAAGCAATGAGCTTGTTCTGCACATTAGTTCCTGCACCCATTTTCGAGGTTGAACCAATAAGCACCCTGACGTCACCCTTGCGAACCTTTTCAAAGAGCTTATCCTTTGCGGTTTCTGTTTTTGCATCATGTATAAAGGCAATCTCTTCAGCAGGAACTCCTTTTGCAATCAGCTTTTCTTTTATGTCATCATATACACAAAAACGTTTTCCTGATGACTTTTTATCTGCTGTCTGCGGAACTCCCAAATCGCTGAAAATAAGCTGTGCAGAGCGTTTATCTGAGGTTTCTTTCCAGATATTAAAAACATTGTCCACACACAGATTGATTTTTGTTCCTGCCTCATCAGGCAAATCGGGGTTCATAAGACGTTGGTCAAGACCGATTTTGCGTCCGTCATTTGTAATCATCGGCATATTATCATCTGTAGGTGCAACCTTACGAAGCCTTATCAGCTTTGCACGTTCTCCGAGTGCAAAGATAAGGTCTTTTTGCGCTTCGGTAGGCTGTGCAATAATTGTTGACGTTATACACCTCGGTATCTTAAGATTAAGCATATCAGCAGTCTTTATATCTGCACATTCCTTAAATAATGACATAAGCTCAGGCATATTATTGAATTTTGCAAATCTTGTTTTAAGCTGATAACTGTTGCCCTCAGGTGAAAGCTGACTTTCTGTGACTGTTTCTGCGAAATTAGCTGCCCATGCATCAAAATGCTTTAGTCCTGTTTCTTCAAGACGGTCAGCCTGCAAATATTTCATCATGGAATATATTTCTGATATGGAATTTGATACAGGCGTTCCGGTAGCGAAAATTATACCCTTTCCGCCTGTTATTTCATCAAGATACTGGCATTTCAGCAATAAATCAAAGGTTTTCTGAATATTGTCATTGGTTGATATTCCTGATATATTCCTCATTTTTGTTGATAGAAAAAGATTTTTGAAAAGATGAGCTTCATCAACTATCAGCTTATCTACACCAAGTTCCTCAAAGTTTACAACATCATCACGAACAGGTGCATCAAGCAGTTTTGATAACTTAGTTTCCAGTGACTTCTTAGCCTGTTCCATTTGCTTGACCTGAAAGCTCTCACCGTTTTCAGCTTTAAGTGCAGCAATACCTTCAACAATTTCGTCAATCTGATTACGCAGGAGCTTTTCCTGACGTTCCAGAGAAATCGGCAGCTTTACAAGCTGTGAATGACCTATTATAACTGCATCATAATCTCCTGTTGCTATTTTTGCAAACAATTTTCTGCGGTTTGCCTTTGTGAAGTCAGATGATGACGCTACAAGTATATTTGCATTCGGATACAGCTTTATGAAATCACTGCCTATCTGCTCAGTAAGGTGATTTGGTACACATAAAAGAGCTTTGTGGTGCAGTCCCAGACGTTTGCCCTCCATTGCAGCTGCAATCATTTCATAGGTCTTCCCAGCACCTACCTCGTGTGCAAACAACGTATTACCGCCATATAGTGCGTGTGCGACAGCGTTTCTCTGATGAGGTCTGAGCGTTATTTCATTATTCATTCCGGGAAATTCAAGATGTGAACCGTCATATTCTCTCGGTCTGGTGCTGTTAAAAAGAACATTATATTGTTCAACTATTTTTTCACGTCTTTCAGGATTAGCAAAAATCCAGTTTTTAAAACATTCCTGAAGCTCCTTTTGTTTTTCCTGTGCGAAATCCGTTTCCTTTTGATTAAGTACATAAGCGTCCTTGCCGTTGCGTTCAACCTTATCTCTTATGACAGTACTTCTGAGATTAAGACAGTTTTCAAGCTGTTCATATGCAGTAATTCTTGCTGTTCCGAATTTTGCATTTGCTGCTTTGTTATTTCTGTCACTTGCTTTGTTTACAACACTCCATTCAGCCGTATACGGTGAAAATTCAATCTTTATGTTATGACTTCTGCCGTAGCTTTTGTACCCTTTCTCCTGACAATAAACAGGGGTTTTCAGATTTTCATACATAAACTCCTGTATAATCTGAGGACTTAACCATGTTGCACCGAGTTTAATATCAATGTCAGCTGCCTGTAAAGGTTTGGGCATTGCATTTTTCAAAGCTTCTGTATTATTGGCATATTTTGAATTATCAGAATAATTTTTCTGCATAAATTCAAGTTTTTTTCTGATATTGCCTGATAAATATTCATCTGCGGTTTCAAGATGAGGTTTTCCGTTTTCATCAGTCAGCATAGGATTTTCAAAAACCACACCTTCTAAATCCGTCATAATTTTTTCAGCTGAAAATCCTGTTAAATCCTGCATATATTCCATGTCAACGCAAGCCTTTTCTGCCAATGAAAGTGCAAGAGCTTCCGCAGCTGTTTCTGTCGATGTGATTTCAACTTTCGGATTGATTGTGCGTTTTTCAAATATTGACGCTTTTCCTGTATATTCATCACCCTTGAACTCTTCCAGAGAGGAAATCAAAGGCAGGGAACTGTCCTCTTTGAATACCCTTTGATTTTGTTTGCTGTTTATATATCCATGCTTTTGAGTGAATTTGTCATACAAATCTGATAATTGCTTTTGATATTCATGTACAGTTTCGTCATCAGCATTTTCCATTTGTGAAGATATAAGTTCTCTGAGGCAGTCACGAATTTCAACCAAGCCTTTTATTCTTTCTTCATCGGATTTGTTTCCGCTGAACTTCTGCATTTCATTATTCATTCTGTAATAAATATTATTGTTTATCACAGCATAACTGAAATTTTTTACACCAAGCGGAATTTCTGTGATTTCATCAACAATTTTCTCAGTACTTACTTTAACGTTTGAAATGTCGAAATGAATATTGGAAACAGCCTTATTCAGCAACGACTTCAAATCAGAATTTTCAAATGGTATGCATGAAGTATCATCAGAGCCATGACCGTAAAGTTTATTTCCCTGAACGATCCGACCTAAGACCATATCAGGATTTTCAGCAAAATACTGATTAACTGCAAATCCGTCCTTATTAATGCCGAGATTAACCCATTCCGGAGTTGTTTCAGGGGTAAGCTCTACAGGATTTTCTCTTTTCTGCAAAAATATAATGTCTGTTGTAACTTCTGTTCCTGCATTTGCCTTAAAAGCATTGTTTGGCAGTCTTACTGCACCGACAAGCTCCGCACGTTCGGCAAGATATTTGCGAACTGCGGGATTTTTCTTATCCAATGTACCTTTTGAAGTCACAAAAGCAACAATTCCGTTCGGTTTGACCTTATCAAGTGCCTTTGCAAAGAAATGGTCATGTATATGGAAATGATACTTGTTATATTTTTTCTCATTAAGAGAATACCCACCGAACGGAACATTTCCTACAGCCAAATCAAACGTATTATCATTAAAATCTGTCTTTTCAAAGCCGTTGATACAAATATCTGCCGATTGATAAAGCTGTTTTGCAATTCTCCCTGATATACTGTCAAGCTCTACACCGTAAAGACTCGAATTCTGTATCATTTTTTCAGGCATTCTTCCGAAAAAATTTCCTATACCCATTGCAGGCTCTAGTATATTGCCGCCCTTAAACCCGTTATTTTCAAGAGCTTTGTAAACAGCGTCTATTACAGTCGGAGAAGTAAAATGAGCATTTAAAACAGAACCTTTTGCACTTTCATATTCTTCAGGTGAGAGCAGATTTTTCAGTTCTGAATACTCATTGCTCCATTTTTCATTGTTTTCATCAAATGCCTGAGCAATTCCGCCCCAACCTACATATTTGGAAAGAGTTTCCTGTTCTTCAGGAGAAGCAAGCCTGTTTTCAGCTTCAAGCTTTTTCAGCAGTTTTATTGCTTCAACATTTGCATGATACTTTGATTTAGCTCCGCCTTCACCCAGATTTTCATTAGTGATATGAAAATTATGCCTGATTTTCTCAGAGCTGACAGAAATTTTGTCAGCTTCACCAAATAACGAAAGCTGTTTTTCTTCTGAATTATTATCAGGTATATCCATTTCTGCATGTTCAGCTGCACCTGAGGATAAGGAGATATCCTCGTCATCAATTTCAGGAGCTTTATCTTCATCAGATTCAGTCATAAGAAATTGCTTTTCCAGTGCGGCATTAAGGTCAGCTTCAATTGAACCAAGTCTTGAACCAAACAGACTTTTGCTTAGAATTCTTCTGTTTCCATATGCACTGCGAAAAGCTCCATGCTTTTCAAATGCCGAATCTACAAGGTTTTTTGAAATATTATTTGAAACAGCAAACTTTTCAAGTCTTTCAAAATACTGCAGCTGTTTACTACCGAAACTGCGGTTCAGGATAACTTCATTGAAGGCTGAATGTATTTTTTCACTGAAATCAGAAAAAGCAGCGGAAGTATCTGCACTCTCCGCTGCTTCATGCTGATTTAAACGCAAATCAGCTCTTTCATTATTATTTCTTCCGCTGCCTGACGGTAATTGTTCATTCTGCCCACCCATTCGAGCTGGTCTTTCATTTTCAGTTCTTCGTTCGTTCCGTCCGCTTCTGCCATTTCCCTGACTATCTTCTGTTCCATTTCCCATGCTTGTTCGTCTATTGATATCAGGTGTGCTGTCAGTGTATTCCTCAGAAGCATTCCTGAGTAAGTTGCTCCGTAATGTTCCTTCAGGTATTTCTCCCTCATTTTCCCGAAGCGTCCTATGCTCACTGCCTCCTCCTCTTCCTGAAAGTCCGGATTGTATACCTGAGTTTTCTCGTCCAGAACGTAGCGTATTCCGTTCTCCACTTTCACCTTTGCCAATTTCTCCTCTGCCATAATATTTACTCCTTTCGATTTTGTACTGTTCATGAACAGTACGTTCAATTTGCCGCAGTATGCTTCTTGATATATCTCCTGACGCTTTACCGATAAGCAAAGTAAGTTCAGGAGAATCAAAATAATGCAGTTTGCTGAATGAATTTTCTGAAAAATGGTTATCAGTATTGAGTCCGCAGCGTTTCATTGCAGTATATAAGGCACTTTCGTTTAAAATCTCAATAAATGCTGCTTTTAAATCACTTATCGGAACATCTGAAGAAAATTTTGCATGAAGCATTGCCAGTTCTTCATCATAATCTGAGATTTGTCCGCTTACTGCCAATTTTGTAATTGACGCTATTGTATCCGATATTGATATGCCTGAGAGCTTGAATTGTCTGCATAAAGCCGCATTTATATCATCTGATGCATCATCTCTGAGCTGCCATATATATTTTTCAGGATTTTTGGACTTTCCGTTTTTCCGAGGTTCTACATCTTCCATTGCTGTAACATAATAAAGCTTTTTTCTTTCCCTGTCAAGCAGTGAAATCGAATTAGAACCCCTTTTTACATGACAATTCATTTTACTGCCCGAAGTCCAGAAATCAAAGCTTGCACATGCTCTTGTTTCAGGTCTTTGAGCGTAAATCAATACCTGTTCATCGAATGTGTACTTGTACATTCTTGATGAAGTTGAAAGAAAGTCCTGCCACTTTTCCTTTGATGATGCAAGTTCGGACAGTGTTTCCTCTGCAAGCTGTTCATACTTTTCATATTTTGTCTGCAATATTTACTTCCTCCATTTCATTATAACGCTTTAAAGCTAGAAAGTCAAGTGTAAATATAGAAAAATTAAAATCAGGGGAAAGTACAAGAGCAAAAGTTTTCAACAATCGCATTGGAAAAGAAAAAGACAGCTTCTATGATTGCCTTAACTTTGATTCTGTAAAATTAAACATCAGCCCTATAAACTATAATTACTATTATACTTAATGTAGAATAATATCTTTTTTTATTATCCAAATGTAATAATATTTGGGTATTTAAAATAGACTTTAATTTTAAGGACTACCCCTGACTAAAAAAACCACTTGACATTTTATAACTTTTGTGTTATTATAATTATGGTTCTGGGGTTTGTTTAAATACAAACTGCTTGTGCGACTGCATCGTGAGTGCAGTCGTACTATTTTTTTGCCCTTAAATGTCCCTTGAACATAAAAAATAATTTGATAGTGATTGTCGACGTACACACGCTTGTTGTCTTTGGACTTTCTTTTGCTTTTAACAATAAGCTTCATATCTTCAAGCTCTGAAACAGTTTTTACAATAGTTTCTCTTTTCATGCCTGTTTGTTCCGCTATATCATTGTAACTGTTCCAGCTGTCCATAAGCCTTATGCTGAAGCTCTTGCAGAGAAAAAGGTAAACTGTAAGCTGACGTGGAACAAGTTTGCCGAATACACGTCTTTCAACAAAAAAGAAGCTGTCATTTACAGGCAGCTTCTTTACTTCATATATATATGTACCTTTATAGCCATTGTCTTTCACAGAGCGTTTAAGTGGTATTACAAGACCTTCTTCAGCAAGACTATTAATTACCTTTGCGACTGTCTGGACTGACTTTATTCCGCATTTTTGAGCTATTGTAGACTGCTTCACCTTAATGGCAGTTCCGCTAAACATTGGATAATCATTTGGTAAACTGCAAAGGTAAGCATATATGCTCAATTCCTTTGAAGTCAAGCCGAGTTCAAATATCTTATTGGATAATTTTATATTACTCAAATTAACACCTCTTTCTATATATTATTTAATTATGTATAAACTCTCTTGACAAAGTATATACTATAGTATATACTTTAAGTGGAAGGAGTTGATCGTAATGTTAACAGCAAAATTATTTGCCAACGGCAGCAGTCAGGCAGTTCGTTTACCTAAAGAAGTTCGCTTTAGCGGCACAGAAGTATATGTCCAGAAAATCGGTTCTTCCTTAATGCTTGTGCCAAAGGACAAAGCATGGGAAACTTTTTTAGAGGGCATTAACGACTTTACTGATGACTATTTTGACGCACTTCAATCAAGACATGATAATGAGTATCAAGAGGAGAGAGAATCATTATGAAGTATATGCTCGATACTAATATGTGCATATATGCTCAGAAGAAAAACGAGAGCGTTCTTGCCAAAATAAAAGAAAATTGGGAAGAAGGACTTGCAATCTCGTCCATTACTCTTGCCGAGCTTGAGTACGGAGTAAAAGCCAGTACTGCACCTGAGAAGAATTCTATTGCACTCATGAAATTTCTCTCAATCGTTGAGGTTCTTCCTTTTGATACAGGTGCAGCTGAGGAATATGGTAAAATTCGTGCTTATTTACGTAAAAAGGGAACACCGATCGGAACAATGGATATGCTTATCTCCGCTCATGCGAAATCAGAAGAATTAACCGTCGTTACGCATAATACCAGAGAATTTGAACGTGTTCCTGACTTAAAACTTAAAGATTGGTATGAATAACAGATAACCGCTGTCAAATGGCAGCGGTTATTTTTCTTCAAATTGTGCTATTATAGCATAATTTTTATTGCTTATTCTTAAGCTGTTCAGTAAGTCCTATAAGATCGTCCACCAAAATATTAAGGAATATTGCAATATTTACTAATATATCCACAGCAGGAATACTGTTTCTTTTAAGGTTATTCATAACGCTTTTATGGACGTTGCATTTGCGACAGAACTCATTTATAGACATATTTCGCTCTTTGCAAGCTGTATTTATGTTGCTTATCAGATTTGCTATTATTTCTTCTCGGTTTATACTTATCATCTCCCTTGATTTCCGCTATTTTACGGAGTATAATTATTTGTGGATATAAATCGTTGTATTATTTCGTCTGGATATTTGAATTTTTCATTCAACAGCATTTCTTTACTAATGTAATCTTCACTGTAATTCTTATTAACGCCATGTTCAACATCCTTTATCGCTTCCAAAAGCACATTAAAAGAATAAGTGTTTTCCTTTAAAATGCTATTGTAGGTTAAGATAGGACGTTCATCATGAATAATCATTATATTTCCTATGGAAATATCTCCTAACGCTTTTAATTGAGCTATACCGAAAATGATTGCTGCTTCTGAGCTGTTCTTATAAAACAGTAATATGCTGCTATCATTATCATGAACTAAAGATGTTATATACCCAAGCTGATTTAGTTCTTTTGATATTACAGCCATATCATTTACCATAATAATCACCCTTTCACTGGAGGTAACAATGTTTGAAGCATATTCTATAAAAAACGCGATAAGATAAGCATTGATGATGTTGTATTATATCTGATACAGTTCCATATGTTATGATAATCGCATATTTAGGTCATAATTCCGCAGTTGAGTTACCTATTGATAAGGATTATTCAACACCATCTTATTTGGATAACAATTTATACAAGCAAATTATTGATTTACTCGGAATTACATTTGATCCTGATAACAAATTTACGCCTACATCCTTTTTTAATATTATTAATAATAATATTCCAGAGAAATATGAGAAATCAAATTACTATGATGTTCTCTTTACTGAAAGCATTATTAGGGATATTGAAGAAGCAGACAAGATTTATTTTTTAGGCTTTAGGAATAATCCGTCAAATCAAGGTGTTTCTCCAAAAAATTTTGAAAAAACGGCTCTTGCCTTTGGTAATAAAATAGCCAATTCTTTAAAAGAGCATAATATCAGCACACGTTGGACGCCTTATAAAAGTGAAGAAAATTTACGAGAACTTAACGATTATATTGATAGAATTGATCATTAAACCGTATTTCTATGTTATGATTTTGGAGATATTCCAATAGCTCAAATAAATCTGCAAAAGTGATTGTTGAGTAGTTGGTCTTTGAATTATATAGACCAATATGCCCTCCACATAAATACTTCTCATTTTCTTTTACATACATGAACATTGCATAATTGCCGTTATTATCAGCCTTACTTATGACAACGTACTTATCTTGAGATTGTTCCTTTAAGAAATCATCAAAGAATTTATAATAATCTTTCTTATCATTAGCCATTTTATATTCCTTTCCCCAATGTGCTATTATAGCACATTTTATTTCAAGTTTTCATACCTTATTTTGAACTATTGTTGACTAACTTGAACAAGCTCATGATACACCTCCTTTCCCTTTGAATTTATAAGCAAAAAGCACCTTCAAAGAAAGTGCTTTAAGTGTAATTTGTTTATGAATTACCTATGATGATGCATATCGGTATTATGCTGCTGTGCATACATGAGTTGATTTTCACGTTTTAGAGTTTCATTTTCCGCCTCAAGCTGATGTATTTTTTCCCTCATCGCATTAGTATTGACAGCCATACGCTTCCAGCTTTCTATAAACAAATGAAATTCATCAATAGTTTTTGCCATTTCATGTTGCTCATAAGTAAAATTTCGTATTCTTCGTTCTTCATCGTTATACCGTCGTTCTGCTGTTTCAATTTCCTTTTGCAGCATTGTTTGTATGTCTTTATGTTGTCCTGTTAAAGTTTTATCATCATCTGTTTTGCCGATGCTTTTAGATATATTATTATATTGCAGAGAGAATTTACTGCTTAAGGTTTGACTATCATCAAGTCCCAACTGCCTTTTAATCTGTTGCAATTCTTCTGTATTTTTTTCAATATATGATTTTCTACAGCTGTAAAATGTAATTAAACATGTCAAAACAGCAGGAATAATTGCTGCTGATAATGTAATCCACCAAGGTGTCATTGTAACCTCGTTTCCGCATATCAAAATGATAAACAATTCAATATATACAGTATTAAAAATAAGAATTAATGCTGTATTTTTATTCAAAATATTCACCTCTATTTTATCATATTTAAGAAATTGTGTCAATTTTTATCGTGCTATAATATTACAATTAGAGAAAAAGCACTCACATCATAAGAAGTGAGTGCCTATTACAATATTACTTACTTTTTTAGTTTGTTTCTTTTAATAATTGCTGAATTTGTTCTTCTGACATACCATTTTTACGCATTGCCGCAATTAATCTGGACTTAGCTTTTTCTTCACCAATTGTAATGCCTTCTGCTCTGCCTTCTGCCCTGCCTTCACGTTTGGCATGACCGATAGCTGTTGCTTCATCATGCATTTGTTTCTCTCTGATTCGAGCTATTTCCTGTATTTTTTCGTCTTCACTCATTTCCTTTATAATAAGGACTGCTTTTTGGATTGTAGGAATGTTTGTATTCTCCAACATTTCAAGTTCCTCCTCCGTTTCAGCATTAATAAGCTGCATCCACAGCTCCATTCGATTATTTGGATTTGCTTTTTTGTTGATTTTCTTTAGTTCAAAAAAGTGTATCGACAGTTTATCACTGAGAACTTCATGACGATTTTTTTCAAGTATTTTAAAATGTGAATGAAATTCACCACATTCAAACATATTAAAATTAATAATATTTATGCAGATGCATTCTTTGAGTTCGCCATATTCTTCTCCGCTTTTTAACTCACTGCTGTACATTTTTGACCAATAAAACAGGGTTCTGTCCCTGAAATCAGGTTCTTCCTTGACCTGTATTTCAACATTTATCAGCTTATCACTGTTAAGCTGCATTTTAAGGTCCATTCTGCTGAATTTGCCTGTCAGGGTTTCAGGAATTGTTTCTGTATTATTCATAGTAATGCTTTGAATAGTTTCAATAGGGATCTCCAGAATCTGTGAAAGAAAATCCTTTAAAATATCCTCGTTATCCTTAGAACCGAATATCTTTTTAAATATGACATCGAGCTTTGCTTTAACTATATTCCTTGACATTGGCTGTCACATCCTTTTTCTTTTATTATACCACATTATTTTTTTAACTGCAATGTTTTTCAGTTTCTTAAGGCAGCACCGCACAAAAATTTTACAGTGTTGCCTTAAATTTTCATACCTTTTTGCTTTGGAACGGTATTCGGAGGAGGTTTATGAGTTATGAAGGCTACAAGCTCCTCATTAACGTCATTGTATTTTGGACAGTGATTAAACGTAACAAAGCCTTTTTCAGAATACTTTTTACAGTGTTTTTCAGCAGCCGAACGTCCTGCAGCATCATTATCAAGAAAAAAATGCAGTTCCTTTATATCGGGATGAGTTTTAAGGTACTGTTCCAAAGCAACGTCTGATGTTCCTGCAAGGCAGAGTCTTGAATGCACAGTCCATGCTTTTTCATTTTTTATAAATTTGTTTGTAAGTGTTGCATGACTCAGCAAATCAATCGGAGCTTCAAAGATATACAGTTTGCTTTTATTTGTTCCCTCAATTGAAAAAGCATACTTTTTATCACTCCCGTCACAGTCACCCTTAAACGGCTTACTTGTGTTAGTTCCACGCACACAGGCAAATGCAGCTTTGTTTTGCTCGTTGTAGCCTACGAAAACAACATTATTGTGAATATCCTGATAAATCATTTTGTCACTTATCATTTTACTTATGATATTTGCATCAATCATTCTTGTTTTATTC